>Ga0209913_1001142_pt1 | contig 16198 bp, 20 predicted proteins | sample PersoiDNA2013203_FD_185805 | JGI IMG/M metagenome (GOLD analysis project Ga0209913, IMG submission 185805) | Permafrost soil microbial communities from the Arctic, to analyse light accelerated degradation of dissolved organic matter (DOM) -... | ecosystem: Environmental > Terrestrial > Soil >... | reverse complement strand
AAGCCGTGCAATTAGTGATAGCCGGCTTTTTACAACTGCTGCTAGTGGTGTTTGCTGCCTTCTTTTTTTACCGCGATGGTGCGCGCCTAGCCAAGGGTCTAATTGTGATCGTAAGGAGGCTTGGCGGTGAATTGGGCGAAGAAATGCTCACGCTATCTTGCAACACGGTAAAGAGCGTCTTGCTCGGTATCTTTGGTACGGCACTTGCGCAGGCTGCGGTGGCGTTGGCCGGGTTTTTGGTGGCAGGCGCACCGATGCCTTTTTTACTTGCATTGATGACATTCTTCTTGTCGATTCTCCCTATAGGGCCGCCGTTGGTATGGGGTGGCGCCGCGCTGTGGTTATATAACCATGGGGAACCTGGCTGGGCAATATTTATCGCGCTATATGGTTTTTTTGTGATCAGCACGGTGGATAATGTGGTTAAACCAATTCTTATCAGTCACTCATCCCATTTGCCATTATTGCTCGTATTGTTGGGTGTGCTGGGCGGGGCGATTGCCTTTGGTTTTGTTGGCATTTTTCTCGGACCCACCTTGCTGGCCGTGGGCATCACGCTGATTACCCACTGGGTTGCCTTGCAAAACAAGAAAGCACATGAAACCTCATGATAGAAACTGACCGCCTGATTGCACCTGATGCCGAAAGCCCCCGTGAGGAGGCGTTAGAGCGTGCGTTGCGCCCCAAGCTTTTAGATGAATATGTGGGACAAGAAAAAGCGCGTAGCCAATTGGAGATTTTCATTAACGCCGCACGTGGCCGAAGCGAGCCGCTGGATCACGTATTGCTATTTGGCCCCCCAGGCTTAGGTAAAACTACTTTGGCGCATATTATTGCCAAAGAGATGGGTGTGAATATGCGCCAAACATCCGGTCCAGTGCTAGAGCGTGCCGGTGATCTAGCCGCGTTGCTGACTAACCTTGAGCCAAATGATGTGCTGTTTATTGACGAGATTCATCGGCTTTCACCTGTGGTTGAAGAAATCCTATACCCTGCGATGGAAGACTATCGGCTGGATATTATGATAGGTGAAGGCCCTGCAGCTAGGTCAGTTCGTTTGGATTTGCCACCGTTTACCTTAATCGGCGCCACTACTCGCGCTGGCATGCTGACTAACCCATTGCGAGATCGTTTCGGCATAGTGTCGCGCCTGGAGTTTTATACTTCTGAAGAGCTGGCGCGTATTGTGCAGCGTAGCGCAGGCTTGTTAGAGGTGGAAATGGTCAATACGGGTGCTTTTGAAATTGCCAAACGCTCTCGTGGCACACCGCGTATTGCAAACAGGCTTCTCCGCCGTGTGCGCGATTATGCCCAAGTAAAAGGTGATGGTGCCGTGTCCGCCGAAGTAGCTGATGCCGCGTTGATGATGCTGGATGTGGATAAGCTAGGTTTTGATGTAATGGATAGGAAATTGTTACTGGCGGTTTTAGAAAAGTTTAGCGGCGGACCCGTTGGCTTAGATAATTTAGCTGCAGCCATTGGTGAAGAGCGTGAAACTATTGAAGATGTGCTGGAGCCATATTTGATTCAGCAGGGTTATTTGATGCGCACGCCGCGTGGCCGCGTGGCAACCATTCAAGCCTACCAACACTTTGGTTTGCCCATGCCCAAACACTTAAGTGGCGAGACTTGGCAGGATTGAGTTCATCCACATTAGATCATTCTGCATCGAATGCTAGTGAATTCATCTGGCCGATTCGGGTGTATTACGAAGACACCGATAGCGGCGGGGTAGTTTACCACGCTAATTATTTAAACTTTATGGAGCGTGCAAGAACCGAATGGTTGCGTGCGCTTGGCTTTGAACAAACCGAACTTAAAACCGAGTTAGGCATCATATTCGTTGTGCATAGCATGGCAATAGCCTTTAAAGGCCCCGCATACTTTAACGATATGCTCGAAATTAACAGTCGACGAATTAAAATTGGCCATGGCAGCATGGAGTTTTTACAAAGCGTTACGCGTAATCAGCAAGTGTTGCTAGAAGCCACAGTAAAACTAGCCTGCGTTGATGCCAGCAACTTTAAACCAATGGGTATTCCCACGGTCATTAAAGAAGCAATGAATAAAATACAGCATGAATAATATAAAAGTGGAGCAAATATGGCGGTAGCAATCGACAATGATATGTCAATATTCACCTTAGTGGCAGGCGCCAGCCTACCCGTGCAGATGGTGTTGGTAGTTTTATTAATCACCTCATTATTTTCTTGGTGGTATATTTTTATTAAAGTCGCCACAATTAAACGCGCGGAAAATGGTGCCGATGATTTTGAAAATGCATTTTGGACAGGTGGTGATTTAAACAAGTTGTTTGAAGGGCTCACTGCCAGCCGCAGAAAACCACAGGGCATGGCGAGTATATTTGAAGCGGGTTTTAAGGAATATGCCCGGCATAAACAGCAAGTGCATATGGACATATCAGACATTATGGAAAGCTCACGTCGCGCCATGCGAGCGGCTTATAACCGTGAGTTAGATGACCTTGATGCGCATTTACCCTTCCTGGCTTCTGTGGGTTCCGTGAGTCCATACATCGGCTTGTTTGGTACGGTGTGGGGCATTATGAACGCATTTAGAGGCTTATCTAACGTTGCGCAGGCTACGCTTAGCCAAGTAGCTCCTGGTATCGCAGAGGCGTTGGTCGCCACCGCGATTGGTCTATTCGCTGCCATTCCAGCGGTTATTGCCTACAACCGTTTTGCTTCAAGCGTAGACCGACTTTCAGTCAGATACGAAAGTTTTATGGAAGAGTTCACCAATATCTTGCAGCGTAAGTCATCAAGGTAGCACGCGATGTCACGTACTCGTAAACGCCGCTTAATGAATCAGATCAATGTAGTGCCTTACATTGATGTGACCTTGGTGTTGTTGGTCATTTTTATGGTCACTGCACCTATGACGAACCCCGGTGTAGTTGATTTACCTAAGGTTGGACAAGCTTTAAAGCAACCGAAACTGCCGCCAGTGGTCTTAACCGTAAAGCTCAATAAAAAAATTGAGCTAGACAATAAACCAATGGAGTACGACCAATTGTTGTTAGCTGTTCGCAACGCGCTCAATAAATCACCAGAACGTTCAGTGGTGATTGCCGCTGATAAAAATGTGAAATACGATGAAGTTGTCAAAGTAATGAACTTACTCAAAACCAATAAAATCGATAAAGTTGGGCTTTTGCTCGCACCTTCACAATAAATCTAAATGATTAGAACGTACGAAAAAGAAGTTTCCTGGAAAGCCGGCGCGTTGGCGATTGGTGTGCATCTGGCTTTGCTAGGGGCGTTGTTGATTTCATTCAACTGGAAAGCGGCGCATCCTGTGCTGAATATTGCCGAGGTCGAGTTGTGGGATAGTTTGCCAAATAACGCAGCGCAAAAGCCCGAACCTATTGTAGAGCCCGTTGTAAAAGAACAGCCGGAGCCGATAATAAAAGAAACGCCTAAACCTGAACCAGTGCTGGAAGATAAGCCAAAAGAAGAGCCTCAAGTTGACATTGCGCTCGAAAAAAAGAAAAAAGAACTTGTTCAAAAGGAGCTGGAAAGAAAAGAGCTGGAGCAAAAAAAACTAGCGGAGCAATTAAAAAAAGATAAAGCGCTGGAGCAGAAGAAACAATTAGAAGCAATACAAAGCCAGATAATTTCAGATAAGCCGTCAAAAGATAAAAAAACCAGCACGCCTGATGCCTTGAAAAAGATGCAGCAAGAAATGTTGGCTGAAGATAAATCGGAAGGCGATAAACAGGTGGTTTCTGCTAAAGCTGCGGCGAATGCCGGGGTTGTTGGCGACTACATCAATAAGATTCAAGCCAGAATTCGCGGTAACGTCAATAAAACGTTGTGTGGAGAAGGCAATCCAGAGCTTAAGTTTGATATTGGACTGCTGCCTACAGGGCAGTTGAGCGGTAGCCCTAAATTGGTTAAATCTAGCGGCAGCGCAGCTTGCGATGAAGCGGTGGAACGCGCCATTATGGCCTCTGAACCATTACCTTTACCCACAGACAGTTCGCTTTTCTCACAGTTTAGAAGTCTGAAATTAAAGTTTCGCCCTAATGATTGAGTGCAGGGTGAGTCGCTTGATGTTTGTAACAAAGTGTAAATGGTGTAGCGTCAAAATGTGGATGCAGTAGAATTTAATATAATCTTTACAACTTAATGATAAATAAAGACATTCAATAGCTTATGAATATATTTGGATTTAGATTCGCAAACATAGTCAGTTGTGTTGTGTTTTCCTTGAGTTTGTTCGTTGTGTCAATCGCAAACGCTGCTTTAGAAATTGAAATTAGCGGAGGAAGTGCGCAGCAGGTGCCTGTCGCAATCGTGCCGTTTGGACAAGGGGCTACGGCTACTCAAGACAATATTAGCACTATTATCAGTGCTGATTTACGCCGCAGCGGCTTGTTTCGTGTGCTTGAAACAGGTGGTGTGATGAACCACCCAACCGACATCATGCAAATCAAATATCCAGAATGGGCTGCTTTGCAGGCGCAGGCTATGGCTGTGGGCGTAGTGGAAACGTTGCCGGGTAATCGGCTAAAAGTTACTTTTCAACTGGCTGACGTGCTTAAGCAAACGCAACTCACCGGCATGCAATATAACATTGCGCCTAATCAGCTTAGAGCCACGGCCCATAAAATAGCGGATGTAATCTATGAGAAATTAACGGGTGAAGCGGGAATTTTCTCCAGCCGCATTGCCTATATCAATAAGGCAAATGACCGTTATGCCTTACGTGTAGCGGATGTCGACGGTGAGAATCCGGTCACAATGGTGTCATCAAAAGAGCCTATTATTTCGCCAGCTTGGTCTCCAGACGGCAGTAAGATTGCATATGTGTCTTTTGAAAAGAAAAAACCAATCATTTTCGTGCAATCGTTAAGTGGTCAGCGCATGGTGCTCGCTAACTTTAAGGGTAATAATAGCGCGCCGTCATGGTCGCCGGATGGCAGGAAATTGGCGATAGTGCTTACATACGGCGCTAACTCGCAGGTGTATACCATTAATGCCGATGGTTCTGGTTTGATGCAAGTGACCAAAAGCAGCGCAATCGATACCGAACCTACATGGTCAACCGATGCTAAATGGATCTATTTCAGCTCAGATCGTGGCGGAAAGCCGCAAATTTACAAAGTGTCATCCAGCGGTGGCGAGCCGCAACGTGTGACTTTTGAAGGCGCTTATAATGTAAGCCCGCGTTTTTCACCTGATGGTAAATCATTAGCGATGATACGCAATGACGGCGGTAAATTCCGCGTGGCATTGCAAGACTTAAGCAGTGGTCAAGTGCAAATATTAAGCGAGGGTTCGCAAGATGAGTCGCCAAGTTTTGCACCCAATGGCCGTGTAATATTATATGCAACACGTGCTGCTGGCCATGGGGCTTTAGCTGCGGTATCGGCTGATGGTCGAGTGAAACAACGATTGAATGAGTCAGGCGGCGACATACGTGAACCAGCTTGGGGACCGTTGCTTAATTAAATCTATATTTAAGGGCGTTTTTTTACTTGTTAAGCATTAATTTTTAAGGAGAATAATATGAATAAATCTACGTGGAATACAAAACTACTCAGCGGCTTAGCGTTGGCACTATTGTTAAGCGCTTGCAAGAGCACGCCTATGGTTGATAAACCTGCAGCTGTTGAAGATAAGAGTCCTGCGACGCAGAGTGCGACTAAACCAGTTGCACCGGCAGTTGACACTTCTGCTGTAAAAGAAGTGACGATTGATGGTAATGCTACTGCTAGCAGTAATAACCCATTGAAAGACCCGAACAATATTTTATCAAAACGTAATGTGTATTTTGATTTTGATAGTGATGCGGTTAAAGCAGAGTTTCGTCCTATGATTGAGGCGCATGCTAAATATTTAATTGCTAACGGCAATGCAAAAGTAGTTCTGCAAGGCAATACCGATGCGCGTGGTACACGTGAGTACAACTTATCACTCGGTCAACGTCGTTCAGTGTCCGTGAAAAAATCACTGAATTTACTTGGCGTGCAAGATAAGCAAATTGAAACCGTCAGTTTTGGTAAAGAAAAAGCCACCGAAGGTTGCACCGATGACGCCTGTGCAAAAACTAATCGCCGCGTTGATATCGTTTACGAAAACGAGTAATACCTAGACTTTTATTAAAGATAGACAATAATTATGATGAAAAAACTGATTTTGGCTAACTTCTTGTTAGCAATGCAACTATTTTCTATGAATAGCCATGCCGCTTTGTTTGACGACACAGAAGCGCGTAAAAAAATTCTTGAAGTAGAAGCGACAATGAATAGTCAGAATCAGGCCACACAAAGCGAGATTGCTGGTTTGAAAAAAAGCCAGCAAGCGCTTGAGCAAAGAGTGTTAGACATCGAGGCGATTACCAAAGGCCAGGGTCTGATGGATATGCAAAATCAGCTGGAAGCCTTAAAGCAAGAAGTTGCAAGACTTGAAGGCGAGCTTGAAGTGGCTAGTCATAATGTTGAAGCGACGCAGCAGCGACAAAAAGATTTATATGGCGACACCGATACGCGTTTGCGTAAATTAGAAGGCAATGCAACACCTGATGCTACAGGGCAGTCGCCAGCGGCTGTGGCAGGTGCGCCAGTAGCAGCCGCTTCTGCGACTGTAGCGCCGAATAAGAACACACAAGAATATCAATTGCTAGAACTTGCAAATGGCCTATCTAAAGAGTCTAAGCATAAAGATGCCTATAACGCTTACGATAAATTCTTAAAAGACTATCCAAACAGTGCGCTGTTTGCTGATGCTTTATATGGCTTAGGCTACTCACAATTCGCATTAAAGAGCTATAAATCATCAATAGCTACCCAGCAAAAAGTGTTGGATATGCATCCCGATAGTTCGCTAGTGCCTGATGCTATGATGAATATGGCTAATAGCCAAATTCAACTTGGGCTCGTGCCTAATGCTAAAAAAACCTTGCGCGATTTAATCGCAAAGTTTCCAAATAGTGAGGTAACGCCAACCGCACAAAAACGTTTAAAGGCGCTAGAGGCAATTAAATAATAAGTTTTACCGGCAAAATATCAGCCTAGAGAGTATCTCTATGTTTTAAGTTTTATGCTGAAATGGCTTTTAAGTTAAAATAGCGCCAATCATAAGATGGCGCTATTTTTTTATAATTAAGCATTCCTACTATTCAAACTTTCAATGAAGCTAAAAATTCACGAAATCTTTCATTCGCTACAAGGCGAGTCGTCGCGCGTGGGCTTGCCTACGGTGTTTGTGCGCCTTACTGGCTGTCCAATGCGCTGTGTGTATTGCGATACAGCGTATGCGTTCAGCGGCGGTAGTAATATTGAAATTACTGATATTTTAGCGAAGGTTGCCGAGTTTGGTACGCGGTATGTCACGGTCACCGGTGGTGAACCACTTGCGCAAAAAGATTGCCATATATTGCTCAAAGAACTATGTGATGCTGGCTATAATGTATCGCTAGAAACAGGTGGCGCCATTGATATTAGCCCAGTAGATGCTCGCGTTTCGGTGATATTGGATGTCAAAACACCAGGTTCAGGTGAAGTGGAAAATAACGTGTGGGGTAATTTAGCTCACTTAAAAGCTCAGGACGAAGTGAAGTTTGTGTTATGTAGTCGTGATGATTATGAATGGGCGAAAGAACTGCTAAGTACCCATAAAATTAACGAAAAATGCCCAGTATTATTTTCGCCAGTGTATAGCCAAGTCAACCCAACTGCACTTGCAGAATGGGTGCTAGCCGATAAATTACCTGTGCGTATGCAAGTGCAATTGCACAAAATACTATGGGGCGAGAAACCCGGTGTTTAAGCATGGATTTAAGTATGGAAAATAAAGTTAAAAAAAATGCCGTAGTATTGCTCTCTGGCGGATTAGATTCCGCTACTTGCCTTGCTATCGCTAAGTCCCAAGGTTTTGATTGCTATTGCCTAAGCTTGGATTATCACCAGCGCCATATCGCAGAATTGCACGCGGCTAAAAATGTAGCCAAAATTATGGGTGCTTCAGTGCATAAAACCGCAAATTTAGATTTATCTCTGTTTGGTGGCTCTGCGCTAACAGATGACGCAATTGCGGTGCCGGAAATCGAGTCCGCAGGCATCCCGGTGACCTATGTGCCGGCCCGGAATACCATCATGCTGTCTTTGGCGTTAGCGTGGGCTGAAGTGCTAGAGGCGCAGGATATTTTTATTGGTGTGAATGCACTGGATTATTCCGGTTACCCAGATTGTCGTGGTGAATATGTACGTGCATTTCAGGCAATGGCGAATTTAGCCACTAAAAGTGCGGTTGAAGGGCGCACGATTACCATTCATGCGCCACTAATCGATATGACGAAGGCGCAGATTGTGCAATTGGGTACAAAGCTGGGTGTGGATTATGCGATGACAGTTTCATGTTATCAGGCCAATAGCCAGGGCGAGGCCTGTGGTTTATGTGACTCTTGCCGATTAAGGCGTGAAGGATTTGCCGCTGCAGGGCTGGCAGATCCCACACGTTATAAAAAAACATAGCTAAATCTAGCAAGTAAAAATAGTTGGCTTATCAATCAATTATTTAAATATGTAGATAACTACATAAACCGCTTGTCAAAACCACAACTAATGGCGTAAAATCCGCGCCTTTCTGCGATAAATTTTCAATAAAGAGAACAAAGATTATGGTTATTATTCGTTTAGCTCGTGGTGGCGCGAAAAAAACTCCTTTCTACAACCTAGTAGTAGCTGATTCACGCAACCGTCGTGATGGCCGCTTTATTGAGCGTGTTGGTTTTTACAACCCATCCGCCAAAGCAGGCGCTGAAGCGCTACGTGTAGATCAAGAACGCGTTACTTTCTGGCAAGGCCAAGGTGCGCAATTGTCAGATACAGTTGCACGTTTGGTTAAGTTTCACGCTAAAGGCCCTGAACATGCTATTGCTTCTAAAGCAAAAGATGCTGCTAAAGCTGATGCTGCTAAAGCTAAAATCGCTGCTGTAGAAGCTGCTAAAGCTAAAGCAATTGCTGATGCCGCTAAAGCTGAAGCAGATGCTAAAGCCGCAGAAGCTGCTGCCGCAGCTAAAGCTGCCGAGGCAGAAGCCGCTGCTGCTGCAGTTGAGACTGTTGCTGTTGAAGCACCGGTAGAAGCTGCTGAAACACCAGCTGCTGAAGCTTAAATTTCATATTACTCAACACATATCTTCATCGGTATGATTAGTTTGAGTAATATGGCGTTAAACGCTTTGGTCAGTATCAATGCTTTCAAGAATAAAAGCATGTTGGTGAAGCTGTGAGTGATATGGTAGTCATGGGGCGCATTGTTGCGCCCTACGGCGTTTTTGGCTGGTTAAAAGTTGTGCCAGATACAGAGGCGTTCGATGGCCTGTTTGACTACGATAACTGGTGGCTAGGTAAAGGTGACGATTGGCGTGAGATGGTCGTTGAAACAGCCAAGGTTCACAATGACGTCATCGTGGTCAAGCTCAAAGGCATTGATGATAGGGATGCTGCACTTGCCTGTAAGGGTAAGCAGATTGCTGTTCCTAGAGCGCAATTACCTGAAGCGGAAGAGAACGAATACTACTGGTCAGATTTGATCGGTTTGCGCGTTAAGAATCTGCAAGGGATTGATTTTGGCTTGATTGTAGATGTGTTTGAAACGGGTGCTAACGATGTGATTGTTGTTAAACCCGATGTGGTTAAGCCCGATGAGGTTATACCAGAAACGCTTAAGCAAGAAGCTGCCAGCGAAGCACCTGTAGAAAAAGCAGTGCTTAGCCAATCAAAAGCTGATGTGAAAGAAAAGCCGCAAGAAAGATTATTGCCGTTTATTGCGACAGTGGTGCTTGAGGTCGATATAAAAGCAAAAACAATGCTGGTTGATTGGGATGCGGATTTTTAGTAGCAATGCCTGTGTTTGTAAAGTTTGGCTTTGTGATGCTTGGGTTTAATCATGGCTTTTAGGTTCGATGTAGTCACGCTGTTTCCTGAAATGTTTGATGCCATTACAAAATACGGCATTACCAGTAGGGCGTTACAGCAAAATATTTATGATGTGCAGTATTGGAATCCGCGCGATTTCACCAGTGATAATCATAAAACAGTAGACGATAGACCTTATGGCGGCGGCCCAGGCATGGTGATGCTGGCTGAACCATTAGAAAAAGCCATCAATGCAGCAAAACAAAGCCAAGCCGAAAAGCTTGGACAAGACAAAGAAAATTTTGAGAGCTGGGTAATCCATCTCTCACCAGCGGGCAAACCGCTGACGCATGAAAAAGTCATGCAGTTAAGCAAAAAGCAAGCATTAGTGCTGCTAGCCAGTCGTTATGAAGGTGTTGATCAGCGGCTGATAGACGCGCAAGTGGATGAAGAGTTATCCATTGGTGATTATGTATTGAGTGGCGGTGAGTTACCCGCCATGGCGTTGATGGACGCAATAGTGCGGCAGTTGCCGGGTAGTTTGGGTGATAGTGATTCTGCGATTGAAGATTCATTTGTGGATGGCTTGCTAGATTGCCCGCACTACACCAGGCCGGAAGAATATAACGGTGTGAAAGTGCCTGAGGTTTTAACATCGGGCAATCATGCGAAGATTAAACAGTGGCGTTTGAAAATGTCATTGCACAGAACTCGGGATCAACGTCCCGATTTATTGGCCGCAAGGCCGTTGACGAAAGAAGAAGCACGGCTGCTACAGCTTGATTAAGTAGCAGGAACAAGCTCTTCATAATTAAAAGGAACCCGCAAGGGATAACAAAATGGCAGATATTATTAAAATGCTGGAAGAGGAAGAAATTGCCCGTTTAGGCAAAACAATCCCTTCATTTGCACCAGGTGACACCGTGGTAATCGGCGTGAACGTTGTTGAAGGTACACGTAAACGTGTGCAGTCATACGAAGGCGTTGTAATCGCTAAACGTAACCGTGGCTTAAATTCATCATTCATCGTACGTAAAATTTCATCAGGTGAAGGTGTTGAGCGTACATTCCAAACTTACTCACCATTGATCGCAAGCATTGAAGTAAAACGTCGCGGTGATGTTCGTCGTGCAAAACTTTACTACTTACGTGAGCGTTCAGGTAAATCTGCACGTATTAAAGAAAAATTATTCACACGTGAAAAAGAAGTAATGGCACCAGCAGAAAAAGACTAAATTTATTAGCACTGAAAAGTGCTAATAAATTTAAACAAAGCCTCAGGAAGATGAAAGTCTCCTGGGGCTTTTTAACGCCTGCTATTTTGCATTTGCATATTGGCAACATTGGTTTAACATCATGGCATGACGATGAGTTTGAATTGTGAGTTTTGACGTGATTTTTGATGTAAATTACGATGCTTTGATTAATGCACCCTTTGGTGCCGTGGCCATTTCAGTACATGGCAACCAATTGGCGATTAATTTACTCAGCGAATCGCCTTCAGCCGAAAATCTGCCATCTTCTCATCCTTTAGTCAAACAGGCCTATGCGCAAATCATGCAATACTTGCTGCAGCCAGCTGCAAAATTTGATTTACCAATCAACGTGCAAGGCACAGCCTTTCAGCAACGTGTCTGGCATGCGATTGCTGCTATTCCGGTAGGGCAAACGTACACTTATGGCCAGTTGGCCAAGAAGATCGGCTCAGGGCCGCGTGCCGTGGCCAATGCCTGTGGTGCTAATAACATTCCGTTAGTGATTCCCTGTCATCGTGTTGTTGCGCAACATGGTATTGGTGGATTCATGCAGGGCAAGCAAAACGCTGTGTTAATCAAACAATGGTTACTGGCGCACGAAGGTGTGAGTGCTTATGCGCATAGGTCTAAGCATGAGTGAGCAAACACTTACGCTGCAAGATTCAGCAGAACTAGATACTTTCATAGACCATTTATGGCTGGAAGACGGCTTATCAAAAAATACGCTGGATAGTTACCGGCTAGATTTAACCTCGTTCGCGTTTTGGCTAACCCAACAAAATAAACATTTATTAGCGGTAGATCAAGCCGATATTCAGCAATATCTAGCGCTTAAGTTTCCACTCAGTAAGCCGCGCAGCATTAGCCGTTTGATTGCAAGCCTGCGGCGGTTTTACCGGTTTTTAATGCGCGAAAACAAAATCAGTCTGGATCCCACCATACAAATCCAATCACCCAAGCTGCCGCGTAGCTTACCTAAAAGCTTGAATGAGGACGAAGTAGTTGCGCTACTCAATGCTCCTAACGTAGATGAGCCAGCGGGTTTGCGCGATAGAGCCATGTTAGAACTGCTGTACGCCTGTGGACTCCGTGTATCTGAGCTGGTAGGGATAAAAGCCACAGAGGTTAGCGTGAGCGATGGTGTGGTGCGTGTAACTGGCAAAGGCAGTAAAACGAGATTAGTGCCTATGGGTGAGGAAGCTGTTGAGTGGATTTCACGTTATTTGAGTGGAGCAAGGGCCGCCATATTGCAAAAACGATTATGTGACGCACTATTTGTTACCAATCGAGGCGAGGCGATGACCCGCCAAGCCTTTTGGTATTTGATTAAACGTTATTCGCTACTGGCGGGTATCAATAAACACATGTCGCCGCATGTATTGCGTCACGCATTTGCAACGCATCTGTTGAATCATGGTGCGGATTTAAGGGTAGTGCAGATGTTGCTAGGGCATGCCGATATTTCTACCACGCAGATTTATACACATGTGGCGAGGGAACGGTTGAAGCAGCTACATAGTGTGCATCATCCGCGGGGGTGATTATCCTTGCCGTCATTGGTTTTATTCCCTCGCCCTTTAAGGGAGAGGGCTAGGGTGAGGGTAAAGAGGCGCAATCTCGTCTGTCATTCCGACGAAAGTCGGAATCTAGTGACTTTGGAGGCCTGTGATTTTACAACCGTGTCGGGGGTAGCCCGACAGCTAGTCACTTTCTTTTAACTACCTGAAAAGAAAGTAACCAAAGAAAACGGCACCCCCGCCCCGCGGCCTAACGGCTCCCCTGCGCTACTCGACACAAAGGGCAGCAATCGGAAACTCGCTACGCTCAAACAGCCGCTTGCTGAGAACTCCCTTTATATCTGCGTTGCTCGGCGTGGTGCAAGGGGTATTCTTGTGCAGTAGCTGCTAATTAACCTCAAAAATTATTGGCATATGGTCACTAAGTTCAATCCATTTACTTGGATTGCCTATTTCCAAGTTTGCTGACGCAATGAGGCCTGATGTAGCAAAGGCATAATCTATGTGATAAGGTTTTTGCATGTTTCGGTGCATAAAAAATGTTGGTGTGGTTTCCTTGCCTTGCTCAATCTGGTTAAGGTGGTGATAGATGCTATGAATGTCTAGCTTGGCTAAATCGCTAACTACGTCTGAATGGTTCCACCAGCGATCCCATTTGTCCCAGCAAGAATTGCTGTTGAAATCACCACATATGATAGATTTTGAGGAGCGTAGCTTTGATTGATGTATTTGTAGATATTTCCACAATTGACCTATGTATTCAAATGTAGGGGAGTTAGCCTGCTTAGCCCATACTGCTAAAATAGTAAATTCATCATTTGCTATAAATGGAATAAAAGATTCAAGACCTGCCGATTGCCAATCAAGTGCTGTAAGTGAAATATTTTTCTTGGCGAATATACCTAAGCCTTTATTTATATTGTTGCCAAGCCAAAGATAATTTACTGCCCAGTCTTTATATGATTGGTCTTTACATTTAGCTGGGTCTTCGCATTCTTGAATAATATGGATGTCTGCATTTATATAATTTAAAGTTTCGAATTTTTTGCGAAATGCGCCATTGCAGTTCCAAGTTACAATTTTCATATTAAAGTGTTTGATTATTTAGTAAATTAAACTACTTTTTGCTTCGCTCAATCACCACGCCCAACGCCTTCAATCCCGGCAATATCCCCGGCTTCGCCACTTTAATCTTCACACTTAGCGCGCCAAACTCACTTAAAATAAATTGGCATACATGTTCAGCTAAGGCTTCTACCAGTTGGAAACTGTGTATATTTAAAGTGTCACGGATGCGTCCAACCACGGCGCCGTAATCGATGGTGTCGGTAATTGCATCACTTTTGCAGGCATTGCTTAAGTCGTAGCCAATTTTTATGTCGAGTATGATGGTTTGCGGTAGCATGCGCTCCCACGCTGGTACGCCAAGTTTGGTTTGTACTTTGACTTGTTCTAAAAATATGATGTCCATAAAAAAGTGTGCCTAAAAATATAATACTTGGTATTTTGCTATGGTTTAGAATACGGGTAGCTGTATTTTAGTGCATCACAAGAGGGTTAGGCGAAATGAATGAGTTAGGTTTTATTCCTGTTACCGTAATTCCAGTCATCTGGATTGTTGCATCCTATCTGCTTGGCTCCATCGCTTTTGGCATACTAGTCAGCAAGTTATTTGGTTTGCCTGACCCACGGACTGTCGGCTCTGGCAACCCCGGAGCCACCAATGTGTTGCGTAGTGGTAAGAAATCTGCCGCCGCCTTAACCTTGCTCGGTGACGTTTTTAAAGGCTGGTTTCCGGTTTGGCTGGCACTGCAATCAGGCATGTTGATGTGGGTGGTAAGCGCGGTCGGGCTAGCGGTATTTTTTGGGCATTTATACCCGATTTTTTATAAGTTCAAAGGTGGTAAAGGCGTGGCGACCGCGCTGGGCGTGATGCTGGCAATATCGCCCATACTCGGCTTGGCCGCGTTGCTGACTTGGGTAGTGGTGTTTGCAATATCGCGCTATTCTTCATTAGGCGCTATTGTGGCCGCTGCGCTTGCGCCTGTTTATGCCTGGGTTTTATTATCAGCGTATAAAGATTATGTCATCACGGTGCTGGTGATGTCGCTACTGTTAATCTGGCGACATAGAAGCAATATTCAAAAGCTGTTGGCAGGTACTGAGGCGGGGTTTGGCAAAAAATAAATTTGGATAAGCGATAAGCCTTTGCATGGCGGATATCCTAGAAATTAAGGTGCTTGTAACTCGGCTAAATCCCATCTTGGGCGAACACTAAAGCTATAATTTTTATTGCCGTTACCCTGCATTGCTTTGAGTCTCATTGCTCCGGCAAAGGCAATCATGGCGCCGTTGTCTGTGCAAAACTCTAAACGCGGATAGCTGACTTTACAAAGCTTACGTTTTGTCGCCGCGTTTAGTTTTTCACGTAATTTTGAGTTTGCGCCCACACCACCTGAAACAATCAAGTTGTCTAAGCCGGTTTCACGCAAAGCACTCATGCACTTGGTGATTAATAGCTCAGTCACCGCCTCTTGGAACTCCCATGCAATATCAGCCTTGGTGGCCTCATCCAAAGGCTGATGTTTATTGCATAGCGTTAATACTGCGGTTTTTAAGCCGCTAAAACTAAAGTTCAAATCACCGCTATGGAGTAATGGGCGTGGTAATTTAAAGCGTGGACTGACGCCGCTCGAGTTAGAAAGCTCTGCAACTTTAGCCAGTGCAGGGCCACCCGGATAGCCCAGGCCTAGCAATTTAGCGGTTTTATCAAACGCCTCGCCTGCGGCGTCATCCAAAGTATCGCCTAGCAACTCATATTCGCCAATGCCGTTAACACGCATCAATTGGCTGTGACCGCCGGATACCAGTAACGCTACAAATGGAAAAGCTGGTGGATTATCTTCCAGTAATGGCGCAAGCAAATGCCCTTCAAGATGATGCACATTGATAGTGGGTATTTGTAAGCTAAAGGCGAGCGACTCAGCAAAGCTTGTACCCACTAACAGTGCGCCAGATAAGCCTGGGCCTTGTGTGTAAGCGATTGCATCAATATCTTGCAAAGTTTTATTGGCATCTTGCAGCACTCGTTCGGTGAGCGGAAGCACGCGGCGAATATGGTCGCGCGAGGCAAGTTCTGGCACTACACCGCCATATTCAGCATGCATTTCTACTTGCGAGTGCAAGGCATGTGCAAGTAATCCGAGCTCGGTATCGTATAATGCAAGCCCAGTCTCGTCGCACGATGATTCAACACCAAGAATTAACATAGTTCGAGTCCATTTGTCGCTAAACTTAATCTTAAAAAAGTGACTTTATACACATTTTCAGCGCAAATGCATAAAAGTAATTGAATAAAAACAATTATACGATTAAAATAGTCGGCTTTTCTCAGTTTATAAACCTTGAGCGTTATAAAGGCGCCGTGGAAGATTTAGAAACTTGAGCATAACCTATTAAATATTGTTGCCAATAAGAGAGAACGAATGTCTAGTGTACGCGTAAAAGAAAATGAGCCGTTTGACGTTGCCCTTCGCCGT
>Ga0209913_1001141_pt1 | contig 16213 bp, 11 predicted proteins | sample PersoiDNA2013203_FD_185805 | JGI IMG/M metagenome (GOLD analysis project Ga0209913, IMG submission 185805) | Permafrost soil microbial communities from the Arctic, to analyse light accelerated degradation of dissolved organic matter (DOM) -... | ecosystem: Environmental > Terrestrial > Soil >... | reverse complement strand
CGCCATCTCCCAGCCTTCAGCCGTTCCGACAGAGTGTTCCGGGCGGGTGCTGAGGTAGATGTTGTACTTCGTGAACCCGAACGTCTCGATCATGTGACGAGTGAAGTCGAGCACTCCCTTGACCTCATCATTAAGCTGGTCGGGACGGACGAAGAGGTGAGCGTCGTCCTGAGTGAACCCACGCACCCGTAGAAGTCCATGGAGGACTCCCGACTTCTCGTAGCGATACACGGTACCCAGTTCAGCCCACCGAAGTGGAAGATCACGATAGCTGCGAACCTGCGACTTGTAGATGAGAATATGGAAGGGGCAGTTCATCGGCTTGAGCATGTACTGGTCCTCATCGACCTGGATCGGCGAGTACATGTTCTGCTGGTAGAAGTCCCAGTGGCCAGAGGTTTTCCAGAGCTCAAGATTTGCAATGTGGGGAGTGTAGACGAATTCATACCCACGCTTGATGTGCTCAGCACGCCAGAAATCCTCGATCTCCTTGCGAACAATGGCTCCCTTGGGATGCCAGAAAATCAGTCCAGTGCCGGCCTGCTCCTGAATGCTGTAGAGGTCCAACTGCTGCCCCAGCTTGCGATGGTCGCGCTTGGCAGCCTCTTCCCGAGCCGTGACAAAACCGACCAGCTCTTCCTTCGATGGGAAAGCCGTACCATAGATGCGCTGAAGCATCTTGTTCTTCTCGTCCCCTCGCCAATACGCTCCTGCGACCGACAGAAGCTTAAAATGCTTAAGGTAGCTTGTGGAAGGGATATGCGGTCCACGGCAGAGGTCCGTGAACGAGCCCTGAGTGTAGAGCGAGACGGTCGTCGCAGGTATCTCCGAAAGGATCTCGACCTTATACTGGTCGCCCCGCTCCTTGAAGAATTCGATGGCTTCGGCTATCGGCTTGTCTTGCCGGGTGAAATGCTCGCTGCGCTCAGTAATCTCGTGCATCTTCTGTTCTATTGCAGCCAGATCATCGGGGGACAGCGTCTTCGACATGTCAATGTCGTAGTAGAAACCAGTGTCGATGGATGGTCCGATGGCAAGCTTGGCGTCCGGGTAGAGCTCCTTGATTGCCTCGGCCATAATGTGTGACGTACTGTGGCGAAGGATTTCCAGCCCGTTGCTGCTGGCAGTGCTCACAAGCTGGATGTCGTCGACCGTCGATGGAATTGTCGTCAGGTCCACGAGCAAGCCGCCAATCCTGGCAGCAACGATAGATCGCTTCTGCTGGGGAAAGAGCTTCTGAACAGCCATGAGGATGGACTCGCCATCATTGAAGGAGTACTGAGACGATGCGTCGTCAAGAACAATTCTGATATCCATGTCCGCTCCCAAGAAACGCAGATGGTGGGCGATAGAGGAATCGAACCTCTGACCTCTTCGGTGTCAACGAAGCGTTCTACCTCTGAACTAACCGCCCACAAAACCGGACTTGCTGTAGTATACACAGAACACGCTCGGCTGCAAGCCCTCTGACTCGGGGCTGCCCACATACGACAACCCAACAGGCCTTGAACCCTCGGGTTGTTGTTCGAGCGGGGCACAGTAGCCATCTTGCTGCTATCACATATGAGTATACTGTTATTTGCATGCAAACGTCAAGCGAGGAGACATGGAGATGGCATTCACAGCGCAGAAGCATGTTCGACAGGTGGTGACCACACTCGAGAAAACCTACCCCGACAGAGGCACCGCTCTAGAGTTCAAGGACCCCTGGCAGCTGCTTACGGCAACGATACTCAGCGCCCAGTGCACAGACGTCATAGTCAACAAGGTTACCCCACGCCTGTTTGCTGCCTATGGCGGCCCATGTGCTCTGGGTCACGCCGATATTCTTGCTGTCGAAGAGATCGTCAAGCCGACCGGCTTCTTCCACAACAAGGCGAAGGCGATTGTTGCCGCATCCCTCGAACTCTGTGAGAAGTGGGGAGGCACGGTGACTCCCGAAATGGATTTTCTCACGAGACTCCCTGGCGTCGGACGCAAGACCGCCAACGTTGTCCTTGCGCATGCGTTCGGTAAGCAGACTGTAGTTGTCGACACGCATGTGAAGCGACTGGCCTATCGCATCGGACTCAGCGAGAGCCTTGTTCCCGAGAAAGTGGAACAGGACATCATGGCTGTCGTTGCGGAGAGCCACTGGAACTCACTCTGTGACGCACTCATTGCCCACGGGAGATCTACCTGCAATGCTCGCAGGCCGGATTGCGACGCCTGCGCCATTACCGGGCTTTGTCCGAAGAATGGGGTGCCAGAAGCGAAGACTCCGCGCTGACAGGGGGAATTCCCAGTTGTGCGGCATGGTCGCGCTCATAGCGAAACAGGTACTCCCCAAACAGTCCACAGTGAGGTCCAAGGACAGCCGCTGCATGCTCCCGGACAGTGCGAATGTCTGTTGAGGTCATCCCAAGAACGTGCCGGAGGCCCCGGTCAACCCAGACATCGATGGGAAAGGCCTCGTCTCCTCCATAGGCAAACAGGTCGATACATGCCGCCACCTTCGGACCGATGCCCGCGAATCGCCGGAAGTAGCTCTGTCGTTCCTTCGACCTCATCATCCCCAGGTTCTGCAGGGTTGCCTCGCCGGGAAGTTCTGCGAGCAGGTCAAGGAACCAGCGGGAGCGGTACCCGAGCCGCAGGCCTGCAACAGCTGACGAAGTAAGCGTGCGCAATTCGTCGATAGACGGGAAGAGATAAAGGTCGCTGCCGCCGACGGCCCGCAGATTGCATGGAAAAAGTCTCGCCATGGTATCGAGACGCCTGCCTACCAGGCTGACCGTCGACTGGACAGACAGGAGATACCCGACGGTGGTCTCCAGGATAGGCTGCCTGAGCAGATGGGTACCTCGAGAATACATAAACACATCACGCAGCAGACCCGCCCGCCCCGGGAAGCGTTGGCAGAGAAAGGTCAGTGATTCATCTGCCAGTTGTCTGATGTCATGCGCCAGGTCCAGGAACTCGATGATCCGCTCGACACCGCCATGACCAGCCGTGAAGCTGATGCGCAGTGTCTCGTTCCTACTCTCGATGTGCATTGCCAGATCTCCACAAACGCCTTCAAAGGCGTCGCCCGCGCGACGAAACCGAAACGTCTGTCCACAACTCAGCGTAGAGCCAAGAGCGTAGGGAGCCGGGGGATGGACAACCGCGTGCGTGATGCCGGAACCAGCTACATCCGACAGAATGCAACAGGCCACGGTCCCGACACCTTCTCCGGTTGGGATCCGTGGCCTGGTTGTGCCAAGGTTGCTCTTGCTCAGGGTCGCTCCCAGTTGCCGAAGGGGTGTCTGAAAACACCACGTTCAGTGACGATACCCGAAAGCAGCTCGTTGGGGGTCACATCGAACGACGGGTTGAAGGCATGTGCGCCTTCTGCGGCAACACGCTGGCCTGCAAATGACAGGACCTCATTCTCGTCGCGCTGTTCTATGGGGATCTCGGCGCCCGAAGCAATCGAGAAATCGAACGAGCTCAATGCTGCCGCCGTGTAGAACGGTAGCCCATGGTACTTGGCCAGGATGGCTAGCTGGTAGGTCCCAATCTTGTTGGCGAAGTCACCGTTCGAGGCGATACGGTCGGCGCCCACGATGACCTTGGTGACCATCCCGTGCGACATCATGAAGCCGGCCATGCCGTCAGTGATGAGATGGAACGGGATACCCGCGGTCACGAGTTCCAGAGCCGTCAATCGGGCTCCCTGGAGGTACGGCCGCGTCTCGAGGGCAATGACCTGGATCTTCCTGCCTTGCCTGAACGCTTCGTTGATGGAACCAAACGCCGTACCATATCGATAGGTCGCAAGAGCGCCGGTATCGCAGATCGTCAGGATGGTGTCTCCGTCTTCGAACAGTTCGGCACCGTACTTCGACAGAGCGAGATTCCGGTCCTCGTCGTCTTGGGCTAGCCGGCCGGCGAACGCGGCAAGCTCATCAGCCACTGCCCGTGGGTCCTTGCCGAGACTCGGCGCTCCCTCGGCGAGAGACCGATCGACAGCCCAGGCAAGGTTCACGGCAGTGGGTCGGGCACTCTTGAGATAGATACCGGCGTCGAGCACAAACTGCGCCGGCTGCGGAGTCGTCAGCGCCTCTCGGGCAGCCAGAGCCATACCATAGGCGGCAGCGACACCGATTGCAGGAGCCCCGCGAGTATTCATATTTTTGATGACCGAATAGACATCCCTGTAGGACGTACACTCGATCCACTCAGTCTCGAAGGGGAGCCTGAGCTGGTCGAGTACACGCAGACTAGAGCCTGTCCACAACAGGCTCCGGAGTTCTTCACTCATTCGTCAAAGCGTCGAATCAGGCGGTGGCCTTCAGCTTCTTGAGACACTTACCGCACACCCGAATCCTCTGAACTCTGCCGTTCATCTCTACCTGTACTGTGTGAAGATTCGGCAGGAAACGACGAGAACTGCGCTGAATGGAATGGCTGACCGTGTTGCCTACCATTGGACCCTTGCCACAAATAGTACATACTCTGCTCATTTCGATAAACCTCCATGAAAAAGTAGACTAATTTTATGTCAAAGGCCAACGAATTCAAGTTTGGTGGTATAATCAAATACCACATTTTGCCTGGAGAGTGGATATGACTGATATAAAAGGTAACGTCGTTCTCAGCAGGAATGCAATGGAGGAAATCCTCCGGCTGGCTACCCTGAATGTCTACGGTGTGACAGGACTGGCTCCCGTCACATTCGCCGAACGCTTCACCCGCGCTCTTGCGCTTCCGTCGACACCGAAGGGTGTCGATGCTCAGATCAGAAAGGACGGCACAATCGTGGTGACCGTTCATGTTCGGCTCCAGTATGGTGTTCGCGTTTCCGAAGTCGCTCGTACCATTGCATCACAGGTTCGCTATGTCTTCTGCAGCATGACGGGGATTGCGCAGGAGAGAGTCGAGCTGAACGTCGTGGTCTGGTCCATACGCGTCGAACACGAAAACGAATAGCAGCACTCCCGGAGGATATCTTGAAAGAAATCGGTTACAGTGAGCTTGAGGCGCTGTTCACGGCTGCTCTCGCCAGCCTCGAATCCCGCAAAGTCTTTATCAACAGCCTGAACGTTTTTCCCGTGCCCGACGGAGACACCGGAACGAACATGTCCCTCACCCTCCGGACTGCTCTGGAGGAAGTCCAAAAGAGCCAGCCCAAGTCCATGAAAGAGTTCGTCTCGACGTTGTCCGCCGGATCCCTCATCGGGGCGCGCGGAAACTCAGGTGTCATCCTGTCACAGATCATCCGCGGCATGGCATCGGCAGCTGACACCAAGCTGGTGCTGACGACGACAGATTTCACACAGATGCTCACCAAAGCGACCGAGGTAGCATATAAGGCGGTGGTCACGCCTGTAGAAGGAACCATCCTGACCGTCGTCAGACGCATGGCCGAGAGTGCGGCCGGGCTGCACCAGGAAGACTATGCGGATTACTTGGCCGAGGTCATCAGGACAGGAAGGCAAGCGGTCAAGGAGACGACGGGGCAGCTTCCCGCACTAGCAGAAGCCCATGTGGTGGATGCCGGGGCCGAGGGCCTTGTGACACTCCTGGAAGGTATGTTGATGAGTCTCCGAGGTGAGTCGGTCGCCTCCGAGGAACTGACGCTGAAGGATGAGACGGAGGAGCATGTCGGCCCTCAGGACCTGACGTATCGCTATGACACTGTGATCCTGGTGGCTTCCGACACGCTGCCGGAAGCTGAGGTCCGCGCGAAACTGACCGAACGTGGCAACAGCCTTGTCATGGCCTCGGCGGGTGGCCTTACCAAGATCCATGTCCACACCAACGAGCCATACGACACCATCCAGTACCTCATGAAGTTTGCCCCGATACGGGAGGGGCGCATCGAGGACATGCAATACCAGGCAAACGAGTATGCCAGCGGTCCGGCATCCGGAGCGGGTTCTTCCTCGAAGCCACTCGCTTCGACGGAGGGCTGCGCTGACGACAACGTGGAGCGTGCATACGTCGTAGTTTCTCCGGGACCTGGATTTGACGAGATTTTCCGCAAGCTTGGAGTGCAGATCATTGTGAGCGGCGGCGACACGATGAATCCGCCGACTGAGGCTTTCCTCGATCCCATCAAGGCGTGTAAGGCCAAGTCTTTCATTGTCTTCCCAAACAACAAGAACATCATCATGGCCGCACAACAGGCCGCCGGCCTCATCGACAAGGACGTGCAAGTGTTGAACGCTCACCACCCGGTGCAGGCTATCAGTGCGCTGGTCCAACTGGCTTCCTGTGGTACCCATGACGACTGTCTCGCTGTCGCAAACCAGGCCATCGAGGCGACAGATTTTTTTGCAGTCACGTGTGCAACCAAGAATGCCACGGTTTCTGGAATGCTTGTCCACAAGGGCGACTATATGCTGCTCGTGGACGACAAGCTTGTGGGACTTGGACAGTCGGTCGAGGGAGCGCTGGTGCACCTCAGCGAGTCCCCCATCACTTGGGATGACAAGTCTCTGGTTTCGGTTTACCGGGGCGCCGACTTTACTGAGTCGTCATTCGATGCGCTCGTTGCGACGTTGACTCAACAGTTCCCTGATCTTGAGATCCAGCCTTACTACGGAGGGCAGGCCTTCTACGGCGTCGTGGGGTCGGTCGAGTAATGGACAGCGCTCAGCTGAGACAACGGGTGACCATCGCCGTCGAGAGCCTGATACGGCGCATCGGACAGTCGTACGAGTTTACTGTCGTCCTCGGATCTGGTCTGTTGAGCTTCGTGGACCGGATGGATGGGCAGACGATCGTTCCCTACGCCGAGATTCCGGGGTTCCCTGTGTCGACGGTCAAGGGACATGCCAGCGAGATTGTTGCAGGGAGCATCGGTGGGCACAGAGTGTTGTGTTTTGCGGGTCGCTTCCACTACTACGAGGGCTACGACGCTGCCACGGTGGCCATCCCTGTCCGGGTTGCCCAGGCTCTAGGCGTCCATATTGCTCTCTTCACGAATGCGGCGGGTGGCATTGCGGATCGCCTGCGACTGGGGGACCTTATGGTTATCGAAGACCATCTCAACCTGCTTACCGCAGACAGCCCGCTTCGAGGTCTCGAAGATAAGGTCTTCGGCTCCAAATTCGTGAACATGTATACAGCGTATGACCCCATGGTCACCCGAGCGCTCAAATCGGTAGGTGAACGTCGTTCTTTGCCGATTGCGTCCGGCGTCTATGCAGCGCTGTCCGGGCCTCAGTTCGAGACTCGTGCAGAGATTCGAATGCTGCGGATTCTCGGAGCCGATGCCGTGGGCATGTCCACGATTCCCGAGGTGATTGTGGCAAACCAGGCAGGCATGCGCGTTGGCGCCGTCTCGGTCATTACGGACCTTGCGACCGACACGGTCACCGAGCTGAGTCATGACCAGGTGCTCGCCACGGCGAGACGTGCCGATGAACACTTGGCAGAGTTGCTGACCGGTGTCATCGAGGGGGTCGAGTGCTGAGCAGGAACTTTGCAGAACTTATTGAGCAGAAGAAATCCGGCGGCGAACTCTCGGAAGAAGAGATCTCGTGGTGGATCGATGGCCTTGTGAGTGGCTCCATTCCCGACTACCAGACGTCGGCAATGCTCATGGCCATCTATTTCAGGGGGATGAATGCCCACGAGACTTCCTGGCTCACACATTGCATCAGCACAAGCGGAGACGTGGTCGACCTTTCTTCCCTGAGCGGAGTGAAGTGCGACAAGCACTCATCGGGGGGTGTCGCCGACACAGTTTCCATCCCTCTCATTGCCATTGCGGCAAGCTGTGGTGCCGTGATGCCCAAAATGTCGGGAAGGGGCCTCGGCCACTCCGGCGGGACAATCGACAAGCTCGAGTCGATTCGGGGTTTTGACGTGAACCTGACGCCACGGGTGTTCGCTGAGATCGTCAACCGTCTTGGTGGAGCCATCATGGCTCAGACCGGCGATGTAGCCGTGGCCGACAAAAAGCTGTACGCCCTCCGTGACGTGACGGCAACGGTGGACTCCGTGCCTCTTATCGCATCCAGCATCATGGGCAAGAAGCTTGCATCCGGGGCCGACGTGATCGTCCTGGACGTGAAGTGGGGATCGGGTGCGTTTATGACAGGCAAGTCGGACGCCATCGAACTGGCGAAGACCATGGTCAACATAGGAGAGGACAATGGCAAGACGACCGTGGCCTATGTGACGGACATGAATGAGCCTCTGGGCAACGCCGTGGGCAATGCCCTCGAGATCGTCGAAGCCGTCCAGGTTCTCAAGGGGCGTGGTCCAGCCAAACTTGTCGACATCATTTTGACGCTCTGCGACGAGATCCTGATGCAAAGCGGAATCGTTCACACATGTGAGGACGCCAGAACAATGGCGATGAACGCCATCGCCAGCGGGAACGCGCTGCAACGCTTCACGGATATCGTCAGGGCGCAGGGAGGCGATCCCGCATTCATCGACCGGCCCGAGGTTCTGCCACAGGCCGCAGTCAGGCGGCCGGTCTATGCACCATGTAGTGGATTCGTCACGAGCATCGACGCGAAAGGCATTGGGCTGGCTGCCATGCGCCTTGGTGCGGGACGCCGAACGAAGGAAGACGCCATCGATCTGGCCGTCGGCCTGGTGCTGGACGTCAAAACTGGCGATGCAGTGAGTGCCGGACACCAGATTGGGACCGTTCATGCACGCACGGACGATGACGCACGCACGTGCGAGCAGGAGATCCTGAGGGCAATCGTCGTCGGGCAAGCGTCCGTTCCTCGGTGGCAGACCGTCGTGGCAAAGATCAGCCGTGCGTACGGTGTGGTGGTGTACGAGCACTCGTGAAAACGGTTATTCTTGGCCACGCAGGTGCGGACTTTGATTGTGTAGCCTCGATGGCCGGCCTGTCTCGGCTGTATGCCGGGGCCGTCCCGGTATTGCCTGGGTCCCTCGAGCCGAACGTGGAGGAGTTCCTCCGACTCTACGAGGGACGTTTTCGTTTTGTGCGCATGCCTGCGCCCGTCTTGCTGAAAGAAGACATCGGAACGGTCATTCTGGCCGACACGATTGTCGCATCTCGTCTCGGTGAGTACAAAGAGGTCCTCTCGATCCCGGGGATAAGACTGATTGCCTATGACCATCATGAACCAAACTCTGCGAGCCTGGCGCATATTGACGAGGGACATATCCGGAAGTGTGGAGCGACCGCGTCGCTTGTGACCGCCGCGCTCCGTGAGCAGCTGGTTCCCGTGAATCCGGACGAGGCTACACTTCTTGCGCTTGGCATCTATGAGGACACAGGCTCGCTGCTGTTCCCCGAGACGACGGCATTCGACGTCGAACAGGCGGCCTATCTGCTCAAGGCCGGAGCAAGTCTTTCCATGGTCGCCCGCTATGTCACCACCTACCTGGTCCCGGAGCAGCAAACGGCTCTCGAGAACGCGCTGAGCAATACACAGGTCAGGACAGTGGCTGGAGCACAGATTGCATTTGCAATCGTGCATGCAGAGCGGAACGTCGGCAACCTCTCGGTCATCGTCCACCGCCTGGCTCAGATCATCAAGGCAGAAGCGTTGTTTCTCATCTACCAGACCCCCCAGACGCTCTACGTTCTCGGACGCAGCGACCGCTTGCTCAACGTCGCAGAGTTGCTGGCTCCTCTGGGTGGAGCGGGTCGGATCCATGCGGCAGCATCCATCCTGCGAGACGGAACATCCGCTGAGACCGCACAGGAGCAAATTGTATCCGCGATAGCCACGAGGCATACCCAGTGGCGTCAGGTCGTGCGCGATATCATGACGCCAAATCCCGCAACAGTCTTCCAGGACCGGGTAGCCGAAGAAGCCTTGCGGACAATGGTCAATCTTGGGTTCTCGGTCCTGCCGGTCGAACGTGATGGCCGAATTGTTGGCACCGTGGCCAAGAAAGCTCTCGAGAAGACTTCCCTCATGCGGCTCCAGCAGAAGCCTGTACATTATTTCCTGAATACGCGCATTCCAGCCGTCCCCCTCACTGCAACCGTCGAAGAGCTCATACGCGCGTTCGGTACGTACAACACAGGCCTCCTGCTGGTCATGGAACAGGACCGTCTTCTGGGCGTGGTGTCGAGATCCGACGTCCTACGCTACCTCAACAGCACGGCACATCCGCAGACCGTCGTGGGTACAGCAAGCGTTCGGGTCATCGCGCGTTCCGATCTCGATGGCCTGGGCGGAAGCGACACGGCGGCGACACTGGCCAGAATCGGTCAGATTGGGGATGCCGAGGAAAACCGCGCCTATCTGGTCGGCGGCTCGGTACGCGACGTCCTCCTCGGCAGGCCGCCCAACGATTTCGACATCGTCACGGAGAAAGATGTCTCGGGTGTTGCCGCAGCAGTTGCTACGTCCTTCGACACCAACGTGATCTCCTATGGACGCTTCATGACGCACAAGGTTCGTATCCGAGAGCGGGAGTACGATTTTGCAGCTGCTCGCCTCGAGTACTACGACTTTCCAGGCTCGTTGCCCACGGTCGCCCCTGCATCATTGATGAAGGATCTGCTGAGGCGGGACTTCACCGTGAATGCTCTTGCCATGTCCCTCTCAGAGAGCGATTTCGGCACGATCGTCGACGCCAGTGGAGGGCTGAAGGACCTCGAAGCTCGGACCATCCGGATGACGTATTCCGATAGCTTCATCGAGGACCCCGCGCGGATACTGCGTGCCGTGGCGGCCCAGACACGTCTGGGCTTTATCCTCGAGGACGGCACCCGCAAGAAGGCAAGGGAGGCCCTTGAGCTCGGGCTCTTGAACGTCCGCCGCAACAAACGTGCACAGGACGAGTTCAAGGAGCTGCTCTGGGGAGGCAGGGCCGTCGCATGCATCAAAGCGCTTTGCTTACTCGGATGCGGACTCATTGGTCTTCCACTGGTTCCGCCGCGGGCCGCAAAACTCCGACTCCTGTCCGCCCTCGAGGAGGGCCTCCACGCGGCCGTGAACGGCCTGGACGCTCCTCCCTGGGTTGCGCCGCTTCTCGTGTGGCTGGGCAACATTCCTTCTGGGGAATTGCAGGAGGTCCTCAAGGACTTCGGATTGAGCGACCGGCTGGCAACGGCATGCCGGTCATGGCAGCGAAAGGAACGGGAACTGCGCCGCCTTCTCGAGCAAGGATCATGCAAGGTGAGCGCTGTAGCTAGGGAGCTCGAGGGCATGCCCTTGCCTATTCTCTCGATCCTGGAGGCCCACCTTGCCGGATTGGAGACCACCGGACCTCGCGACCTCCTCATGACAGTGCTTTCACGGATAGAAGAGCCGCCGCTGGTCTCAGGTGCGGACGTCGTGACTCTTGGTATTCCCGAAGGACGACAGATCGGACTGCTTCTCGACCAAGTGCGACGCCTCCAGCTGGATGGTATGATCAACTCCAGGGAGGAGGCTGTGGCATATCTGTGCGCGTCGAAAGGTTGACGCACGGCCGTCCCCGCCTATAATAAAATTCACGCAGGCCCTTTCCTGACGTGCGCACAACGCACGGGCCCATAGCTCAACGGTAGAGCAGGTGGCTCATAACCACTTGGTTCTTGGTTCGAATCCAGGTGGGCCCACCACATCAGTTATGGCAGGTGACGGTAGCTTCTCTGCTCGCAAGCAGATAGCGATTGGGTCGGTTCCAAACCCCTCCTTCCGTGCAGTGATTCCTTCGGGGAATATGAACCCCTGCAACTGCTGTCTGGTAGTGAGGTTCGATTTCTCCCAGACAGAACCTAGGTCGGCGAGAATCCTGAGGCCGCGTTTTCGACCTACTCCCCCTGCAGCGGAAGGCGGTCGCGCTGATCCACGCCCGTACTCATCACTGTTCGGAATACGGCTGTTCCCTGGTTGGTGCTCGTGCCAGATCTCCTCTTGCAGACAATTCGGTGAAATTCTGTCAAAGAGACGAGCAACCATGATCCGGAACCACTGTCCTACGGCTGCAACGCATAAAGACTATAAAGACTAGTCCCTCTCTCTCGATCTCTCCTCTCTTATCTCTCCCCCATTGTTTGATCTCGTGACACTCATGTCCCCGATCATGTCTTTCGACCTCCTTGGATCTGAACTGGACAATGGCGCGCCCAAGGACTTGACAGAACTGAAACAGGTGTCAAACTCTGTTTCGTTGCACGAAAGAAAAGTTCGCAAATTGTGCTGAGCATACGGACCGCCGGGTCAATAGTTGCAGTAGTATTCCGGCAGGCCATCGATGTGACAGCGCGCGAAGGTGACCAGGACTGGTCGTGGTTGTACTATTCGCACGCATTCAGGTTCTCCTCTACATTAGCCCAGGCTCCCTTCGGATCGGTTGGACAGCCGCCGTCACATACGTGAAGTTCGTCGACGTCGGCAGCCGCCTTGGTTCGTACCACCAGAGACTGGCGGTGTCCTCGAAAAGCTCCTGTGATGGTGGGTGGGTAGTCACGTGTATCGCGGCCGGACGTTGACAGGTCCGGCATAGGGTTTTCATCCATATCTGTCAGCTTACTTCCGAAGGTGGGCGTTAATGAAACTTGGTGAGCAAGAAGTACATGCGAGAACCTCCTCTATAGGTGCTGGTGTGTTCCTGCAAAGGGAACTCGGCTCCAGCCGAGAAGGAAAGGAGAGTAGACGCTCATGAACTTAATGCAGAGGGCCGATGGCGACTCTCGGGCATCTTGGTAGGAATCATTGTATCGTTGCTACTCTCGGTGGTTGGTCTTGCCATGATGGTGTTGCCTGCAGTGGCGCGGGCGGCCGATGGAGCATCGATCTCGACGGACAAGACCAAATACGCTGTTGGCGAACAGATGGTCATATCAGGAATCAGATTCACCCGCGGCGGCACGGTCACGGTGGCAGTACTCAGGCCGGATCACAATGCCGAGGTAACGACGCCAACCGCCGATGCAGCTGGGGCATTCTCGACACTGTACACCCCGGCACCGTCTATCCCGGGTCGCTTCAAGATCGCGGTGACGGACGGCGTCAACGCTGCAACTACTGCGGCGACGAAGGCCGACGGCGTGGGCGTTGACTTCAAACAGGCTGCCAACAAGGATAATCCCTACCCACAGGGCAGCGTACACTGGATTGGTTCTATTCTTCAGGCTAACGATTCCATCTACTACGAAGGCATGTCCGTCATGCAGCGGGCGACATCATGACTTGGTCAAGTCAAGACACGCCTTCTACGTCGTTACCTCGGACAGTCTCTTCGTATTTGGAAGTCCATCTCGCTTCAATTGGTCACAATCTGCAATAGGCCTTCCATAGCCGGTGACATTCGATCGTCGTCCGGAGGTTACAGTCATTCCAAAGCTTGCGTGGACTGGGTTCCACGGCGCTGCCACCGTCATCGACACTGACAGCTCATCTTAAGGAGGGAATGGAATATGAGAAAGTTCCTATCAGTTTTCATCGCAGTCTGTCTTGTTCTGTCACTGTTCACCGGGGTCTTTGCGTCTCTGCCTTCCGCAAGGGCGGACACGGACGGGGTTTATACCTGGACGGTCGATGGCAGCAGTAACGCCACGATTACATATGGTTACACAGGAGCGGGGGGCGATGTAATTATCCCCGATACGCTGGGCGGGCATCCAGTGACCAGTATTGGCAATTATGCGTTCTATTCTTGTACGGGACTGACCAGCGTGACCATCCCCGACAGCGTGACGAGTATTGGCAATCATGCGTTCGCTCTTTGTACGGGACTGACCAGCGTGACCATCGGGAGCGGCGTAATTAGTATTGGCGACTATGCGTTCGCTGATTGTACGGGACTGCCCAGCGTGACGATCCCAAGCAGGGTGACGAGTATTGGCAATTATGCGTTCGCTGAATGTTACGAACTCACCAGCGTGACTATCCCCGACAGCGTGACGAGTATTGGCAATTATGCGTTCTATCATTGTATGGGACTGACCAGCGTGACCATCGGGAGCGGCGTAATTAGTATTGGCGACTATGCGTTCGATGGTTGTACGGGACTGACTAGTGTGACCATCCCAAGCAGCGTGACGGGTATTGGCTATCTTGCGTTTGCTGATTGTACAGGACTGACCGCAGCATACTTCTTGGGCAATGCACCTACGGGTACTACTGATATGTTTCAAGGGTGTGCGGCCAACTTCAAGGTGTACTACGTTAGCGGTACCACCGGTTGGACCAGCGACCCGTGGCTAACGTACGGTTATCCAACTACAACCTCCTACACCCTGACCTACACGCCAGGTGCGAACGGCACGATCACCGGCACGGTTTCGCAGGCCGTGTACGCAGGTGCCAACGGCACCGAGGTGACCGCCGTTCCGAATTCAGGCTACTACTTCGTGCAGTGGAATGACGGCATTACGACCGCTGCAAGGACCGACGTGAACGTCATCGCTGACATCACCGTCACCGCCAACTTCACCGTGGCAGCAGCACTAAGCAGCGATGCAACATTGAAAGCATCATCCACAGTAAAGGGTGAAACATTACTCAGTCTCGGAAGGTCTAGTGCAAGCGGAGATAATTGGTCGGATGGCGGAACAGTAACGATCACTGCAGCAGAAGCGGCAAATACAACAAACCTTACATCCTACATCACGTTGTTTGATCCGACCGATGCAGGAGCGACCGTCAAGGTCGTTAAGTATGCACAGTGGGACAACGTCGGCCTCTTTGATAGTGCTTCAGCTTATGCGAATCAAGCAATCACAAATCAAGATTACTTCTGGGTCAAAGTAACGGCACCAGATACAACGACCTTGTACTACAAGGTGAATGTAACCGTGACGCCGGCACCAGCTCCTGCACCTGCACCAGCTCCTGCACCTGCACCAGCTCCTGCACCAGCTCCTGCACCTGCACCAGCTCCTGCACCTGCACCAGCTCCTGTTCCTGTAAAGAAGCAGATGGTTCTTATTCTTCAGATCGGCAAGACCATGTTTTGGGACAACAGCATTCTAACGAAACTTGATTCAGCCCCAGTCATCAAGAATTCAAGGACACTGCTTCCGATTCGTGCGATCATTGAAGCTCTCGGTGGAACGGTCACGTGGGATCCAATCGCCCATAAAGTAACCGTGACACTTGGAACCAAGACCGTCGTTCTGTGGATCGGGAAGAGTCTCGCGACCGTCAATGGCGTGTCGACACCGATCGATGCTACCGATGCCAGTGTCGTCCCTGTAATCATCAACAGCAGGACCATGCTTCCGTTGAGATTCGTTGCTGAGAATCTTGGATGCACAGTTGTCTGGGCTGCTGCAACACAAACGATCACAATCACCTACACACCGTAGAATAAAGCGATCGTCAACCCCCTGAGGACTTTTGTTCAATCCGAAGGGTGTACTTCCCTGAGTCCTTTTTCCCAAGACGAAGGCGCAACCCCCCAGCCACAGGTTCACTGGCTGGGGGGTTGCGCCTGTGTGGCCGTGTCAACTCACGCAAGAACGGAGGTGAACCGCCCTACCTCTGTCACCCCCGATGATCTGTTCTCATGAGTTGATAAAGCAAGTTCACCTCCATTATTGATAGTCAATGCGGGGAATTGCAAACCAAGAAAGCTGCCATATCATGCAAGAGACCGCTGGCAATCAATGCCCTCCTTCCCAGCGGTCACTTTATATCTTCAGGTATGACCTCCCGCCTCGAAATCTGAATGTTGCCACCAAGGGTATTCTTGTGGTTCTGGGAAAAAGCGAACCCCCAGTCAGTTGGCCTGACTGGGGGTTGACAATTGCGTTGTCTTACGCTGTATAAGTGATCGTTTGCGTAGCTGCATCCTATTGGACGTCTAGTGCAAGTGCTTCCGCGACTAATTGGAGGAGAGGCACTTGCGTTCATACCGAGGGGAACGACCTTTGAATCGGTGTCGAGGTGACTCGGCTGACTCTAGGGTTTGGTGCCTTTCTCCTCAAGTGCCCTACAAAGATCGCCTGGAGCTATGAATGCGTCTCCCTCCGCAGGGCTACCGCCCGAGAATCTTTCGAATCGCAAACAGGGCGCCGTCGACGTCCTCCGCTCTGATGCCATAGTGAGTGATCATGCGACAGTCGTCCGGGACGATCAGCTTGATCTTGAGTCCTTGCTCGAGCAGCCGGTCTACGACTTCCGTCGCCGATATGCCACTGGTGAGCTGACCGAGGAGCAGTACGAGGACATGAGAGTGACGTTGGAGCGTGGCGCGGAACGGTCTGTCTCGCTCCCGCCGCAGGGACATCTGTAGGAAAGAACTACCTGCTGCCAAGATTCGCGCTGGGGTGCCCAGCACGATGCAAAATGATCAAGCGGCC
>Ga0209913_1001140_pt1 | contig 16217 bp, 14 predicted proteins | sample PersoiDNA2013203_FD_185805 | JGI IMG/M metagenome (GOLD analysis project Ga0209913, IMG submission 185805) | Permafrost soil microbial communities from the Arctic, to analyse light accelerated degradation of dissolved organic matter (DOM) -... | ecosystem: Environmental > Terrestrial > Soil >... | reverse complement strand
TGGCTTCTGGGGCGCGCATGCACATCTCTTCCGGCCGCTGGGTCTACGGCTTTTGCTTGACCCTGCTGACCGCGCTGCTCTGGGGCATTCTCCCGATCAAACTCAAGCAAGTGCTGCAAGTGATGGACCCGATTACCGTCACCTGGTTTCGCTTGACGGTCTCGGGCAGTTGCCTGTTCGTCTATCTCGCCGCCGTCAAGCGGTTGCCCAGCGTGCGCGTGCTCGGGCCGCGCGGCGGTTGGCTGGTCGCAATGGCCGTGTGCGGCCTGGTGGGCAACTACGTGCTGTACCTGGTCGGCCTGAAAGTGCTCAGCCCCGGCACGGCGCAACTGGTGGTGCAGATGGGGCCGATCTTCCTGATGGTCGCCAGCGTGTTTGTATTTAAAGAACGCTTCAGCCTGGGCCAGGTGCTGGGCCTGGTGGTGCTGCTCATCGGCTTTGGCCTGTTCTTCAACCAGCGTCTGGTGGAGTTGCTGACGTCCTTGGGCACTTACACCGCCGGGGTGCTGACGATCCTGCTCGCCACCACGATCTGGGTGTTCTACGCCTTGGGCCAGAAGCAATTGCTGACGGTGTGGAATTCGTTGCAGGTGATGATGGTGATCTATCTGTCGTGTGCTGTGTTGCTCACGCCTTGGGCGCATCCGCTGGAGGCCTTGCAACTGAGCCCGCTGCAAGGCTGGTTGCTGCTGGCGTGCTGCATGAACACGCTGGTGGCCTATGGGGCATTTGCCGAGGCCCTGGCCCATTGGGAAGCCTCGCGGGTGAGTGCGACCCTGGCGCTGACGCCGTTGGTGACGTTTGTGGCGGTGGCCTTGGCGGCGTGGTGGTGGCCGGATTTTGTGCAGGCGGAAGAGATCAATGCGCCGGGCTATGCGGGGGCGTTGGTGGTGGTGTTGGGGTCGGCGATGGTGGCGTTGGCGCCGTCGTTGTTTGCGGGGCTCAAGGCTCGGCGGGTGCGGTTGGCGTCTTGATCGGCTAAGGCGTTTTTATCGGGTGTACGCAGGCCTAAGTGTGGGAGGGGGCTTGCCTGCGATGGTGGCCTCTGGGTTGACCAGGATATTGGGTTGGATTGAGTACATATCCGTGCCTAGGCTTGGCATGCCCGAACCAGAGCCACAATGAGGTCTATCTGATCCATGGAGATCCAAATGTGGGAGGGGGCTTGCCCCCGATAGCGGAGGATCAGTCATGCATGTGTTTGCTGACATACTGCTATCGGGAGCAAGCCGAATCGTCGCACCGCCCCTCCCACATTTTTGACCGAGTTCGGCTTCCAGGATCAGGTCGGCTATCAGGCCGCGCCTAAGCTCAAAAGCTCGTGCTGCGTGCTTAGTGTCCGGCCTCCAGCATGTTTTCCGGGCGTACCCATTGGTCGAACTGTTCGTCGGTCAGGTAGCCCAGGTCCAGCGCGGCTTCTCTTAGGGTCAGGCCTTCGGTGTAAGCCTTCTTGGCGATCTGCGCCGACTTGTCGTAACCGATGTGCGGGTTGAGTGCGGTCACCAGCATCAGCCCGCGTTCCAGGTGCGCGGCCATTTGTTCGGCGTCGGGCTCGAGGCCGGCGATGCAGTGTTCCTGGAAGTTGTTGCAGCCGTCGGCCAGTAAGCGGATCGACTCGAGCAGGTTGTGGATGATCACCGGTTTGTACACGTTCAACTGCAAATGCCCTTGGCTGGCGGCAATGCCGATGGTCACGTCGTTGCCCAGCACCTGGCAGGCGAGCATCGACAGCGCTTCGCACTGGGTCGGGTTGACTTTGCCGGGCATGATCGAGCTGCCCGGTTCGTTGGCCGGCAGTTTGACTTCTGCCAGCCCGGCGCGCGGGCCGGACCCCAGCAGGCGCAGGTCGTTGGCGATTTTCATCAGGGCCACGGCCAGGGTTTTCAGGGCGCCGTGCAGGGTCACCAGCGGTTCGTGGCCGGAGAGCGCGGCGAATTTGTTGGGAGCGGTCACGAACGGCAGGCCCGACAAGGCCGCCAACTCGGCGGCAATCGCCTCGCCAAAGCCGTGGGGCGAGTTGAGCCCGGTGCCGACGGCGGTGCCGCCCTGCGCCAACTCGCACACCTGGGGCAGGGCGCTGCGGATCGCGCGTTCGGCGTAATCGAGCTGGGCGATAAACGCTGAGAGTTCCTGGCCAAAGGTGATCGGCGTGGCATCCATCATATGGGTGCGACCGGTCTTCACCAGCTTCATATGCCGTGCCGACAATTCCGCCAGCCCGCCGGACAGGTGGGTAATCGCTGGCAGCAGTTGCTGGTTGACCGCCTGCACCGCCGCGATGCTCATGGCGGTGGGGAAGCAGTCGTTGGAACTCTGTGAGCGGTTCACATGATCGTTCGGATGCACTGGGCTCTTGCCGCCGCGGGCCTTGCCCGACAGCTCGTTGGCGCGCCCGGCGATCACTTCGTTGGCGTTCATGTTGCTCTGGGTACCGCTGCCGGTCTGCCACACCACCAGCGGGAACTGGTCGTCATGTTGACCGTCGAGCACTTCGTCGGCGGCCTGTTCGATCAGGCGTGCGATGTCGGCAGGCAGGTCGCCATTGCGGCTGTTGACCCGCGCGGCGGATTTCTTGATCAGGGCCAGGGCGTGCAGTACCGCCAGGGGCATGCGCTGCTCGCCGATGGCGAAGTTCACCAGTGAGCGTTGGGTCTGCGCGCCCCAGTAAGCGTCATCCGGGACTTGGACTTCTCCCAGGCTGTCGGTTTCGATACGGCTCATCGGGCACACTCCTTCAGGTTCGTTTGCGCAGTTTAGGCCGTGATCGACCCAGGGGGTTCCATAAAAGACTTCTCATCGGATTCATCCACCGCAAATCCAGGCCCGACAAGGCCTGGGGTTGAGCCGCGAGGTTTTTTAGGCGCAGAATGGGCGCCCTTGGGGTCTGACCTCGCCTGCTAGAAAAGGAAACTCGATGACTCGTCTTCGTGCCATCTGTACCGCGGTTGCTCTGGTTTGCGCCAGCGGCCAGGTTTTTGCCGATACCGCCAGCCACAACGCCAGTGCCGAAGCCTTCCTTACCCTGGCCCACGCTGACAAGCTGGGTACCCCGGTGTACATGCAAGTGCAGCAAATGTTCGCCCAGCGTTTCGAACAGACCAAAGCGCCGGCCGCCAAGCAGTCCGTACTGGACAGCTACCAGGCCAAGGCCAATGCCGCCCTGGACCAAGCCATCGGCTGGCCAAAACTGAAACCGGACATGGTCACGCTCTACACCAGCAACTTCAGCGAATCCGAGCTCAAGGACCTGGTTGCGTTCTACCAGTCTCCACTGGGTAAGAAAGTCCTGGAAAAAATGCCGCAGTTGACCCAGCAATCGGCCCAGATGACCCAGGCCAAGCTGGAAAGCGCCGTGCCGGTGGTGAACAAGCTGTTGGAAGACATGACCACCGAGCTGACACCTAAAGCCGCCGCTCCGGCCAAGAAGAAGTAAGCAGGAATGACCATGCAACAGCGTATCGAAACGGCGCTTGCCGCCCTGGGCCCGGACCACTTGAGCGTGCTGGACGAAAGCCACATGCACAGCCGTGGGTTGCAGACCCACTTCAAGGCCGTGCTGGTCAGCCAGCAGTTCGAAGGGCTTAACCGCGTCAAGCGCCACCAGAAGGTCTACGCCACCCTGGGGGACCTGATGAGCGAGTTTCATGCGCTGGCGCTGCATACCTATACGCCTGAAGAATGGGCGAAAATCGACGCAGCCCCGGCCTCGCCGACCTGCGCTGGCGGCCATAGCTGATGACCGGGTGTTTCTGACCCCCCGCATTTGCTAGAATCCGCAACGCGCCGCTTAGCCGGCGCGTTTTTTTTGCATCCGGTTCACCCCTTACGAGGGTAGCCACCTGGAGAGAACACCCATGACTCAACCGATTGTCGTGGCGGCACTGTATAAGTTCGTCACCCTCGAAGATTACGTCGCCCTGCGCGAGCCCTTGCTGCAGGCGATGGTCGACAACGGCGTCAAAGGCACCTTGCTGATCGCCGAAGAAGGCATCAACGGCACCGTTTCCGGCAGCCGCGAAGGCATTGATGGCCTGATGGCCTGGCTGAAGAACGACCCGCGCATGGTCGATATCGACCACAAAGAGTCGTACTGCGACGAGCAGCCGTTCTATCGCACCAAGGTCAAGCTCAAGAAAGAGATCGTGACCCTGGGCGTCGAAGGCGTCGACCCGAACAAAAAAGTCGGCACCTACGTCGACCCGCAGGACTGGAACGCGCTGATCAGCGACCCGCAAGTGCTGCTGATCGACACCCGCAACGACTACGAAGTGTCCATCGGCACCTTTGAAGGCGCGATCGACCCGAAAACCACCAGTTTTCGCGAATTTCCCGACTACATCAAAGCCAACTTCGACCCGGCCAAGCACAAGAAAGTCGCCATGTTCTGCACCGGCGGCATTCGTTGCGAGAAGGCCTCCAGCTATATGCTCAACGAAGGCTACGATGAGGTTTACCACCTCAAGGGCGGCATCCTGAAGTACCTCGAAGAGGTGCCACAGGCCGAGACTAAATGGCAGGGCGACTGCTTTGTGTTCGACAACCGCGTAACCGTGCGTCACGACTTGAGCGAAGGTGACTACGATCAATGTCATGCCTGCCGCACACCGGTTAGTGTGGAAGATCGCGCATCCGAGCACTACGTGGCGGGCATCAGTTGTCCACATTGCTGGGATAAGCTGCCGGAGAAAACCCGTCGCAGCGCGATCGACCGGCAAAAGCAGATTGAACTGGCCAAGGCCCGCAATATGCCGCACCCGATTGGCTTCAACTACAAGCAAACCCCTTCCGAGGCCTGAGCCATGTCTGCGCGCCTGCTCTATGTGATGGACCCGATGTGTTCATGGTGCTGGGGCTTTGCCCCGGTGGCCGAGGCGTTGGTCGAGCAGGCCCAGGCTGCCGGCGTGGAGCTGCACCTGGTGGTGGGCGGCTTGCGCACCGGCAGCGGCGCGGCGCTGGAACCGGCGACACGGCGCTACATCCTGGAACACTGGCAGGCGGTCACCGACGCCACCGGGCAGACGTTCAAGCGTGACGGCGCGCTACCTGAAGGTTTTGTCTACGACACTGAGCCGGCGTGCCGCGCCATCGTCACCGCGCGCAGCCTGGCGCCGGATTGCGCGTGGAAGCTGCTGGGGCTGATCCAGCGTGCGTTTTATGTCGAGGGTCGCGACGTGACCCTCGCCAGTGTTCTGGTGGAGCTGGCGGAAACAGCGGGCATACCGCGCATCGAGTTCGCCGGGGCGTTTGACCGTGCCGAACAGCACGCCGCCACCGCCGCCGATTTCACCTGGGTGCAGGATTTGGGGATCGCCGGTTTTCCGACGCTGCTGGCCGAGCGCAATGGCCAGTTGGCCTTGCTGACCAACGGCTACCAGCCGCTGTCCGCGCTGTCGCCGCTGCTCGCCCGCTGGCTGGAGCGAGCTGCCTGTGCCTGACCAGCCTGACGCAAAGCCCACCCACCACGTTGATCGACTGACCTGGGCGGAAATACGCCGCCTGGCCTTGCATCACAAGAAATCCCTGTGGGTCGCCAATGGCGTCGCCGTGCTGGCGACCCTTTGTAGCGTGCCCATCCCCCTGCTGTTGCCCCTGCTGGTTGACGAAGTGCTGCTGGGCCATGGCGATGCCGCGCTCAAGGTGATGAACCACGCGCTGCCCCTGGGTTGGCAGAAAGCTGTCGGTTATATCGGCCTGATGCTGCTGGTGACCCTGACCCTGCGCTGCGGGGCGCTGGTGTTCAACGTGGTGCAGGCGCGCTTGTTTGCGCGACTGGCCAAGGACATCGTCTACCGCATCCGTGTGCGCCTGATCGAGCGGCTCAAACGCATTTCCCTCGGCGAGTACGAAAGCCTAGGCAGCGGCACCGTCACCACGCACCTGGTCACCGACCTGGATACGCTGGACAAATTCGTCGGCGAAACCCTCAGTCGTTTCCTGGTGGCCATGCTGACGCTGGTCGGCACGTCGGCGATTTTGGTGTGGATGCACTGGCAACTGGCATTGCTGATCCTGCTGTTCAACCCGCTGGTGATCTATGCCACGGTGCAGTTGGGCAAGCGCGTCAAGCACCTGAAGAAGCTGGAAAACGACAGCACCTCGCGCTTCACTCAGGCGTTGACCGAAACCCTCGACGCCATCCAGGAGGTCCGTGCGGGCAATCGCCAGGGCTTTTTCCTCGGGCGCCTCGGTCAGCGGGCCCGGGAAGTGCGTGACTATGCCATTCACTCCCAGTGGAAAACCGACGCCTCCAGCCGCGCCAGTGGTTTGCTGTTCCAGTTCGGCATCGACATTTTTCGCGCGGCGGCCATGCTCACCGTGCTGTTTTCCGACCTGTCCATCGGCCAGATGCTCGCGGTGTTCAGTTACCTGTGGTTCATGATCGGCCCGGTGGAGCAGTTGCTGAACCTGCAATACGCCTACTACGCGGCGGGCGGGGCGCTGACGCGGATCAACGAGCTGCTTGCCCGTGCCGATGAGCCGCAATACGCCGGCGGCGCAGACCCGTTCACCGGGCGCGAAACGGTCGGCATTGAGGTGCGTGGCCTTACGTTCGGCTATGGCGAAGACCGGGTGCTCGACCAGTTGAATCTCAGCATCGAGCCCGGTGAGAAGGTGGCGATTGTCGGCGCCAGCGGCGGTGGCAAAAGTACCCTGGTGCAACTGCTGCTGGGGTTGTACACACCGCAGGCGGGCAGTATTCGTTTCGGCGGTGCAACCCAGCAGGAAATCGGCCTGGAGACCATCCGCGAGCACGTCGCGGTGGTGCTGCAACACCCCGCGCTGTTCAACGATACCGTGCGTGCCAACCTGACCATGGGCCGCAATCGCAGTGACCAGGCCTGTTGGCAGGCGCTGGAAATCGCCCAGTTGGAGGCGACCGTCAAGGCGTTGCCACTGGGCCTGGACAGTGTGGTGGGGCGCTCCGGCGTGCGCTTTTCCGGCGGCCAGCGCCAACGCCTGGCGATTGCGCGCATGGTCTTGGCCGAGCCCAAGGTGGTGATCCTGGATGAGGCAACCTCGGCCCTGGACGCTGCCACCGAGTACAACCTGCACCAGGCGCTGGCGCGGTTTCTCAGTGGGCGTACTACACTGATCATTGCCCATCGACTCTCGGCGGTGAAACAAGCTGATCGGGTACTGGTGTTCGACGGTGGGCATATCGCCGAGGACGGTGACCATCAGCAACTGATCGCTGATGGTGGCCTATACGCCAAACTTTACGGACACTTGCAACAAGTGCGTTGATTTAGCCTACGCTGTGCTATCAAGAGCGGATGTTCGCGTGCGTATTTGGCTGTGCATGTGCAAGGGACTTCATGAAGCAGAAGCGGACTCTCGGAACGCCAAGGCTGTTGGGCATTGTCTGGCCCTTTATCGCCGTCGTATTGTTCCAGGCATTATTAGGTTGCATCAGTCTATATGTGCTTTCAGCAGTGCGCGTCTATGTGGCCGGCGAGAGTCTGTGGTCCAAGGGCCAGAAAGACGCCATCTACTATCTGACGCTGTACGCCGATAATCGCGACGAGGCCACCTACCTCAAATACCAGCAAGCCATTGCCGTGCCCCAGGGCGGGCATGAGCTGCGTATCGCACTGGACCGTCCGGCCCCCGACCTCAACGCGGCGCGCCAGGGGATCATCAAGGGCGGCAACCACCCGGATGACGTCTCCAGCGTGATCTGGCTGTATCTCAACTTTCGCCATTTCAGTTACTTGGAAAAAGCCATCGGACTGTGGGCCGTGGGCGATGGCTACCTGGCCCAGCTGGACGACCTGGCCCGGGCGATGCACCGGGCGATCAGCGCCGGCCAGGTCCGTGCCGACGATGTGCGGCAATGGAAGGCGCATATCTTTGCCATCAACGACGGCGTGACGCCGGCGGCCAAGGCGTTCAGCGATGCCCTGGGTGAAGGCTCGCGTTTCATCCTGCAGCTATTGTTGATCACCAACCTGGCCACGGCGCTGTGCCTGATCGCCCTGGCGCTGCTGCGTACCTATAAGTTGTTGACGCAGCGGCACGCCTTCGCCGATGCCCTGCAAGTGGAGAAGGAGCGGGCACAGATCACCCTGGAGTCGATCGGCGATGGCGTGATCACCACCGATGTCGATGGCGTCATTACCTACATGAACCCGGCTGCCGAGGCACTGACTCGTTGGACGTCGGCCCGTGCCCAGGGCCAGCCCTTGGCGGCACTGTTCAACCTACTTGATGACGATGCCCAGCCCGATGGTTTCGCCCTGATCGAACACATCACCAAGGGCCACTTGAGTGGCGGCAGCGAACACTCCAAAACCATCCAGCGCCTGGACGGCAGTACCGTCTCGGTGACATTGGTGGGCGCGCCGATCCGCAGTGCCGGCAAAGTCAGCGGTGCGGTGCTGGTGCTGCACGACATGACCCAGGAACGGCAATACATCGCCAATCTGTCGTGGCAGGCGACCCATGACGCATTGACCGGCCTGGCCAACCGTCGTGAGTTCGAGTTCCGCCTGGAACAGGTGCTGCAACACGTCGGACGTGAGCACAACGGCCGGCATGCCTTGATGTTCCTCGACCTGGACCAGTTCAAGCTGGTCAACGACACCTGTGGCCATGCGGCAGGCGACGAGCTGTTGCGGCATATCTGCGCACTGCTGCAATCGGATCTGCGGGACGGTGACACCCTGGCGCGCCTGGGCGGTGACGAGTTCGGTATCCTGCTGGAGAACTGCCCGGCGACGGTGGCGGAAAAAATCGCCGAAAGCCTGCGCCACACCGTGCAGAACCTGCATTTCGTGTGGAAGGGCCGGCCATTCATGACCACCGTCAGCATTGGCCTGGTGCATATTTCACAGACCCCGACCACCCTGGAAACGTCGCTGCGCGCCGCCGACATGGCCTGCTATATGGCCAAGGAAAAGGGCCGCAACCGCGTGCAGGTCTACCACCCCGACGACTCCGAACTGTCCCTGCGCTTCGGCGAGATGGCCTGGGTGCAACGCCTGCACATGGCCTTGGAAGAAAACCGCTTTTGCCTGTACTCCCAGGAAATCTCGCCCCTGGGGCGCACCGACGCCGGCAATGGGCACATTGAAATCCTGCTGCGCCTGCACGACGAGGCAGGCCGGATCATCCTGCCCGACAGTTTTATTCCGGCCGCCGAACGTTACGGGTTGATGAGTTCCCTGGATCGCTGGGTGGTGGACAACGTGTTCAACCTCATTGCCCGTTGCATGTATGAGCGTCCGGGCCGGCCCATGGCTATGTGTGCGATTAATCTGTCAGGCATAACTATTGGTGATGACGCTTTTCTCGGTTTTTTACGCGAGAAGTTCGCGGCTTACAGCATTCCGCCAGAAATGATTTGTTTTGAAATAACTGAGACCTGCGCTATCGCCAATTTGGGCAGTGCAATTCGCTTTATTAATGAACTCAAAGACTTAGGTTGCCATTTCTCACTTGATGACTTCTGCGCCGGAATGTCCTCATTCGCTTATCTGAAACATTTACCTGTAGACTTCTTGAAGATCGATGGAAGTTTCGTAAAGGATATGCTGGACGACCCGATTAACCGCGCCATGGTCGAAGTGATCAACCACATCGGCCACGTCATGGGTAAACGCACAATTGCCGAGTTTGTTGAAACACCGAACATCGAACAGGCTTTACTTGAGATCGGTGTGGATTACGCTCAGGGCTACGTGATTGAACGCCCGCAATTGTTTACCTTTGATAGCTTGCAGTGTCGACCTGTGCGGCCGCAGCCTCTGTTATTCAAGGCGCCCGGCACATTCCGCTGAAACATTTGCTGGTCTGTACAATCACACTTAAAAAGGAGCCTTACAGTGATCGACACCTTCAACAGAACCGGCCCGCTTATGGAAGCCTCGAGTTACCCCGTCTGGGCGCAGCAATTGATCCAGGGCTGTAGCGAGAGCAAGCGCCGAGTTGTCGAGCACGAACTGTATCAGCGCATGCGTGATAACACGCTGAGCGCCAAGACCATGCGCCAATACCTGATCGGTGGCTGGCCCGTGGTTGAACAGTTTGCCTTGTACATGGCACAGAACCTCACCAAGACCAAGTTTGCCCGTCATCCTGGCGAGGACATGGCGCGGCGTTGGCTGATGCGCAATATTCGGGTGGAATTGAACCACGCCGACTATTGGCTGCATTGGGCCGGCGCCCACGGCGTCAGCCTCGAAGAGCTGCAAGCACAGAACGTAGCGCCGGAACTGCACGCACTGAGTCATTGGTGCTGGCACACCAGTTCGGCCGATTCGTTGATCATTGCGATCGCCGCCACCAACTACGCCATCGAGGGCGCGACGGGGGAGTGGTCCGCGTTGGTGTGTTCCACCGGCGTTTATGCCGCAGCCTTCCCAGAGGAAGACCGCAAGCGCGCAATGAAATGGCTGAAGATGCATGCCCAGTACGACGATGCCCACCCTTGGGAAGCGCTGGAAATCATCTGCACATTGGCTGGCATGAACCCCAGCCGACAACTGCAGGCAGAGCTGCGCCAGGCCGTGTGCAAGAGCTACGACTACATGTACTTGTTCCTGGAAAGCTGCATGCGCCTGGAGAACGAAAAGCCTGCGACCGCGACTGTTCGCGAGCGCCTGGTGCGCGTCGCCAGCGAAGCGTGATGTAAAACGCGTGGCGGGGGTCTACCCCGCCATTGCCAAGCGGTTGCGACCTTCGCGCTTGGCCACATACAGGGCGCTGTCGGCCCGACGCAACAGGCTTTCGGCAGACTCGCCAGCCAACAACGTCGAGCAGCCCAGACTCACCGTCAGATCGATGCGTATGTCATCCGCCCAATATTCCTGGGTCTGTGCCGCCTGGCGCAGGCGCTCGCCGACGATCGCCGCCGCTTCCCTGCTGGTGTTGGAGAGCAGGATCAGAAACTCTTCCCCGCCAAACCGGAACACCATGTCCACATTGCGTAACTGGCCCTTGATCGACGCGGCCACGGCGCGCAGTACCTTGTCGCCGACCGCATGGCCGTGAGTGTCGTTGACGCGTTTGAAGTGATCGATGTCGAGCATCAGCAGGGACAACGGGTTCAAGTGTCGCCGCGCCATGTCGATTTCGCGCTGCAGGGTCTGGTCCATGGCGATGCGGTTGCCGGTTTCGGTCAACGGGTCACGCAGGGCGCTGCGGGTGGCGGCGCGATAGAGCAGGGCGTTGCGCATCGGGTAGAGCAGGGTGGCGAGCAGGGATTCTAGTTGACCCAGTTCTTCTTCCGTCAAGCGTTGGTTGCGACGGAATACCAGCTCGCCCAAATGTTCGCCTTCATGGCTCAGGGCGTAGCTCACCGAATGATGGCCGCGATGGCCGAATTCCAGGCGTAGGTCGCTGGCCTGATGGACGTATTGCATAGCGTCCAGGGGCACCAGGCGCTGGATTTCGCGAAAGAACAGGCCGAGGATGCGTTGCGGTTCCAGGCTGGTCTGCAATTGCAGGCCCAGTTGTTGGCGCAGTTGAGCAACCGTGGTGGGGCGGTGCGGGAGAGAGGATGGCTGACCAAAGCCCAGGCGTTGCAATTTGGCACTGTCGAAGTCGATTGCGTGAGTCTGGGTCGGGGTTTTCATAAGCAGTCTGCCTCTAAGCACTTAGCTGTCTTACAGGCTCGATGAGAGTGGCAAGTGCCAAGCGTCTTACTGTTCCTTCAATTCCGTAAAACATTGGAAACAGTTTAAACCGCTTTGCCAGGGGTTATAACCCCTGGGCACTGCCACACGTCTTGTCATCGCATAACCTGCTTGAAAGGGTTAGAGCGAGATTCATGCCACTTTGTTTCTTTTTTAAAAAGTCCTTATAAAACAAAGGCTATTTAGGAAGTCAAAAACAGCCACTGCAGCGCAATGTCAGTTATTTGGCAGATTGATGCAGATTGATGGCAGGTTGACGGCAGTTTTACACGCCGTGCTGAACCAAGGTGCTCGGGTCGATCTGCTCGATCGACGTGACACCGGTCAGCGTCATGGCCACACGCATTTCCTTGGCGAAGATATCCAGCAGGTTTTCCACCCCGTGCTGGCCGTCGGCGGCCAGCGCATAGGCGGTCGAGCGTCCCAACAGACACGCCTTGGCGCCCAGGGCGAGCATGCGCACCACGTCGAGCCCGGAGCGAATGCCAGAGTCCACCAGCACTGTCAGGTCATCGCCTACCGCTTGGGCAATCGGCGGCAGTGCCTTGGCAGTGGAGAGCACGCCGTCCAATTGGCGGCCACCGTGGTTGGAGACCACGATGCCATCGGCTCCGAAGCTCACCGCGTCCTTGGCGTCCTGCGGGTCGAGGATGCCCTTGATGATCATCGGGCCTTTCCAGAACTCACGTATCCACTCCAGGTCTTTCCAACTGATCGACGGGTCGAAGTTGTTGGCCAGCCAGCCGACGTAATCTTCGAGGGTGGTGGGCTTGCCCAGGTACTTGGAGATATTGCCCAGGTCGTGCGGGCGGCCCATCACGCCAACATCCCATGCCCATTGTGGTTTGGTGACGGCCTGCAGCATCCGGCGCGCCGAGGCATACGGCCCGGACATGCCCGAGTGCGCATCCCGGTAACGTGCGCCAGGCGTCGGCATATCGACGGTGAACACCAGCGTCGTCACCCCGGCGGCCTGCGCCCGTTCCAGCGCATTGCGCATAAAGCCGCGGTCCTTGAGGACATAGAGCTGGAACCAGATCGACTGCGCGCTTTGCGACGCCACTTCCTCAATCGAGCACACCGACACTGTCGACAGGCAGAAGGGAATCCCCTTGTTGGCTGCCGCCTTGGCCGCCTGCACCTCGCCGCGCCGCGCGTACATGCCGGTCAAACCCACCGGGCTGAGGATGATCGGCATGGCGTGTTCCTGACCGAACAACGTGGTCTTCAAACTCAGGCTATCCACGTTGCGCAGAATGCGCTGGCGCAGGCTGATCTCTGCCAGGTCCGAGCTGTTGGCGCGCAGCGTGTGTTCGGCGTAGGCGCCACCGTCGATGTAGTCGAACAGGAAGCGCGGCAGCTTGCGCTTGGCGGCAGCACGGTAATCGGATGCCGACGAAATGATCATGAACAGTGTCTCCGCAGGGCAAAGGGGGATTACGGTAAGCAAACATCTGGCATGATAAAAACAACTTTTATCGCTAGCGTCCAGTCGCAAAAGGAATACTGATGAACCTGAGAACACTGCGTGTCTTCGTCGAGGTGGTGCGTCAGGGCGGGTTTTCCCAGGCGGCGCAGGTGGTGTCGCTGACCCAGTCGACGGTGAGCAAGGCGGTCAAGACCCTGGAAGACGAGCTGGGCGCGCCGCTGCTTAATCGCCTGGGCCACAAGAATGAACTTACCGCCGCCGGCGAAATTGCCTACCGCCGTGCCCTGGTGCTGCTCGCCGAGCGCAGCGACCTGGTCGCCGAGATCAACGACCTGCGCGAGCTCAAGCGCGGCCTGCTGCGCATCGGCCTGCCGCCAGTGGGATGTGGCGTACTGTTCGCGTCCATGTTCGCGACCTACCGCAACCGCTACCCGGACATCGATATCGAACTCACCGAGCACGGCAGCAAAAAACTGTGCGAATGCCTGGAAGCCGGGGAGGTCGATCTGGCGGCCCTGCTACTTCCAGTGGACGAGGGCTTCGACTACCAGCCCGTGCGCAATGAGCCACTGATGGCCGTGCTGCCCATGAGCCATCCGCTCGCGCGGCGCAAGCGCATCGATTTCACCGACCTCGCGGATTCACCGTTCATTCTGTTCGAAGCCGGTTTTGCCCTGAACGCATTAATCCTCACCGCCTGCGAACGCAAGGGCGTGACGCCCAGGGTGACGGCCCGCAGCGGGCAGATTGACTTCATCGTCGACCTGGTGGCGGCTGGGCTGGGCGTCGCCTTTCTGCCACGCATGCTCGCGCTCAAGCACCAGCACGCCGGCATCGCCCTGATCCCCTTGGACGAACCCCACACCGACTGGCACATCGCCCTGGCCTGGCGCGCCAGCGCCCACCTGCCACCTGCAGCCCGGGCCTGGCTGGACTTGGCCAAGGAAATGGCCGTCGCGGGGTAGAGGTGCACGCCAATTGTCCGAATGCGTCCGCCAGGCGCTACGGAGTGCTTGACTTATCCTTTTTAATCAGTAACATACGGCGAATTCCGCGATAGCTCAGTTGGTAGAGCAAATGACTGTTAATCATTGGGTCCCTGGTTCGAGTCCAGGTCGTGGAGCCAGACATTGAAAAAAGCCTGCAGAGATGCAGGCTTTTTTCGTTCAGGGCGTTTTTCCTGAGCATCATCTTATAGCGTGACTTTTATAAAGCTGCCTCTAATCCTTCGATTCAGAGGCAAGCAGTATGAAAATCGCGGCAATCGTTTCAACCAAGGGCGGACCGGGTAAAACCACGGTAGGCGCCAATCTAGGCGCGTTCTGCGCCGATGCAGGTCTTCGAACCCTACTTATTGATCTTGATAACCAGCCATCGTTGTCGTCGTTCTACGCGCTATCGCATGAAGCGCCAGGCGGCACCTATCAACTGATCGCGAATAATGAGACCCGGGCAGACCAGATCATCTCCCAGGCGACGCAATTCAGCGTGCAGATCATCGTCTTGCTGCCGTTCTGCCTGAGGTTTGCTGTAGCGCTTTATCCCGGCATAGAGGCTATGCGTCGACACGCCAAGACGCGCCGCTACATCAGCGACAGGCCGCTTCTTTTTGGTCCCTTGATTGACCGCTTGGATTTTGAATTCTTCGGGATAACGTGGGTTGCTCATGGCGCCTCCTGATGGGCCTCAGTTTAAGGCATGGCGGTGTCTGCGAAACCCGGGGCGATTCAAACTACGCCCTTGGGAACTCAGCGATGGCTTCTTTTAGCCATTTGACAAAATGCTCTGTCTTTCGACGACTAGGCTGCTCTATCTTTACAATATATCGATAGTTGCTATGCATAAAACCGTAAGGCGCGGTTAAACGGCCGGATGCCACGTCTCCCGCAACGAGATGCCAAGGTACTATTGCTGCCCCAAGACCGCACAACGCAGCCTCGATGGTGAGGTGATAGTGATCAAAAGTTCTGGTTGTTGGCGCCGGGTCCTGCCCAACCTGCTTTGAAAGGACTGACCATTCGTGCCAAACCTGAGGGCGGGTTCGAGTCTCTAGTCGAGGTAAGTTGATAGCACCCGCTCCAATACAATTTAAGCCTGGCCCCATAACTGATGGTGCCACGATTAGCCCCAACTGCTCCCGAAACAATAGCGAGCAGTTGTCCGGCATTGGATCATCTGGCGATAGGACAGATATCTGAACATCGATATGAGCGCGTGGAGGACGATAATCGGTTGCTAGGCGCACGTCATAGCGCGGAAATTTGTTTGTAAAGTCGTGAAGGCGAGGAATAAGCCATCGTATGGCGAAAGTACTTAGGCATGCTACATCCAGAATGAAGTCCTCATCATCCGCGATGATACGAAGCGCATCCTCTATCTGATCGAAGGCAGCAGTTAGAGCCAGGCCGAACACACGGCCTTCTGTCGTAAGTTTCGGGCGGTTTCGAGCCCCCTCAAAAAGCTGAGTACCGATTAATGCCTCAAGATGGCTGACTTGGCGACTGACCGCGCCGTGTGTGACGGCGAGTTCTTCGGCAGCTGCGGTTAGCTGGCCATGACGCGCAGCAGCTTCAAAGGCGCGTAGCGCCGCGATGGGTATGTTTTTGCGATTTCTCATGTGAGCCTAGCTCACAATAAATCAGCCAATATGTCAATATAATCAGCATGTGGGGTGTGATAAAAATGATTAGTACAAATCATTGAGATCGAACCATGCCATTTGTTAGAACTAATTTACCCCATGGAATTGAACCCGCTCGTAAGCAGAATATCGTGCAAGGAATTCATGATGCCTTGGTTGAAGGTATAGGAATGCCCAACGATGAACTGTTCAACCTGGTGAGCGAGTATCGAGATGGCGAGTTCTTTTTTGACCGTACTTTCAACGGAATCGCTCGCTCAGACCAACTAATCGTCGTAGAGATCACCATGCGCAGAGGAAGAAGCGACGCAATGAAGCGCTCGCTCTATGCTGCGATCACCCGGAACCTTGAGGAGAGTGCGGCTGTACGCCCTAAGGATGTTTTCATCTTCATGCATGAAAATGATTATTCGGACTGGAGTGTTGGAAACGGCGTCTTCGCAATGAGCATAACCCAGCAGCGCGGCACAGATGCTTAAGTGTAAGTGCCTGGCGAACACACATTCTTGAC
>Ga0209913_1001139_pt1 | contig 16218 bp, 18 predicted proteins | sample PersoiDNA2013203_FD_185805 | JGI IMG/M metagenome (GOLD analysis project Ga0209913, IMG submission 185805) | Permafrost soil microbial communities from the Arctic, to analyse light accelerated degradation of dissolved organic matter (DOM) -... | ecosystem: Environmental > Terrestrial > Soil >... | reverse complement strand
CGGCTTCGCCGTCCTTCAGGACAGGCTCGACGGTCTGCCATTCACCAGTCTCGGCGTTGCCCTCAAACTTCTGGAAGAAGCAGGAATGACGACCGGTATGACAGGCGATGCCGGCCACTTGCTCAACCTTCAGCAAGACGACGTCTTCGTCGCAGTCGAGGCGGATTTCATGGACCTTCTGGAAGTGGCCGGACTCTTCGCCCTTGTGCCATAGCTTCTTGCGCGAGCGGCTCCAGTAAACGGCTTCGCCGGATTGCACAGTCTTGGCCAGCGCTTCGCGATTCATCCAGGCGAACATCAGCACGTCGTTGGAACCGACTTCCTGAGCAATCACAGGTACCAGTCCGACTTCGTCCCACTTCACCTTGTTCAGCCATTTTGCACTGATGCTCATGCCAGCCTCATAGGAATATTTTGATCGGCCATAAAACGTTTCGCTTCCTGCACCGTGTGTTGACCGTAGTGGAAGATGCTCGCGGCGAGTACAGCGTCCGCCTTGCCCTGCTTGATGCCGTCGGCCAGATCCTGCAAACCGCCGACACCGCCAGATGCGATCACGGGAATCGCGACTGCCTCGGACACTGCGCGCGTGAGCGCCAGGTCGAAGCCGCTGCGCGTACCGTCGCGGTCCATGCTGGTCAGCAGAATTTCTCCGGCGCCGAGTTGCGCCATCTTGCGCGCCCACTCCACCGCATCCAGCCCGGTGGCGTTGCGACCGCCGTGGGTGAACACTTCCCACTTGCCTTCGCCGGTGCGCTTGGCGTCAATCGCAACGACGATGCATTGCGAACCGTACTTGCTTGCAGCGTCTTCCACCAATTGCGGATTGGTCACTGCCGACGTGTTGATGCCGACTTTATCGGCGCCGGCGTTGAGCAATCGACGTACGTCGTCGACAGCGCGTACGCCGCCACCGACGGTCAGCGGAATGAAGACTTGCGAGGCGACTGCTTCAATGATGTCGAGAATCAGGCCACGACCGTCCGACGACGCTGTAATGTCGAGGAAAGTGATCTCATCCGCGCCCTGCTCATCGTAGCGGCGCGCGATTTCAACCGGATCGCCGGCGTCGCGCAGCTCAAGGAAGTTGACGCCTTTGACAACCCGTCCGGCCGTCACGTCGAGACAGGGAATGATGCGTTTTGCGAGTGTCATGATTGTTCGCTGTCGGACCCTTCGGACGCCGGTGATGCTTCTTCAGTCAATTCGTCGGCGCGATCTTGCGCCGAACTCAGGTCCAACGTGCCTTCATAAATCGAACGGCCGCAAATGACGGCTTCGATGCCCTCGTCCTGCACGCCGCACAGCGCTTCGACATCCTTGATGCTATGCACGCCGCCGGAGGCGATGATAGGGATCGAGACCGCCTGCGCCAGGCGTACGGTTGCTTCGATATTCACGCCGCCCATCATGCCGTCGCGGCCGATGTCGGTGTAGACGATGGCTTCGCAGCCGTAGCCTTCAAATTTTTGCGCGAGGTCGACCACTTCATGGCCGGACAGCTTGCTCCAGCCGTCGGTGGCGACTTTGCCATCCTTGGCGTCGAGGCCAACGATGATCTGCCCCGGGAATGCGCTGCACGCATCGTGCAGGAAACCTGGATTCTTCACCGCAGCGGTGCCGATGATGATGTAGGACAGGCCGTCATCGAGATAGCGCTCGATGGTGTCCAGATCACGGATGCCGCCGCCGAGCTGTACGGGGATTTCGTCGACGTCGTTTTCGACGGCAAAATCACGCACGGCCTTGAGAATGGCTTTGACGGCGGATTCATTCTTCGGTTTGCCTGCAAAGGCGCCGTTCAGATCAACCAAATGCAGACGACGAGCGCCTTGCGCGAGCCAGTGACGCGCCATTTCGGCAGGGTCTTGGGAGAATACGGTGGCTTGGTCCATATCGCCTTGCTTCAGGCGAACGCAATGACCGTCTTTCAGGTCGATGGCAGGTATCAGCAGCATGGCTACGGTAATAACGTTAGGTAAGAAGAAAACAAGTCAGCATCGCTGCACAACTTGCCGGTTGGACAAAAATTAAGCAAAAATCAAGGTTTCCAGTGTACGAAATTCCGGTACAGCTGCAAACCCGCAGAGGCACTTTTTTCCGGATGGAATTGCGTTGCAAAAATATTATCGCGGGCGACGGCACAGGCGAACGGTTGACCATAGATGGTCTCGCCGACGGTGTGAGCCGATTCGCCCGGTTGCGCGTAATAGCTGTGCACGAAATAGAAGTAAGCCTGCTCGTCAATGCCGTTCCAGAGCGGATGCGCGACTTTTTGGTGAACGCGGTTCCAGCCCATTTGCGGCACTTTGAAACGCGAGCCGTCATCCTGAGTCTGGCCCTCGAGCTGAAAGCGCACCACCTTGCCGGGCAATAAACCGAGTCCCGGCGTATCGCCTTCCTCGCTCCAGTCGAACAACATTTGTTCGCCGACGCACACGCCAAACAACGGTTTGCTGCGCGATGCTTCGATCACGGCTTCCTGCAAACCGGACTCCCGCAAGCAGCGCATACAGTCCGGCATGGCGCCTTGGCCCGGCAATACGATACGGTCAGCCGACTGGATATCGGCAACTTCGCCGGAAATACGCACGTCGGCTTCAGGCGCGACATGACGCAGGGCTTGCGCGACCGAGCGCAGATTGCCCATCCCATAGTCCACTACAACAATTTTATTCATAGTAAAGAATGCAAAAGCACAGAAAGTGCGGACGGCGAAACCAGCTGTCGCAGCGGTTACGCCAATCAGCTCACATTACAGACTGCCTTTGGTGGAAGGAATTGTTCCCGCCGCGCGCGAGTCAAGCTCGATAGCCATACGCAATGCACGGCCAAAAGCCTTGAATACGGTTTCGCATTGATGGTGCGCATTGATGCCGCGCAAGTTGTCGATATGCAGCGTGACCTGCGCATGATTGACAAAGCCATGGAAGAATTCGCTGGTCAGATCAACGTCAAAGCCGCCGATCATCGAGCGTGTAAAGGGGATGTGGTATTCCAGACCCGGACGACCGGAGAAATCGATGACCACGCGCGACAGCGCTTCGTCGAGCGGCACGTAAGCGTGACCGTAACGGCGAATGCCCTTCTTGTCGCCGATGGCCTTGGCAAAAGCCTGACCCAGCGTGATGCCGACGTCTTCCACGGTGTGATGCGCGTCGATGTGCAGGTCGCCCTTGGCCTGGATGTCGAGGTCGATCAAACCATGGCGCGCGATCTGGTCCAGCATGTGATCGAGAAAAGGCACGCCGGTGTCCAGCTTTTGCTGGCCGGTGCCATCCAGGTTGATCGCGACGCGAATTTGCGTCTCATTGGTGTTACGGACGACTTCTGCAGTTCGTGGAGTTGACATGATCAGGGTAAAACAGACATTACAAAAGTGATTCCCGGCTGAGCTCCTGAAGCGATTCTTTCAGGGCAACCAGGAACGAGGCATTCTCTTCGGGTGTGCTGACGTTGACTCTCAGGCAATTTTGCAGCAATGGATGCATTTTACCGGCATTTTTGACTAATACCTTACGTTGCAGCAGTCCTGCAAACACTTTATCCGCATTTGCCAACCGAATCAGTAAGAAATTGGCTGCGGAAGGGAAAACTTCAATAGCGCCGACGGCAGAAATCGCCGCCGCCAGATCGCTGCGCGCACTGCGCAATGCCGCCGCCTGGCGATCCAGCTCGGCCGTATGATCCAGCACGAACTCCGCCGCAGTCTGGGTCAGTACGTTGATATTGTAAGGAGGACGCACCTTGTCGAATTCCTGCAACAACGCTGCACCTGCCGCCATGTAACCGAGACGGATCCCGGCCAGCCCAAGCTTGGAGACGGTGCGCATGACGACCAGATTGTTGAATTCCGGCAAGCGGGGCATGAAGCTCTCTTGCGCGAACGGCTGGTAAGCTTCATCGACGACGACGATACCGTTATCTGCCACGGCGCGCAGGATGGCCTCCATGTCGCCGGCGTTGTAAAGCGTGCCGGTCGGATTATTCGGATAGGCCAGATAAGTGATCGCCGGCTGATGCTCGGCAATTGCCGCCAGCATGGCGTCGAGATCGAGCGTGAAATCTGCCTTGAGCGGTACGCCGACATAGTCGAGACCGGCAAACTTGGCAGAGACGCCGTACATCACGAAACCCGGCTCCGGCGCCAGCACCTTGGCGCCTGCTCTGGCGCAAGCCACCGACACGATGGAAATCAATTCGTCCGAACCGTTACCCAGCAAGACGTCGAAACCCGCCGGCACGCCCATGTGGCGGCACAGCTTGGCTTTCAGCTGAGTGTAGGACGGCACCGGATAACGATTGAGCGCGACATCGGCCAAACGTTGACCCAACTCCACGCGCAACGCTTGCGGCAAGGTGTAGGGATTTTCCATCGCGTCGAGTTTGACGAAGCCGGCGGCGTCCGGCACCGGATAAGCCGACAGCGCGCGTACATCAGCGCGGATGATTTTTTCAACCAGTGACTTGTTCATTGGAGGTCTGTGCTGATGTGGAGTTCAGGTCGGCCACACGCTGCTCAATCAGCGCGCAATAAGCCGGATTCAGTTCAAAACCGACAAACTGGCGGCCACAGCGTCTTGCCGCTACCGCCGTCGTGCCGCTGCCCATGAAAGGATCAAGCACCACACCGCCCGGCGGGCAGGATGCCTTGATCATGCGCTCGACGATTTCCAGCGGCTTTTGCGTCGGATGGTCCGCGCGTTCCTTGTGCTCGCGATGCAGGCGCGACACGCTCCAGACGTCTTTTGGGTTGTAGCCCATTTCCAGCCACTTGGCACCGACGAAGATCGAGCGCGAGCGCGCCTTCTTTGTCTCGGCGTCATAAGGAATCCGGATCGCATCGAGATCAAAATAATAATCTTTGGCACGTGCAAAGAAGCCGATAGTGTCATGCACCGACGAATACTTACGGGTGCTGCCGCCCATCGATGGCACGCGGCGATCCCAGATGATTTCGTTGAGCATGGTCATGCGGCGCTTGAGCATGACGAAAATTTCCGGCGAGTAACGCCAGGTCAGAAAGATGTAGAGACTGCCGTTCGGCTTGAGCTTGGGAATGGCGGCAGTGATCCACTGCTCGGTCCATGCCAGATAAGCGTCGGTGTCGAGCTTGTCGGAGTCGTTGCCGTAATCCTTGCCGAGACCGTATGGGGGATCCGCGATCAGCAGATCGATCTGGCCATCGGGAATGCGCGCCAGACCGTCCAGCGCATCTTCGCAAAAAACGCGGTCGAGCCAGCTCATCGCAGGCCTGGCTCAACGCGGCGCGTTGTCATTTGAGTCGGTACTCCGCAGAGCGCGCGTGCGCCTGCAGGCCTTCGCCATACGCCAACTCCGCGGCGACCTTGCCCAGCGTCTGGGCACCGGCTTCGCTGACCTGAATGATGCTGGAACGCTTCTGGAAATCGTAGACGCCCAGCGGCGACGAGAAACGCGCCGTACGCGAAGTCGGCAGCACGTGATTCGGACCGGCGCAATAGTCGCCCAGCGATTCCGACGAAAAACGGCCGAGGAACATGGCACCGGCGTGACGAATCTTGTCGGCCCATTGCTGTGGCTGCTCGGCGGAAATCTCCAGATGCTCGGCGGCGATCATATTGGCGATCTCGCACGCTTCATCCATGTCGCGCACTTTGATCAGCGCACCGCGATCAGTCAGCGAGGTGCGGATCACGTCCTTGCGTGGCATGGCGTCGAGTTGTTTGTTGATGCTGGCTTCGACCTTGGCGATGTAGTCGGCATCGGGGCACAGCAGGATGGATTGCGCCAGCTCATCGTGCTCGGCCTGCGAGAACAAGTCCATGGCGATCCAGTCGGGATCGGTGCTGCCGTCGCAGATCACGAGGATCTCCGAAGGGCCCGCGATCATGTCGATGCCGACCGTACCGAACACGCGGCGCTTGGCAGCGGCGACGTAGGCGTTGCCGGGACCGACGATCTTGTCGACTGGCGGAATGGTGTCGGTGCCATAGGCCAGTGCGCCGACAGCCTGTGCGCCGCCGATGGTGAACACGCGGTCCACGCCGGCAATCGCCGCGGCAGCCAGCACCAGTTCATTCTTCACACCGTCCGGTGTCGGCACGACCATGATGACTTCCTGCACGCCGGCGACTTTTGCCGGGATCGCATTCATCAACACCGACGACGGATAGGCGGCCTTGCCGCCCGGCACGTAGATACCGACGCGGTCGAGCGGCGTGACTTTTTGTCCAAGTACGGTGCCGTCCGCTTCGGTGTAGAGAAAACCGTCTGAACCGCATTCCTTCTTTTGGCGCTCATGATAGGCGCGCACGCGGTCGGCGGCAGTTTGCAAAGCATCGCGACGCGCAGCGGGTAAACCGGCCAGCGCTTGCTGCAACTCGTCCTGACCGATTTCCAGCGCAGCAACGCCGGTGGCCGTGAGGCGATCAAAACGGTTGGTGTATTCCAGCACCGCAGCATCGCCACGCGCCTTGACGTCGGCCAGGATGCCCGCAGCGGCGCGATCGATGGCTTCGTCTTCGCTGGCTTCAAAGGCCAGGACGGCAGACAGCTTCTGCTTGAAGCCGGCTTCGGTGGAATCCAGTTTTCGGATGGCTATGCCCATGATGTGCCTTTGCTACTCTCGGTGCGGGTTCGGTCAGTGTTAGGTATTGCTTTTGCTGCGCTTAGGCGTTCGCCTGCGACGCTCTTTCGAATGCTTCCAGAATCGGTTGCAGACGTTCGCGCTTCAATTTCAACGCAGCCTGGTTCACAACCAGACGCGAGGAAATTTCCATGATGTGTTCGACTTCAACCAGCTTGTTGGCACGCAAGGTGCCGCCGGTGCTGACGAGGTCGACGATGGCGTCGGACAGGCCGACCAGCGGACCCAGTTCCATCGAACCATACAGCTTGATCAGATCGACGTGCACTCCCTTGGAGGCGAAATGCTCGCGCGCGGTCTTGACGTATTTGGTGACCACACGCAGACGCGCACCCTGGCGCACTGCGCTGGCGTAATCAAAACCGTCTTGCACGGCGACCGACAAGCGGCATTTTGCGATGTTCAGATCGATAGGCTGATACAAGCCTTCGCCGCCATGCTCCAGCAACACGTCCTTGCCGGCCACGCCGAAATCGGCGGCGCCGTATTGCACGTAAGTCGGCACATCAGACGCACGCACGATGATCACGCGCACTGCCGGATCGTTGGTCGGCAGGATCAGTTTGCGCGAGGTCTCGGGATCTTCGGTGACTTCGATACCGGCAGCTTTGAGCAGCGGCAGCGTTTCTTCGAAGATGCGTCCTTTGGACAGTGCGAGAGTGAGTTGCTGAGTCATGTTTTAGTACGGCTGATTTAAAGCTGAACTGCGGCGGAGTTGCAGCTGATTATTTAACGCGTTCGATCTGAGCACCGATCGACGACAATTTGTTTTCCATACGATCGTAACCACGATCGAGGTGATAAATACGTTCGATCAAGGTCTCACCCTGCGCCGCCAGGCCAGCGATGACCAGCGATGCCGAAGCGCGCAAGTCAGTCGCCATCACCGGCGCGCCGACGAATTTCTCGACACCTTTGACGATCGCGGTATTGCCTTCGATGTCGATGGCTGCGCCCAGACGATTCATTTCTTGCACGTGCATGAAGCGGTTTTCAAAAATCGTTTCCGTCACATGGCTGGTGCCTTCGGCGATGCAGTTCAGCGCCATGAATTGCGCCTGCATGTCAGTCGGAAAGCCTGGATATTCGGTGGTACGGAAGCTGACCGCCTTCGGACGGCGCGCCATTTGCACGCGAATCCAGTCGTCGCCGGAAGTCAGGATGACACCGGCTTCTCGCAGCTTGTCCAACGCTGCGTCGAGCAGGCCGCTGCGGGTGTTCTTGAGTGTGACGTCGCCGCCTACTGCCGCCACCGCGCACAGGAAGGTGCCGGTCTCGATACGGTCGGCGATGACGGTGTGCGACGCGCCGTGCAGCTTGTCGACGCCCTGGATCACCAGGCGGTCGCTGCCGATGCCTTCAATCTTGGCGCCCATGGCCACCAGCAGGTGTGCCAGATCGCTGACTTCAGGCTCACGCGCAGCGTTTTCCAGCACGGTCTCGCCATCGGCCAGCACTGCAGCCATCAGCAGATTTTCCGTGCCGGTGACGGTGATCATGTCGGTGACGATGCGCGTACCCTTGAGGCGCTTGGCCTTGGCGTAGATGTAGCCGGCGTCGATAGTGATCTCGGCGCCCATGGCTTGCAGGCCCTTGATGTGCTGATCGACCGGACGCGAACCGATGGCGCAACCACCCGGCAGCGACACTTTGGCTTCTCCGAAGCGGGCCAGCAGAGGACCGAGCACCAGAATCGATGCGCGCATGGTCTTGACCAGCTCATACGGCGCTTCCAGCTTGGTGATGTCGCTACCGTTGAGGGTAACGTTGTGATCGTTCTGCTCTGCGCGCAAACCCATCTGACGCATCAGCTTGAGAATGGTGCTCACGTCCTGCAGATTCGGGACATTCGACAAATTCAGCGTATCGGCGGTCAGCAGACCTGCACACAAAATAGGCAATGCGGCGTTCTTGGCGCCGGAAATGACGACTTCGCCGGAGAGGCGATTACCGCCGCGGATTAAAAGCTTGTCCATGAAAAAGCTAGGCCTTATTTCTGAAATTCTTCGGGAGTGAGGGTCTTCATCGACAGAGCGTGAATTTCCTCGCGCATGCGGTCGCCGAGCGCCGCGTAAACCAATTGATGGCGCTGGATCAGGCGCTTGCCGGTAAAGGCATCGGACACGATCACGGCGGTGAAGTGCTGACCGTCGCCTTCAACTTCAAGATGCGAACATGCCAGGCCGGCAGCGATGTAGTTTTTAACAAGTTCAGGTGTGGGTAGCATGGTGCAGCTCTTCACTAGGTAATCAATAGACAATGCAAACGGCGTTGGCCGTCAGTGTGCGCCGGTGCGCAATTTGTAGCCGCTCTTCAACATGCGTACCGCCAGGGTCGCCAGCACGACGAAGAAAACGGTGACGATCGAGAGGCTGATCATGGGATTGATATCGGACTGTCCGAAGAAGCCGTAGCGGAAGCCATCGATCATATAAAAAAACGGGTTGAAATGCGAGACCGTTTGCCAGAATGGCGGCAGCGAATGGATCGAATAGAACACGCCGGCCAGGAAGGTCAGCGGGACGATCAGGAAATTCTGGAACGCCGCCAGTTGATCGAACTTCTCGGCCCAGATACCGGCCACCAAACCCATGGTGCCAAGGATGGCCGCGCCCAGCAAGGCAAAGATCACAATCCACCACGGTGCAACAAAGCTCAGGTGACCGAACCAGGCCGTCACGACGAACACGCCCGCGCCAACGATCAGACCGCGCACGACTGCCGCCAGCACATAACCGCCGAACATTTCCCAGTGTGACAGCGGGGTCAGCAGCACGAACACCAGATTGCCGGTGATCTTGGACTGGATCAGCGAAGACGAGCTGTTGGCGAAGGCGTTCTGCAACACGCTCATCATCACCAGGCCCGGCACGAGGAAACCCGTGTATTGCACGCCAGGATATACCTGCACGCGATCCTGCAGCACGTGGCCGAAGATCAGCAGATACAGCATGGCCGTCATGATCGGCGCAGTGACGGTCTGTGTTGCGACTTTCCAGAAACGCAACACTTCTTTATAGAACAAGGTTTGAAAACCGGTCATTTGGCACCTTCCATGATCTGGATGAAGACGTCTTCCAGATCGGCCTGTTGCAGCTGCATGTCGTCAATGACGGCGCCGCCCTGACGCAGTGCCGCCAGAATGGGCTCGACGTCGTTGTAGTCATTCACGCGCAGGGTGTATTTCACGCCCGACAACAACTCTTCGGGATGCGTCACCAGCGGACGCAGGCTATCGGGCAAGCCACCCGACTTGAGGCGCAGCACCAGTTGCGAACCGGAAATGCGCTTGATCAGCGCGTCGGTCGAATCCAGTGCAACGACCTTGCCGAACTTCAGCATGGCGATGCGGTTGCACAATGCCTGCGCCTCTTCCAGATAGTGCGTGGTCAGGACGATGGTGTGGCCTTCGCGATTCAGACGGCCGATGAACTTCCACAAGGTCTGGCGCAGTTCAACGTCAACACCGGCGGTCGGCTCGTCGAGCACGATGACAGGCGGCTTGTGCACCAGCGCCTGGGCCACCAGCACGCGGCGCTTCATGCCGCCGGACAAGGCGCGCATATTGGTGTCGGCCTTGTTGGTCAGGTCGAGGTTATCCATCACCTCGTCGATCCACTTGTCGTTGTTCTTCAGGCCGAAATAGCCTGACTGCATGCGCAAGGTCTCGCGCACGGTGAAGAACGGGTCGAACACCAATTCCTGCGGTACGACGCCGAGCTTGGTACGCGCGGCGCGATAGTCGGTCACGACGTCGTGACCGTGGATGGTGACCGAGCCGGAGTCGGCGCGATTCAACCCCGCCACAATGGAAATCAGCGTGGTTTTGCCGGCCCCGTTGGGACCGAGCAGGCCGAAAAACTCGCCCTCTTCTATCGAGAGCGAAACACCGCCCAGCGCTTGCAGCGACTGGTAGCGTTTTTCGACATTGTTAATCTGTAGAGCAGCCATTTTCTTGGTGCGCTTTTAGGACACGGTGAGGGAATAAAACATGCCGCAGGCCTTTTGCATCAAGGCAATACCCGGTGCGGCGAAACGTTGGATTATAGGGGATTTCCGATCTTGCAGCCGGAACGGCCAAGCAAAGAGGAACGTCGGCTATCGGCCTGATGGTCCGATGACAACAGGAAGGAGATCAGTGATGTCGGTCTGAGGCAGAGGTCGGCGCGCCCAACAAGGAGGCGGCACCGTACAAATCGACCAGACTTTGCAGATTGGTCGGCAGAACGCCGAATTGCAAAGTCAGGCCTTTTTGTTTTGCTGCACGTTGCCAGGCCAGCAATGTTGCCACAGCAGACGAATCCACTGTTGCCACACCGCTCAGGTCGATCACCGACTGGCCGCCTGCAATCGCTTGCAAGCCTGCCGCCAGTGTGGCACTGGCATTGTCGACGGTCAGCGTGGCGGCTGGTTTGAACATGGCAAGATTTCCTGTGGTTTTACTGAAGTGTAACGATTGCAGCTTGGCTTGTTTTTAGCTTATTTCTTGGCGGAAGAACGGGAGGCCAGTTGCTTGTTCTTGTCCGACAGGCTCTTGATCAGGCCGTCGATACCGCCCTTGGTGATTTCGCTTTGGAACGTGCCCTTGTAGGCTTCCACCAGCCATGCACCCATGACGTTGACGTCATACAGCTTCCAGCCGTTGGCCAGTTTTTCCAGGCGATAGCTCAATTGAATCGGTTCGCCGCGCGACTGGATCACTTGCGAACGGACTTCGACTTCGGTATCGGCCGGGTCAGCACGCAATGGCTTGTATTCGATCTTCTGGTCACGCACTTGCGACAACGCGCCGGAGTAGGTGTAAATCAACAGGCTGCGGAATTCGGTGATCAGCTGTTTTTGCTGTTCCGGTGTGGCCTGGCGCCAGTAGCGGCCGGCTGCCAGCGAAGTCATGCGCTCGGAGTCGACGTAAGGCAGGATTTTTTCTTCGACCAGCGAAACGATACGGCTGATGTTGCCGGCCTGAATGTCCTTGTCGGTCTTGGCGGTATTGAGCACGTCATCACTGATGCGCTTGACCAGGGCGTCCGGCGCTTCTTGCGCGGAGGCTGCGGAAGCGAATGTCAGTGCAGAAACCGACAGGGCGATTGCCAATAATTTAGAGAGCATGTTCATAGTCTGTAGATCCATTCATTAACTGGTTGCGCCAACTACGGCGACCACTTTGCCACAAGTGGAGCCGGCAAAGCGTTGCCGGTTCCAAACGGATACCGGAGATACAACTTGGTGACACTCTCCGGTTTTTCAAGTGACACCGGGCGCATTTGCAGCGCCCGGCTTGTTACAGCAGTGTTGCTGATGCCTGTGGTTACGGCTTGATGACTTCTTCTTTGCTGGACTTGCCATCATCCTTGTTGCCGTCGATCTGCGACTGGCGGCTTTGCAGATAGGTATCGCGCACGAAGTCGTATTTATCCAAAGCAGCATCTTCCAGCAGATTGGAAGCGTCCAGCAGCTGCGCACGCTTGTCGATCACGCGAACCACGCTGCCGACGTTACGCCAGCGCACCGGCTTCTTGTAGCTCCACAGATCGCCGTAGAAATCGGCAGGCAAAGCAGCCGTATCGCGGATCGTCGACGGACCCAGCAACGGCAGCACAACGTAAGGACCGGAGCCTACGCCCCACTTGCCCAGCGTCTGGCCAAAATCGGATTTTTGCTTCGTCAGGCGGGCTTCCGTACTGACGTCCAGCACACCACCCAGACCGAAAGTCGTATTGACGGCGACGCGCATGAAGCTAGTCACGCCGGTTTCAACGCGGCCCTGCAGAATCTGGTTCACGGCCGACCACAGGTCGCCGATATTGCCGAAGAAGTTACCGATACCGGTCTGCACAAACTCCGGCAAGACGAATTGATACGCCTGCGCGGCAGGCTTCAATGCCACCTTGTCGACGGTGTCATTGAAACTGAACATCGCACGATTGAAACCTTCAAGCGGGTCGTTCGGGTTGTTCGAAGTTGCGCAACCACTGAGCGCGGCAACCATGGCCAGCGTACTGATGCGAGCTGCGTATTTCATTTTGAATTATCCTTTCCCTCTGCTGCCTTGCTATATAAGAACTGGCTGATCAGGTTTTCCAGCACGATCGCCGATTGTGTCAGCTTGATCGTGTCGCCTGTCGCCAGATTTTTTACATCACCCCCCGGCTCGATACCGATGTATTGCTCGCCAAGCAGACCTGAAGTCAGGATCTTGGCTGAACTATCCTTTGGGAACTGGTAACGCTCATCCATGTTGAGTGTGACCACTGCCTGAAATGTCTTGTCGTCGAACCTGATCGAATCGACGCGTCCCACCACGACACCGGCGCTCTTGACCGCCGCGCGTGCCTTGAGGCCGCCGATATTATCGAACTTGGTCGTGATAGCGTATGTCTTCTGGCTGAACGAGAACGAGCTCATGTTGCCGGCCTTCAGCGCCAGAAAAATCAAAGCTGCTGCGCCCAGCAAGACAAACAAACCTACCCACACGTCCAATGTTTTACGTTGCATACCTAGCCATCCTAAAAATCAATCCGAAGTCTGCGTTGCGAAGTTCATGATGCGTCATCCATGATGAACTTGTTTGCAGACTTGCCCTCTCACTTGTTCTTGCCCGATGCTTATTTGACTTCCGTGTTGCCTAGCTGAACATCAGCGCCGTCAGCAAGAAGTCCAGTCCCAGCACCATCAGCGAAGCGATCACCACGGTGCGTGTCGTTGCCCGCGCAACGCCTTCGGGCGTCGGCTTGGCTTCATATCCTTGATACAGGGCAACAAAGGTTACCGCAATACCGAAAACCACGCTCTTGAGCACGCCGTTGGCGATGTCGTTCCAGACATCGACGCCGCCCTGCATTTGCGACCAGAATGCGCCTTCATCGACGCCGATCATGAGCACACCCACAATATAACCACCGATCACACCGACGGCACTAAAAATTGCCGCCAACACGGGCATGGCAACAACACCTGCCCAGAAACGCGGTGCAATCACGCGCTGCAATGGATCGACCGCCATCATTTCCATCGCGGAGAGTTGCTCACCAGCCTTCATCAGGCCGATTTCTGCCGTCAGCGAGGTGCCGGCGCGACCGGCGAACAGCAAAGCCGTCACCACAGGACCGAGTTCACGCGTCAGCGACAAGGCCACCAGCAAGCCAAGTGCCTGTTCGGAGCCGTATTTATTCAGCGTGTAGTAACCCTGCAAACCCAGCACGAAACCGACGAACAAGCCAGAAACCGCAATGATCACCAGTGAATAGTTGCCGATGAAGTGGATCTGATCAGTGATCAGGCGCGGACGGCGCCACAGCCCGCCGGACGAACGCACCACCGTCCAGAACATGCGCGCGGCAAAGCCAAGTCCGAGTACAAACTCGCGCAAGGACCGGCCGAGCTTAGCGAAAAAATCGAGAATCATTGCTGCCCTCCCAGGCCGACGTCGTCTGCCAGCGAGCGGCCCGGATAGTGGAACGGCACCGGGCCATCGGCCTCAGCGTGCACGAATTGCTTGACGTAAGGGTCCTGCGAAGCGCGCATTTCGTCGGGCGTACCTTGCGCGACGATCTTGCCTTCCGACAGGAAGTAGACGTAATCAGCGATCCCGAACGACTCATTGACGTCATGCGACACCAGGATCGATGTCGATCCCAGCGCGTCATTGAGTTTGCGGATCAGATTGGCGGTCACGCCCATGGAAATTGGATCAAGCCCGGCAAACGGCTCGTCGTACATGATCAGCGCAGGATCCAGCGCGATTGCGCGTGCCAGCGCCACACGGCGCGCCATGCCGCCGGAAATCTCGGCCGGCTTCAGGCCAGCGGCATTGCGCAGGCCGACCGCATTGAGTTTGAGCAGCACCAGGTCGCGGATCAGTTCTTCCGGCAGATTGGTGTGTTCGTGCAAAGGAAAGGCGACATTGTCGAACACCGTCATGTCGGTGAACAAGGCGCCGTTCTGGAACAGCATGCCCATCTTGCGACGCAGCAGATAGAGATCGGAAGTATTCAACTCCGGTACGTTTTGACCGTCCACGGTGAGGCTGCCCGACTGCGGCCGCAACTGGCCGCCGATGAGGCGCAGGATCGTGGTTTTACCGGAACCGGAACCGCCCATGACGGCGATCACTTTTCCACGCGGGAAGTCCATGCGGAGGCCTGACAGAATCGGGCGGTCCCCATAACCAAAGTGTAAGTCTCGGATTTCTACGATGTTAGACAAGACGGATACCAAGAATTCTCCAAAGGCGACATTGTAGAGCAAAAAGAACAATTGCTTTTGATCAGGCCATAGCGAGTGTAAATACAAACCAACGCCAAACTGGCCTTTTAACATACAGAAACAAATTGGAAACACTTCAACGCACCATTCCTGGTGCGTTGCGGCATTCTTGCCATGTTTTCGGCAAATTCCCCGGCAATCTCCCTCATCTTGCAAATGCCGCCGCCTGCAGGCGGCCAAACCGCGCCTAAAGCTATAGTTAGGCGGCCCGACTTGCTACAATACCGCTTTTGATTAAGAAAGAATTTTGTCATGAGCCTCAAATGCGGCATCGTGGGCCTGCCCAACGTCGGTAAATCGACCCTCTTCAATGCCCTGACCAAAGCGGGCATCCCCGCCGAGAACTATCCGTTCTGCACCATCGAACCGAACGTCGGCATGGTCGAAGTGCCCGATCCACGCTTGCAGGCGCTGGCAGAAATCGTCAAGCCGGAACGTATCCTTTCGGCAACAGTTGAATTCGTCGACATCGCTGGCCTGGTTGCCGGCGCGTCCAAAGGCGAAGGCCTGGGCAATCAGTTCCTGTCGCATATCCGTGAAACCGACGCCATCGTCAACGTCGTGCGTTGCTTTGAAGATCCGAACGTGATTCACGTCTCCGGCAAGGTCAGCCCTCTGGACGACATCGCCGTGATCCAGACCGAACTGGCGCTGGCCGACATGGGTACCGTCGAAAAAGCCATCCACCGCGAACAGAAAAAAGCCCGCTCGGGCGACAAGGACGCCACCAAGCTGGTGGCTCTGCTGGAACGCATCATGCCTGCCCTGGACGACGCCAAGCCGGTGCGCGCGCTGGGTCTGGACGCCGAAGAAATGGCGCTGATCAAGCCGCTGTGCCTGATCACGGCCAAGCCGGCCATGTATGTTGCCAACGTCTCCGACACGGGTTTCACCAACAACCCGCTGCTGGACTTGCTGACCGCCTACGCCAAGGAACAAGGCGCACCGATCGTCGCCATCTGCGCAGCCATCGAATCGGAAATCGCGGACCTCGATGACGCTGACAAGACCGAATTCCTTGCCGACATGGGCATGGAAGAGCCAGGCCTGGATCGCCTGATCCGCGCCGGTTTCAAGCTGCTCGGCCTGCAAACTTACTTCACCGCAGGCGTCAAGGAAGTCCGCGCCTGGACCGTGCCGGTCGGCGCCACAGGCCCGCAAGCCGCCGGCGTGATCCACACCGACTTCGAACGCGGCTTCATCCGCGCACAAACCATCGCTTACGAAGACTTCATCGCCTTCAAGGGCGAAGCAGGCGCCAAGGAAGCCGGCAAGATGCGCGCTGAAGGCAAGGAATACATCGTCAAGGACGGTGACGTGATGAA
>Ga0209913_1001138_pt1 | contig 16230 bp, 10 predicted proteins | sample PersoiDNA2013203_FD_185805 | JGI IMG/M metagenome (GOLD analysis project Ga0209913, IMG submission 185805) | Permafrost soil microbial communities from the Arctic, to analyse light accelerated degradation of dissolved organic matter (DOM) -... | ecosystem: Environmental > Terrestrial > Soil >... | reverse complement strand
GTTCAGCCGCTTCTTCCATGCTGCTGTTGTGCATTTCTTCCAGGGCGCGCTTGTAGTCGGTCGGGAAGACCTTGACGAACTTGCCGCGCGACTCGTTCCAGTTGTCGAGCAGGAAGCGTGCGCGGGTGGAACCCGTGTGCTTGAAGTGGCGCTCGATCAAGCGTTTCAAGATCACTTCGTCGGACTCGCGCTCGCCGCCCCGCGCCTGGCTGTGCCAGCCGGACACGTCGCCCTGTTCCTTGGCCGCGTGCACCCGCTCCAGGTTGACCATGGTGGGATTGCAGCGCTTTTCAAACTCGTTTTTCGGGTCGTACACATAGGCCACGCCACCGGACATGCCCGCTGCAAAGTTGCGGCCCGTATCGCCCAAGAGCACGACGGTGCCGCCCGTCATGTACTCGCAGCCATGGTCGCCACAGCCCTCCACCACCGCCGTCGCGCCGGAATTGCGCACGGCAAAGCGCTCGCCTGCCACGCCATTGAAAAACGCTTCGCCGGAAATGGCGCCGTACAGCACCGTGTTGCCGACGATGATGTTGTCGACCGCCCAGCCGCGGAATTCCGTGTTGGGCCGCACGATGATGCGACCGCCCGACAAGCCCTTGCCGACGTAATCGTTGCCCTCACCGACCAGGTCGATGGTGATGCCTGCTGCCAGGAAAGCGGCGGCCGACTGGCCTGCCGTGCCTTGCAGCTGGATGTGGATGGTGTCGTCCGGCAGGCCGGCGTGGCCATATCTCTTGGCCACTTCGCCGGACAGCATGGTGCCGACCGTGCGGTTGACGTTGCGCACCGGAGAAATGAACGAGACGCGCTCGGCCTTTTCCAGCGCCGCTTTCGCTTGCGCGATCAGCTTGTGATCGAGCGCCTTGTCGAGGCCGTGTTCCTGCTCTTCCGTGTGGTGGATGTGCTGGCCTTCCTTGACGGGCGGCTGATAGAAAATGTTCGAGAAATCCAGGCCCAGCGCCTTCCAGTGCGAGATCGCCTTCGATTTGTCGAGCAGGTCGGCGCGGCCGATCAGTTCGTCATAGGTGCGGATGCCCAGCTGGGCCATCAATTGCCGCGCTTCTTCGGCGACAAAGAAGAAGTAGTTGACGACGTGCTCGGGCTTGCCGGAAAACTTGGCGCGCAGCACGGGGTCTTGCGTGGCCACGCCCACCGGACAGGTGTTCAGGTGGCATTTGCGCATCATGATGCAGCCTTCGACCACCAGCGGCGCCGTCGCAAAGCCGATCTCGTCGGCGCCCAGCATGGCGGCGATGACGACGTCGCGGCCCGTTTTCATCTGGCCGTCGGCCTGCACGCGGATGCGGCTGCGCAGACCGTTCAGCACCAGGGTCTGCTGGGTTTCAGCCAGGCCCAGCTCCCACGGCGTGCCCGCATGCTTTACGGACGACAAGGGAGAGGCGCCGGTGCCGCCATCGTGGCCGGCCACAACCACGTGATCGGCCTTGGCCTTGGTGACGCCCGCGGCGACCGTGCCGATGCCCACTTCCGACACCAGTTTGACGGAGATCGAGGCGCGGGGATTGGCGTTTTTGAGATCATGGATCAGCTGGGCCAAATCCTCGATCGAATAAATGTCGTGGTGGGGCGGCGGGGAAATCAGTCCCACGCCAGGCACCGAAAAGCGCAGGCTGGCAATGTATTCCGACACCTTGTGGCCGGGCAGCTGGCCGCCCTCGCCGGGCTTGGCGCCCTGGGCCATCTTGATCTGGATCTGGTCGGCGGAATTCAGATATTCCGCGGTGACGCCGAAACGGCCCGAGGCCACTTGCTTGATGCGCGAACGCAGCGAATCGCCATCCTGCAAGGGGATGTCGACGACGACATTGTGCGCACCGATCACGCTGGCCATGGTCTGGCCCTGCTTGATGGGAATGCCTTTGAGTTCCTGGGTGTAGCGCGCCGGATCTTCGCCGCCTTCTCCCGTGTTGGACTTGCCGCCGATGCGGTTCATGGCAATCGCGAGGGTCGCGTGCGCTTCCGTGGAGATGGAGCCCAGCGACATGGCGCCGGTCGCGAAGCGCTTGACGATGTCCTTGGCGGGCTCCACTTCATCGAGCGGGATCGCCTTGGCGGGATCGAGCTTGAATTCGAACAGGCCGCGCAAGGTGAGGTGACGGCGGGTCTGGTCGTTGATGAGCTGGGCGTATTCTTTGTAGCTATTAAAATTGTTGGCGCGGGTCGAATGCTGCAATTTCGCGATGGCGTCCGGCGTCCACATGTGGTCTTCGCCGCGGACGCGATAGGCGTACTCGCCGCCCGCGTCGAGCGCCTCGGCCAGCAGGGGATCCTTGCCAAAGGCCAGCTTGTGCAGGCGCAGCGCTTCTTCCGCCACTTCGAACACGCCGATGCCTTCCACGCCCGAAGCCGTGCCGCGGAAGTATTTGTTGACCAGCGATTTGTTCAAGCCCACCGCTTCGAAAATCTGCGCGCCGCAGTAGGACATATAGGTGGAGATGCCCATCTTCGACATCACCTTCAGCAAGCCCTTGCCGATGGCCTTGGTGTAGTTATAAACCGCTTTTTCGGCGGACATGTCCTTGCCCAGGCCGGCGGCCAGTTCGGTCAAGGTTTCCATGGCCAGATAAGGGTGGACGGCCTCGGCGCCGAAGCCGGCCAGCAGGGCGAAATGGTGGGTCTCGCGGGCCGAACCCGTTTCCACCACCAGGCCGGTGGAGGCGCGCAGGCCGCGGCCGACCAGGTGCTGGTGGATGGCCGAGGTGGCCAGCAGGGCAGGAATGGCGACCTGGGCGCTCGAGACGGCGCGGTCCGACACGATCAGGATATTGTGGCCCGACTTCACGGCATCGACCGCTTCCGCGCACAGCGAGGCCAGCGAGGCTTCGATGCCCTCCTTGCCCCAGGCGACGGGGTAGCAGATGTTCAGTTCGTAGGACTTGAACTTGCCGCCCGTGTGGGCGCTGATGTTACGCAGTCGCACCATGTCGTCGAAGCCGAGCACGGGCTGCGAGACTTCCAGGCGCATGGGCGGGTTGACGTTGTTGGTGTCGAGCAGGTTGGGCTTGGGACCGATGAAGGACACCAGCGACATCACCATTGCTTCGCGGATGGGGTCGATCGGCGGGTTGGTCACCTGCGCGAACAACTGCTTGAAATAGTTGTACAGCGGTTTCAATTTGTTCGACATCACGGCCAGGGGCGAGTCGTTGCCCATCGAACCCGTTGCTTCCTCGGCCAGCACGGCCATGGGGGCCATCAGGAATTTGAGATCTTCCTGGGTGTAGCCGAAGGCTTGCTGGCGGTCCAGCACGGTCGGGGTTTCCTGCTCGCCCTGGGCGCGGGCGCGGTTGTGCGCCAGCTGGCTTTCCGCCATTTTCAGTTCACCCAGCTTGATGCGCACCGAATTGATCCACGCCTTGTAGGGCTTGGCATTGGCGTACATGTCCTTGAGTTCCTTGTCGTCGATGATGCGGCCTGCCTCCAGGTCGATCAGGAACATCTTGCCGGGCTGCAGGCGCCATTTCTGGATGATCTTCGATTCGGCGATCGGCAGGGTGCCGGACTCGGACGCCATTACCACCAGGTCGTCGTCGGTGACGATGTAGCGGGCAGGCCGCAAGCCGTTGCGGTCCAGGGTGCCGCCGATGTGGCGGCCGTCCGTGAACGCCATGGCGGCGGGGCCGTCCCATGGCTCCATCATCGAGGCGTAGTACTCGTAGAAGGCCTTGCGGTTGTCGTCCATCAGGCCGTGGTTTTCCCAGGCTTCGGGAATCATCATCATCATGGCCTGGGCAATCGGGTAGCCCGACATGATCAACAGTTCCAGGGCATTGTCGAAACAGGCCGTGTCGGACTGGCCTTCGTAAATCAGTGGAAACAGTTTAGCCAGATCGTCGCCCAGCACGGCCGACTTCATCACCCCTTCGCGGGCCCGCATCCAGTTGAAATTGCCCTTGACCGTGTTGATCTCGCCGTTGTGGGCGATCAGGCGGTAAGGGTGGGACAGGGGCCACTCGGGGAAGGTGTTGGTGGAGAAGCGCTGGTGCACCAGGGCCAGGGCGGAGATGCAGCGGGGATCTTGCAAATCCTTGTAGTAAATGCCCACCTGGTCGGCCAGCAGCAAGCCTTTGTAGACAATGGTGCGGGCCGACATCGAGGGGACGAAGAATTCCTTGCCATGTAAAAGTTTCAGGGCCTGGATGGCGTGGCCGGACGATTTGCGGATCACGTAGAGTTTGCGCTCGAGGGCGTCGGTGACCATGATGTCCGGGCCGCGGCCGATGAAAATCTGGCGAATGACGGGTTCCTTGGCGCGCACGGTGGGCGACATGGGCATGGCTTCGTCGATGGGCACGTTACGCCAGCCCAACACGACCTGGCCTTCGATGCGCACGGCCCGCTCGATTTCCTGTTCGCAGGCGATGCGCGAGGCGTTTTCTTTCGGCAGGAACACCATGCCGACCCCGTATTCGCCGGGGGGCGGCAATTCCACGCCCTGCTTGGCCATCTCGTCGCGGAAATACTGGTCGGGAATCTGGATCAGGATGCCGGCGCCATCGCCCATCAGCTTGTCGGCGCCGACTGCCCCCCGGTGGTCCAGGTTTTTGAGGATCAAGAGACCCTGCTCGATGATGGAATGCGATTTATTGCCCTTGATGTGGGCGACGAAGCCGACGCCGCAGGCGTCATGTTCGTTGGAAGGGTCGTATAAACCTTGGGCAATCATCGAATTCTCCACAGCATGTGTTCAAGTGAAGGACGACCTTATCGCAACGCAGCAAAAAGTTCAAATAGAACAATTAGGGTCGGAGTCAGATTAACTAAAATTAAAATCGCTTAAATTTTAATTGGGGACAGAGTTAATCGGTTTGATTTTGAAGGGGCGGCCCCGCTTGGCGGGGGTAACCTGGCGGGCTGTCTTGTGGGCCAGTTCGTCCTTGAACGCCTTCCCGCCCAGCGGCCAGCCGGTCAGCACGGCGCCTTCGATTTCCTTGGTTTGCGCCGCAGTGAGCGCTCGCTCACACATGGCTTTGTAGGCTGCTTCGCGCTGAAACGGCGTGTTGCCCAAGCCCCAATACAGGGCGTGATCGGTGATCAGGGGATCGCTGCGCAGGCCGATATGGTGGGGATAGCTGGACCAGGGATAGAGAGCGGGATCGACGCCTTCCTGCCCTGGCGCTTCCTTGGCGCAGCAAAATTCAATGTACTGGCTGCATTGGAGGAAAAACGGGCCCGCTTCCACCACCGCCGTCTTGAAACGGCCGGCAAAAAGGCTGCCCGTGCGGCCATACTTCGCGTTGAACCAGGGCACGTAATAGCGGCCCGTGCGCTGGAGCGCCGCCCCCAGTCCCTCGCTGTCGGAAGGCGTCGCCAGCAATTGAAACTGCCCGGGCAGCAGGGTGTAGGCGTGGATGGCGACCTTGTAATGGCGGGCGCTGTCGCGCAGCCAGGCGATAAAACGCTGGTGGTCTTCGGCATCCCGGAAGATGGTGCTGCGGTCGTGTCCCTGCTGGACGACGTGGTGGGGAGCGTGGGGAACGATCAGGCGGGGCAGGCGGGCCATGGCAAAATCAAAGGGCAAAAACCCATTGTACGCCGGCCGGGGACAGAATCGATTGACTCTGTCCCTTTTAATGTTTTACGACAGCGTAAAACCCGCCGAGAGGCTGTAGCCTTCGCCGTAGGCGCTGCGCAGCGGCAGATCCTGGCCCAGTCCGGAGCGGGCTTTTTTGCGTAAACGATACACCAGCATGTCGACCCGGCGGCTGGCGTCGGCATCGTCGCCGCCCATGCCGGCCACGATCACCTGGCGCGGCACGGCGCGGGTGTTGATGGTCAACAGGTGCAGGAAATTGCATTCCTTTTCCGTCAAGTCGATCACGGCGCCCATCAATTCCAGCTGGCGGGCGCTGACCCGCAGGTTCCACTTGCTGGGCGGCAGGGCCGGTTCCTGGGGCCGCACGCGGCGGTCGAGCGCCTCGATGTGGGCGGCCAGCTCGGGAAATTTGATGGGCTTGCTGAGGTAATGGTCGGCGCCCAGTTGCAGGCCGAGAATGCGGTTGTCGAAGGCGACCCGGCCCGTCAGCACCAGCAAGCCGATTTCCGGGTACAGCTGGCGCATGCGGGGAATCACCGTAAAGCCGTCTTCGTCGGGCAGGCCCAGGTCGAGGACGACGACGGCGGTGGGCGTCTTGGTCAGGGCCAGCCACATATCGGCGGCGTTGGTGGCGATGGCCACCTCGTGCCCTTGCTCGCGCAGGAATTCCGCCATGTCGTCGGCGTAGTCGCCGTTGTCTTCAACGATGAGGATGTTGGTCATGGGTTGGCGGTCAATCGTTAGGCAAAAAACCGGACATGATCGATGCCCAGTGCCAACTTAAAATTTGTTACCGGAATTATCACTGCTGTGACCTGCCGATGCAACATCTTTCCCGGCGGAAGTACGGATTGGAAGATAAATACTAAACTGCGTGGTGCGCAGCCCACTATCGTTCTCATTCGCACCTTGTTGCAGTGTAATTACACCGCCATGCACCTCGACGACGGAACGGGCCATATACAAGCCCAGCCCGGCGCCAGGCAGGGAGACACTGTTACTGCCGCGGGAATTTTTACCGAAAATCGTTTCCTGTTCGCCCGCCGGTACCCCGGCGCCCTGATCGGCGACAGTCAGGCGGATGCCGCTGCTGGTCACGCCCCCTGTTAAACGGATGGGCGTATCGGGCGGCCCGTATTGCAACGCGTTGTCGACCAGCACCTTGAGCGCCAGCCGCAAGCCCTGCGGCTGGCCGCGCAGGCTGTCAGGCAGCTTGCCCAGCTCCAGCAGCGCCTCGCGCCCGGCGGCGCGCACCATGGCTGCGCCCTCTTCCAGCAAGCGGCGGGGATTGACCCGGTCGGCGCGGGCGGCCGTGCCGCTGGCGGCCACGACGTCGGGCGACAGATACTGTTCCAGCATACCGATCATCTGGTCGACCGCGTTGCCGATCTTGCGGTAACGGTCCAGGGTCGCGGGATCGGCGGCGGCGCCCGTCACCTGCAGGCGCTGGATGGCGCCGTCGATGGTGGAGAGGGGGGTGCGGAACTCGTGGTTGAGCATGCTGGCGAAGCGGCGCCGGCCCGCCTCGTGTTCGCGCCGCGATGCAATGTCGCGCACGATGCCGACCAGGGCGGTGGGCACGCCAGCCGGCTTGGCCATTACCGTGGAAATGATTTCCACCGCCACCTTGTGGCCCTTGCGGTGGGGCAGCTCCAATTCGCGCACCAGGCGGCGCCGGCTGTTGTCGCCCGCCCGCAGGCGGGCCAGGCGGGCTGGCAGGCCGGCCATCAGCTCGGCGAACATCGCCGCCGTGGCGCCCTCGCGCGCCTGCCACTGCCGGGCGGAATAGCCGCTCAGCTGCTCCACCGCCGGACTCAGGTAGCTGAGTTCGCCACCCGGTAAATCGATCACCCAGGCGAGGTCGCCACCGATTTCTGCAATGGCGAGCAAGTGCTCGGCGGCGGGCACGGCCATGGCGGCTCCTAGTCTTCGAGGGGGGCGAAAATCGCCTGCAAATCTTCCTGGGTCAGGACCAGCTTGTTGGCCTCGCCATCGGCCAGGATGGATTGGGCCAGGTCCTGTTTCTTTTGCTGCAGCAGCTGGATTTTTTCTTCCAGGGTGCCCTTGGCAATGAGTTTATAGACGAACACGGGCTTGTCCTGGCCGATGCGCCAGGCGCGGTCGGTGGCCTGGTTTTCCGCCGCCGGATTCCACCAGGGATCGTAGTGAATCACCGTATCGGCCGCCGTCAAATTCAAGCCGACGCCGCCCGCCTTCAGGCTGATCAGGAAGATCGGCACGGCGCCCTGCTGGAACGCGGCCACCTGGGCGGCGCGGTCCTTGGTTTCTCCCGTCAGCAAGGCGTAGGGGATGCGGCGCGCGTCCAGTTCTTCCTCGATCAATTCCAGCATGCTGGTGAACTGGGAAAACACGAGGATCTTGCGGCCTTCCTGCAAGAGGTCGTCGACCATCTGCATCAGGTCGATCAGCTTGGCCGAGCCCGATTCCTTCTTGCGCGACGGCAGCGCCTTCACCAATCTCGGATCGCAGCAGACCTGGCGCAGTTTCAGCAAGGCTTCCAGAATGACGATCTGGCTGCGCGCCACGCCCTTCTTGTCGATCTCGTCGCGCACCTTCTTGTCCATGGCCAGGCGCACCGTTTCGTACAGGTCGCGCTGGGCGCCCGACAATTCGACTTTTCGCACCATCTCCGTCTTCGGCGGCAATTCCTTGGCGACATTGTCCTTGGTCCGGCGCAGCAGGAAGGGACGGATGCGGCGATTGAGGAGCGTCCGGCGCAGGGGATCATCCTGGCGCTCGATGGGGTGGCGGAATTGCGCGTTGAAGGTTTTTTCGTCGCCCAGCAGGCCCGGCAGCAGGAAGTGGAATTGCGACCACAACTCGCCCAGGTGGTTTTCCAGCGGCGTGCCCGTCAGGCAGAGGCGGTGGCGGGCGTTCAGCAAGCCGGCGCTCTGGGCTGCCTTCGAGCGGTTGTTCTTGATGTAGTGCGACTCGTCCAGGATCACGAGATGATAATTGTGCTGGCGCAGCTTTTCCTCGTCGCGGGGCAGCAGGGCGTAGGTGGTGAGAATCAGGTCGCAATCGTCGATGCGGTCGAACAAGTCCATCCGTTCCTTACCTTGCAGCAGCAGCACGCGCAGATCGGGCGCGAAGCGGGCCGCTTCGTCCTGCCAGTTCGTCATCAGGCTGGTGGGGGCGATCACCAGCGCGGGGCTGGTCAGGCGGCCCGCTTCCTTTTCCACCAGGATGTGGGCCAGGGTTTGCACGGTCTTGCCGAGACCCATGTCGTCGGCCAGGATGCCGGCCAGGTCGTACTCGCGCAGGAATTGCATCCACGCCAGACCGTCGGCCTGGTAATCGCGCAGGGTGGCGTGCAAGCCGGCCGGGGCGGGCACTTTTTGCACGGAGCCGAACAGGCTCAGCTTGCGGCCCGTTTCTCTCAGCTGCTCGCCGCCGTGCCACTCCAGCTCGGTGCCGCGCGCCAGTTCTTCCAGACGGGCCGCGTCCAGGGTCGACAGCCGCACCTTGTTCTTGATCTTGTCGCTGAAATACAGCTCGCCCAGGGTGCCGAGAATGGGTTTGAGGCGGCCCCAGGGCAGCGCGACGCGCAGGCCGTCCGGCAGGGGCGCCAGCATCTGGTCGGTGTCGGCGTGGGCGGCCAGCACGTCGGGATCGAAATCGCTGGGGGCGTTGCGTATCAATTGCACCAGCACGGGCAGCAGGGGCACCCGCTTCTGGTTGACGACGATGCCCAGTTCCAGTTCGAACCAGGCATTGTTCGCTTCGGCCGGCTGGTCGATGTCCGCATACCACTGGTCCACCGGCACCACGTCGTAGCGATAATGCTTGGCGCGCTGGATGTGCCAGCCCGCGTCCAGCAGCTCATCGAGGCTGGAGGCGGCAAAGCGGATCCAGTGCGCCTGCGATTCCAGTTGCAGCGCGCCCACCAGGCCGTTCAAGGGCGGGGTGGCGGGCTTGCGGAAGCCCAGCGCCTTTAATGAAGCCAGGGCGGCGGCCTCGGCCTCGGCATCGCGGGCGATCACTTCCGTCACGTCGCCCTGCTGGCGCACCACCCGCTGGTCGGGGTCGAACGACACCCGCTCGCCGTCGTAATCGAAGGAGAGTACGGCCATGTCGTGCCAGCGCTGGCTGCCGCCATCGGCCAGCTGCACGCTGTCGAGCATCAGCCAGGGCTTGGGTTTGACGTCGTCGCGCAGGCGCTGGGTCAGCGGCTGTGGCAAGGGCATCAGTTGCTGCAAGCCGTGGGCCAGCAGCAGTTGCGACACCCGTTTCTTGTCGTTGCCCGTCAGCGCGGGCGCCTGGGCCACCAGGGCTTGCAACTCGGCCAGGGAAATATCGACGCCGCCCCGGTTCAATTCCAGCGCGCCGCAGGACAGATTGTCGATGTACCACGGCGGGTCGGTGGGCAACATGTAGTCGATCTGGTCGGCCGCGCTGTGGGTCGCGCCCTTGGCCGGCTCCACTTGCCAGCCCAGCCGCGCCGTGCGGCCCTCGTCGCGCCACACCAGATTGGCTTTGCGCACCGGCCCCGCCTGCAGGGGATAGACCAGGCCGTTCGACATGTCCGGCCAGGAATTGGCCCACAGCAGCTTGTCTTGCTCGAGCAGCATTTGCAGCAGGATCGCGCCGATCTTGCCTTTTGGCTCGGTGGCGGTGCTGGTCTGGGACGCGCCGCTGCGCATGGCGATAAAGAAACGCACCAGGTCTTCGTCGTCCCCTTCCAGGTAGGCAGGCGGGGCGGAAAGCAAACTAAACACTTCGCTGACGGGGCTGGCCGCGGCCACTTCCCCGTTCGGCCGCAGCCTCGCCTTGCACAGGCACAGGGCCACGTGGCGGCCGCCGCTGGTGGGGGCGAGCACGTAGACGAATTTGTACTGGACCTGCTTGGGGTCCTTGATGTCGATATTGAGCTTGGGCCGGGGGTGGGCTGCCGCATCGACCCGCTGCAGCCAGCTGGCGACGGGCGGGGCCAGCTGCACGCCGTGCAGGGAGGTTGCCGGGCTGGCCGCAGGAGTCGCCACGGGCGCCGGCCCGCCGGGAGCTTCCATCAGTTCATCGCGCCTGGCATCCGAGGTGTGCATTGTTCTTTGCATTCTGTATCAAAAAAGACAAGACCCGATATTATGCGTCATTCCGCCCTACTTCGCCGCGCCTTTCAGATGGGATCGGCAATTCCATACTACAACTTCTGCTGCGTCCGTCTGACATCATCGCCTGAAAGCGTCGCCATGACAAGCCGGGCTTTTCATCAGTTTCCGATCGCCCGGCCACGAACGCGTTTTGATTTTGCGTGGTTTCTCCATCAAAAAATCATCTGGCTTTGCCAGTGATTTTTTGCCAATCCCGAACAAAAGTAGGTTTCCCCTTTTGTTCGATGCTTTATGATTCCGCCCTCGACTTTCCAGATCATTCACCATGCTCCCTTCGATTGAACAACGCCTCGCCGTAGAACTTGCCGCCAAACCCGTGCAGGTGGCTGCCGCCATCGCCCTGCTCGACGAAGGCGCCACCGTCCCCTTCATTGCCCGCTACCGCAAGGAAGCCACGGGCGGCCTCGATGACATCCAGCTGCGCCTGCTGGAAGAGCGCCTGCGCTACCTGCGCGAGCTGGAAGACCGCCGCAGCGCCATCGTGGCCTCCATCACCGAACAGAACAAGATGACCCCGGCCCTGCTGGAGCAGGTGATACACGCGGAAGACAAGACCCGGCTGGAAGACCTGTATTTGCCGTATAAACAAAAACGCCGCACCAAGGCCCAGATCGCCATCGAGGCGGGCCTGGCGCCCCTGGCCGACGCCCTGCTGGCCGATCCGACCCTGGTGCCGGACGAAGCTGCGGCACCTTATCTGCGCGAAGCTTTTACCAGCGACGACGGCGCCAACCCGGGCGTGGCCGACACGAAAGCGGCCTTGGATGGCGCGCGCCAGATCCTGATGGAGCGCTTTGCCGAGGACGCCACCTTGCTGGCCGCCCTACGCGACTACGTGCGCGAGCATGGCGTGGTGCAATCGAAAGTGGTGGAAGGAAAGCAGGACGAGGGCGAAAAGTTCGCCGACTATTTTGATTATTCGGAGAACCTGTCCACCGTGCCCTCGCACCGCGCCCTGGCCCTGTTGCGGGGCCGCCGCGAAGGGGTACTGGACGTCATCCTGCGCTTGGACACGGAAGTGGAAAAGCCGAAATGGGATGCGCCCTTGAATCCCTGCGAAGGCCGCATCGCCGCCCGCTTCGGCATCAAGAACGAAGGCCGTCCCGCCGACAAGTGGTTATCGGACACGGCCCGCTGGACCTGGCGGGTCAAAAGTTTCATGCACCTGGAAACGGAATTGATGGGCGCCCTGCGCGAAAAAGCGGAGCTGGACGCCATCAATGTGTTCGCCCTCAATCTGAAAGCCCTGCTGCTGGCGGCCCCGGCCGGTCCGCGCGCCACCATGGGTCTCGATCCGGGCCTGCGCACGGGGGTGAAAGTGGCGGTGGTCGATGCCACCGGCAAGGTGGTCGACACGGCCGTCATCTATCCCCACCAGCCGAAGAACGATTGGGACGGCTCCCTGCACCTGCTGGGCCAGCTGGCGGCCAGGCACAATGTGTCGCTCATTTCCATCGGCAACGGCACCGCCTCGCGCGAGACGGACAAGCTGGCCCAGGACCTCATCAAGCAGCGGCCGGAATTGAAATTGACGAAGATTGTCGTGTCGGAAGCGGGCGCGTCTGTCTATTCCGCCTCCGAATTCGCCTCGAAAGAATTGCCCGACATGGATGTGTCCCTGCGCGGCGCCGTGTCGATTGCCCGCCGCCTGCAGGATCCGCTGGCGGAACTCGTCAAGATCGATCCGAAATCGATCGGCGTGGGCCAGTACCAGCACGACGTGTCGCAGACGCAACTGGCGCGCTCCCTTGATGCGGTGGTGGAAGATTGCGTCAACGCGGTGGGGGTCGATGTCAACACGGCCTCGGCGCCCCTGCTGGCGCGGGTGTCGGGCCTGTCGAGCAGCGTGGCCCAGAGCATCGTCAGCTACCGCGATCTCAAGGGCGCGTTTGCTTCCCGCGCAGCGTTAAAGGCCGTGCCGCGGCTGGGAGAAAAGACGTTTGAACAGGCCGCCGGTTTCTTGCGCGTGATGGGCAGCAGCAATCCCCTCGATGCCTCGGCCGTGCACCCGGAATCCTATCCCCTGGTGGAAAAAATCCTGGCGGATTTGAAGAAGGATATCAAGAGTGTCATCGGCGATGCGGGTCTGCTCAAAACCCTGCAGCCGGCCAGGTATGCGGATGAGCGTTTCGGCGTGCCCACCATCACGGACATCTTAAAAGAGCTGGAAAAGCCCGGCCGCGATCCCCGCCCTGAATTCACCACCGCGACGTTCAAGGACGGGGTCGAGGAGATTCGCGATCTGCGGCCGGACATGATTCTGGAAGGCGTGGTCACCAACGTGGCCGCGTTTGGCGCCTTTGTCGACATCGGCGTGCACCAGGACGGCCTGGTCCACATTTCCGCCCTGTCGAACACCTTCGTAAAGGACCCGCACACGGTCGTCAAAGCGGGCCAGGTGGTCAAGGTCAAGGTGCTGGAAGTCGATGAAAAGCGAAAACGCATCGCGCTGACCGTGCGATTGACGGACAGCGCGCCCCAGCCGGGATCGAAGCCGGAGCAGCGGGCCGACCGCAACGATGGCAAGCGCCTGGCCCAGCACCAGCAGCAGCGCCGGCCCGAGCCGGCCGCATCGGGCAGCATGGCGGCCGCGTTCGCCAAGCTCAAGCGCTAAAAAGGGCGACGGGGGGCGGCGGCGACCCTCCCCCGCGATTTCTTATAAAATGCTCGGCATCCAATCATTTTCACCAGAGGCAATCATGAGCGATGTACAAACCTGGATCAAAGAGACCGTCAGCAGCACGCCTGTCGTGCTGTTCATGAAGGGCACCGCGCAATTTCCCCAGTGCGGCTTTTCCAGCCGTGCCATCCAGATCCTGAAGGCCTGCGGCGTGCAAAACATCGCCACCGTCAATGTGCTGGACGATCCGGAAGTGCGTCAGGGCATCAAGGATTTTTCCAACTGGCCGACCATTCCCCAGCTCTACGTCAAGGGCGAATTCATCGGCGGCTCGGACATCATGAACGAGATGTTTGAATCGGGCGAACTGAAAACCTTGCTCGATGCCTGAAGCCCAAGGCGGGCAAATGCGGCCGCGGCGCCTCGTCGTCGCCATCACGGGCGCCACCGGCGCCGTGTATGGCGTGCGGCTGCTGCAGCATTTGCAAGCCATCGAGGGCGTCGAGAGCCACCTGGTCATCTCCGACGCCGCCAATCTGACCCTGCATGAGGAAGTGGGCATGCAGCGGCGCGAAGTGGAAGCGCTGGCCGACGTGGTCTACCGCAACCGCGACGTGGGCGCGGCCATTGCCAGCGGTTCGTTTCAATCGGACGGCATGATCGTGGCGCCCTGCTCCATGAAAACCCTGGCTGCCGTGGCGCTGGGCCTGTCCGACAATCTGATTGCGCGGGCGGCCGACGTGGTGCTCAAGGAACGCCGCCGGCTGGTGCTGATGGTGCGCGAGACGCCGTTCAACCTGGCGCACCTGCGCAACATGACGGCCGTCACGGAAATGGGCGGCATCGTGTTTCCGCCCCTGCCCAGCTTTTACCAGCACCCCGCCTCGATCGCCGAGATGGTCGACCACAGCATCGCCCGGGTGCTGGACCTGGTCAATGTGGAACACAGCCTGGCGCCCCGCTGGGCCGGCATGAAAGCGCCTGCGGGCGGCGATGCCTGACTAGCCGAACGGCGCTAGCGTTTTTCCACCTGCCAGCTGTCTGCCTGTTTTAACTCTTTCGCTTCTTCCACCATCCTGCGGTGCTGGATGCGCTTGCGCATCACTTCGGCATGTTGGGCCGCGGTCATCGGCGGTACGGTCATCAATTCTTTCAGCTGCGCGGTATTGCTGTAGTTACTTTTCATAGGGCGGCTAAATCCTCGGCTGCGTGGCGATCAAGGTGATGCTCGTTCAAAGCGCTGGTTTGATTATGGCCCCGATTGGGCCGTTTGTGCTGCGCTTTTCATAATTGCTAGCTGGAATTTTTGCGGGTGGTCACATCAACACCATGGCCCACCATACCGCAGGGGAGCGGGATGACGCGCACGGCATAAAAGTTACTGTGCGGCATTTGCTGGTTTGCCACAGCATGGGCGCTGGGGGCCGGACACGGGGAGGGATGGGCGGGACGGGCGCTGCCCATGGCGGACGGCGGGTCCGCACCGGGAGAGGGGCGAATTACTTTTGGTAGTTGATGCGCACCAGCATGCGGATGAATTCGCGGGCAATCTGGCGGTGATGTTCGTCGAGGCGCTGCAGGTCGGCGATCAGCTTGACGTCGGCCGACTCGAAACGGGATAAACCGTTTGCAGTGTCGCCATTGGACGAGGCGACGTCGCCGCCGCCAAAACGCAGCCACTCGGCCGGCACGCCCAGCCACTGGGCGATCATGCGCAACTTCTCCTGCGTGGGAATGGCTTCGCCCACCAGCCACTTGCGGGCGGCGTGGACGGTGATGGGCCTGCCATCGAAGCGAATGTTAAATTCGCGGGCCAGGCGCGTCGGGCTGTCTGGCGAGTAATGAGCGTTTTTCAGTGCTTGTTGCAGCCTCACACTGAAACTTTCCCGTTCGTTTGAAGAATTCATGGTTGGCACTATTTCATGCAAAGGGATGAAAGTCAGTCTCTTGCCTGCTGAGACCGATCGTGACAATCGCACAGTTACGATGTAACAATTATGTGAGTATATACCGGCTCTTGCCCCCGCCGCGAACAATGTCGCGCATATTATGACGCGAAGTGGCTTATTCGATCGACAAGAGGCCCGTAAACGGCATTTTATTTGTCGAAGGCACGTTCAAACTGGATATTTCCGGCCTCATCGACCCGGCGCGACAAGGTCCCGTCCGCCCACAGCAGGTGCAGGTGGGCCAGCGCCTCGCCCAATGCAAAGCTGAGCTGGTGGGCATCGAGGGCCCGTTTGAACATCAGGGGCACGATGTCCATGGCAGACTGGGGCGTGACGCAGGCGGCCGCCACCTCGGCCAGACGGGCCCATGGTGGTCGCGCAACTGTTGAATCCGCGTGTGCAAACCGCGGAAAGGGCGGCCGTGGGAGGGCAGCACAAGGGTGTCTTGCGGCAGCCCCGCAAAGCGGTCCAGCGAGTCCAGGTAAAGCTGCAGGGGATTGCCTTCCGGCTCGACGGCGAACACGGACACATTGGTGGAAATGCGCGGCAACACCATGTCGCCTGAAATCAATACATGCAGTTTCTCGCAATACAGGGAGGCGTGCTCGGGCGAATGGCCGAACCCCGTGATGACCCGCCAGCCATGCTCGCCGATGGTGACGACGTCGCCATGCTGCAAGCGTGTGTAAGCGAGCGGCACGGCCGGCACCAGGGAGGGAAAATAGTTTCTGCGGGTTTCAAACTGGGCCATCAAGGCTTCGCCCGCCAGGCCATGCTTTTGAAAATGGGGAATTGCCGCCGTGCCGTCCACACCGGGCAGGCCGGCCGACATCATGCGGCCGAAACCGTATTCACCGGTGGTGATCCAGAACGGCGCTTTAAAACGCTGGCACAGCCAGTCGGACAGGCCGATGTGGTCGGGATGGCAGTGGGTGGCCAGCACCCGCGTCAGGGGTTTATTTTGCA
>Ga0209913_1001136_pt1 | contig 16235 bp, 16 predicted proteins | sample PersoiDNA2013203_FD_185805 | JGI IMG/M metagenome (GOLD analysis project Ga0209913, IMG submission 185805) | Permafrost soil microbial communities from the Arctic, to analyse light accelerated degradation of dissolved organic matter (DOM) -... | ecosystem: Environmental > Terrestrial > Soil >... | reverse complement strand
CGGCCTCCGCCGCGGGGGCGTCGGGCGTCTCGGCGTCCGCGGGGGCCGCGGCGGCCGGCTCGGGTTCGACGTAGTCGGCGTGGATGCTGCAGTAGCGCGATCCCGGCTCGGCTTGGTTGGGGCAGTGCTTGCCGGTGCGCATGACGGCCATGCACTGGCCGTCCACGCCCTCGTCGTCGCCGAACTCCATGTTGTTCTCGGCTTCGGCCATCTGCTGCTGGCTCTTGATGTCGATGCGCCAGCCGGTGAGCTTGCTCGCGAGGCGGGCGTTCTGACCCTCCTTGCCGATGGCCAGCGACAGCTGGTCGTCGGGCACGACGATGGTCGCCGAGCGCTCCTCGTCGTCGACGATGACCTCGCGCACGCGGGCCGGCGAGAGCGCCTTGGCCACGAAGCGCGCGGGATCGTCGTTGTACGGGATGATGTCGATGCGCTCGCCGCGCAGCTCGCTGACCACCATGCGCACGCGCGAGCCGCGCGGGCCGACGCAGGCGCCGACCGGGTCGACGCCGTCGGCGTGCGAGATGACGGCGATCTTGCAGCGCCCGGGCACCGGCTTGCCGTCGCGGCCGCGGTAGCCGGTCTCGCGGGCCACCTGCTTGATCTCCACGAGGCCGTCGGCGATCTCGGGCACTTCGAGCTCGAACAGCTTGCGCACGATCTCCTCGCTGCGCCGCGACAGCTTGACCTGGGGACCTTTGGCGGAATCTTCGACACGCATGATGACGGCCTTGATGCGGGCGCCGTGGTCGTAGTGCTCGGTCTCTATCTGTTCGCCGCGCGGCAGCTCGGCCTCGACGCGGCCCAACTCGACCAGCGTGTTGTGGCGCGGATCGCTCTGCTGCACGATGCCGGTGACGAGCTCGCCGACGCGGTCGATGTACTCCTCGTACATGAGGTCGCGCTCAGCCTCGCGGATACGCTGCAGGATGACCTGCTTGGCGGTCTGCGCGGCGATGCGTCCGAAGTCGTCGGGAGTGACCTCGATGCGCTCGACCTCGCTCATGTCGACGCTCGAGAGGTCGAGCCCGATCTCTTCGCCCTCCTCGTCGTGCACCTTGAGGGCCTCGACGTCGATGTGCTCCGGGAAGATGAGCTCGTAGACGCGCATGTCGCCGGTTTCCGTGTCGACCTCGACCTTGGCGTGCTCCACGGCGTGGAGCGTCTTCTTGTAGGCGGAGAGCAACGCGTCTTCGAGCGCCTCGACGAGGGCCTCGAAGGCGATGCCCTTCTCCTTCTCGATCTGTCGCAAAGCCTCGATGATGTCTTTACTCACGATGGCCTCCGTCGGTAAAGTTGTAGACCACGTGCGCTTTGGCGATGCCGTCGAGGGGCAGCGTGACGCTGCCGCCGTCGGCGAGGTCGAGCGTGACGCTCGTGGCGTCGGACGCCCTGAGGACGCCGCGGAAGTTGCTGCGCCCGTCGCGCGGCGCCGCCAGCTTGACGGCGACGTCGCGGCCCAGTGCCGCGGCGAAGTGCGCGGGCTTGCGCAGCCGGCGGTCCAAGCCCGGCGAGGAGACCTCGAGCGCGTGGCGCTCGCGCACGTCGTCCAGCGCCTGGCTGACCGCCGCGCACAGCTCGAGGTCGACGCCACCGGGCCGGTCGACGAACAGCGTCAGCGTGCCGGCGGGGCCGCCGCGCACCTCGAGGTCGACAAGCTCGACCTCGGGGAAGCGCTCGGCCAGCGTGGCCTCGATCATCGCCTCAAGTTCCTCTCTGCTCTCCCTCATGAACGACCCCTGACAAGACAAAAGTCGGTGACCCACCGACTTTTCGCGCAAGAGTCCGCCTCGTGGTGTGTTTCCAGCCCATGAAGTATAGCACCCCGATTGTTAACGGTACAAGGAACTCCAGCCTGACGGCTCAACCGCACCGCGCTTCTGCCGATACTCGTGGCGACACCCCGCGTCCAGAGAGGCTCACCATGGGAGAGTACACGACCTTCGAGTGCCGCCAGTGTGGCTACGCCGCCGACCGCATCCGCTGGGGCGTCAGCGTCTACGACCCGCGCCGGCGCTTCATGCCCGGCTACTGCGTGGAATGCGGCGCCATCGTCGAGGTGGACCTCACCGGCGCCGACATCCACATCGACGAGTTTCGCTGCGTGGTCTGCGGCAGCGAGCTCTTCTTTCTCGAGAAGGCCGCTTCGTACACCTGCCCCAAGTGCAAGGCTCACGACATGATGTTGCACCAGGGCGAGTACTGGTAAGGCCGCGTCCGCCTCGCGGCCGCTACTGCTGGATGACCACCGGGCTACCGGCCGGCACCAGCTGCGTCACCTTCAGGATGTCCTTGTCGTGCATGCGCACGCACCCATTAGAGATGGTCTTACCGATGAGGTCGTCCTGGTTGGTGCCATGGATCGCCACCGGGCCGCCTCCGGGCCACTCGGGCAGCTTGGGCTGGAAGGCGCTGATACCCAGGGCCAGTACGCCGTAGGCGCCGCCGGGGTACGGCGGCTTGAGCTTCTGGTTCACGAAGTAGAAACCGGTCGGCGTCTCCAGGCCGGGGCGCCCCACTGCCACCGGGAACGTGCCCTGGAGCTCCCCCCTGCGGTACACCATCAGCTTGCGTCGCGAGAGGTCTATGACGATCTTCGCAGAGGTCGTGTAGAAGGCCAGCGCCCCATCGCGCACCCACCCGCGCGTCTCGTTGGGCTGAACCGCGACCCACACCTTGTACCACGGTACACCGTCCACTTGCCTGATGGAGTCGACCAGCACGAGAGTGGGATAGTCCGCGCTCGTCCGTGTGCCCAGGCGCACGATCAGCGGTGCGCTGTCGGAAGGGCGTCGCCGCACCGTGATCGGGCGCCGGGCGATGCCGACCGTCCAGCGCTCGTACTGCGGCGCCGGGCTGCCGCCGCTGGCGGACGGCGTCGCCACGGGCGCGAGCACCTGGCGGCCGGAGGCGCCGTCGTCGGTGCGGGCGCGGACCACGGCGTAGCCGCCGAGGGCCGCGCCCAGCACGAGCGCCAGCCCGACGGCCAGGATCACGATCTCACGGGTGCGGATGTTCATCATCCTCGCAGGATAGCGCAGCCAGGCAGGTCGCTACAACCGCCGGACACGTCTGTTCCCCCCAGTGGCATACACTAGGCGCGGAGAGGCGCAGCCAACGAAAGGAGCCTTGGGTGATCGCGGTCATCATCATCATCGTGATCCTCGTCGTCTTGGGGATCATCTTCGCCGGCATCTACAACAGCCTGGTGGGCCGGCGCAACCAGGTCGACAACGCCTGGAGCCAGATCGACGTGCAGCTCAAACGCCGGCACGACCTCATCCCTAACCTTGTCGAGGCCGTCAAGGACTACATGTCCTACGAGCAGGAGACGCTGACCAAGGTCACCGCGGCGCGCGCCGCCGCCATCAACGCCGGCAACCAGGGGCCACAGGCCCAGGCGCAGGCCGAGAACATGCTCACCGAGAGCCTCAAGTCGTTGTTCGCGGTCGTCGAGAACTACCCGGACCTCAAGGCCAACCAGAACGTCCTCAGCCTTCAGGAAGAGCTCACCGCGACGGAGAACAAGATCTCCTTCGCGCGGCAGTTCTACAACGACGGCGTCCTCACCTACAACAACAAGATCCAAATGTTCCCGTCCAACGTCATCGCGGGGACGTTCAACTTCACCACCCGGCAGTTCTTCGAGGCGCCCGAGGGCGACCGCGAGGTGCCCAAGGTCGACCTGCGTTAGCAGCCTGACGCAGCGACACGACGATGTACGAGCAGATCCGCCGCAACCGGCGGGCCTCGTGGCTCCTCATGGGGTTCGTCATCGCCCTGCTGGCCGCGCTCGGCTTCGCCATCGGCGCAGCCGTCCTCGGGGGCACCAGCGGAGGCGTCGGCCTGCTCGGCGTGTTCGGCATCGTGGCCATCGCCTGGAGCATCCTCGGCTACTACTCCGGCGACAAGATGGTGCTCGCCGTGAGCGGCGCCCATCAGGTGACGCACGAGAACGAGCCGCAGCTCTTCAACGTGGTCGAGGAGATGACGATCGCCGCCGGCCTGCCCAACGTGCCGGCGGTCTACGTCATCGAGGAACCGGCGCCCAACGCCTTCGCCACCGGCCGCGACCCGCAGCACTCATCGATCGCCGTCACGCGCGGGATGATGCAGATGCTTGACCGCGAAGAGCTGCAGGGTGTCGTCGCCCACGAGATGTCGCACATCCGCAACTACGACATCCGCTTCGCCACGCTGGTCGGCATCCTCGTCGGCATGATCGCCCTGGTGGCCGACTTCTTCCTACGCTGGAGCTTCTGGGGCGGCTTCGGGCGGCGGCGTGGCGGCGGCGACTCGAGCGGCAACGCCGGCGCCATCCTGCTCGTCGTCGGCATCGTGCTGGCCATCCTCGCCCCTCTGGCCGCCTACAGCGTGCAGTTCGCGATCTCGCGACGCCGCGAGTACCTGGCCGACGCCAGCGGCGTGGAGCTCACGCGCGACCCGCTCGGCCTGGCGAGGGCGCTGAGCGACATCGCCGGCGACCCGCAGCCGCTCCGCCACGCCAACCGGGCCACGGCGCACCTCTACATCGCGAACCCGCTCAAGAACAAGAAGACCAAGGAAGTGAGCGGCGTGTTCGACACGCACCCGCCGATCCAGAAGCGCATCGGCATCCTGCTCGAGATGGCGCACGTAGGGCCCGAGGCTCTCGTGCCCGGCCGCCGGGCGGCGGCAGTGGCGGCCGCCGACAGCGCCGCCGCCGCGGGGCCATCGCGGGCGGCCGGAGCCCCGAGCCACGCGGCAGGCCCCTTGTCGCACGACCCCCCGCCGCCGCCCGCGGCGCCGCCGGCTCCGCCGGCCTGACCGCGGGCACCCGCGGACCGTCAGTCCAGAGCGCTCAGCGCCTCGCGATACAGGTCGCTTTGGGGTCTGAGGGCGCGGGCCAGCCGCAGGTGGGCCCGCGCCTCGTCCGGGCGCCCGAGCTCGAGCAGGCAGCGCCCGAGCGCGTAGTAGGCGTAGTCGTTGTCCGGCGCGTCGCCCACCAAGTCCCGAAAGCGCTCGGCCGCGTGCTGGTGCATGCCGAGGGCGAACTCGGCTCTGCCGAGCGCCTCGCGGATGGAGTTCTTGCCGGGCTCGAGGCGCAGGGCCTGGGCGAGCAGCATGGCGGCTTGCGCCGGATGCTGCTCGCGCAGGAAGGCGACGCCGCGCTGAAAGAGCGAGTAGGCCTCGCTCTCGGCTTCGAAGGCCGGCTCGCGTCGGGGCATCACGGACACGGCCGCCGCCTAAAGGCCGAGCTGCGGCGCGATGCCCTGCATCGCCGCCAGCCCGATGCCCATGAGCTCGTCGAGCTCCAGGCCGAACTCGCCGCCGCGGAGGATGGCGTCGCGGTCGACGCCGCGCGCGAACGCGCTCTCGCGGAAGCGCTTGCGCACCGACTTGACCTTGACCCCGGCGAGGTCCTTGTCGGGCCGCACCAGGGCGGCGGCCGTGATCAGGCCGCTCAGCTGGTCGGTCGCAAGGAGGGCGACGTCCAAGGGCGACTCGGCGGCCACCCCCGTCGCCGGGTTGTGAGCCATGACCGCGTGAGCGATGGTCTCGGGCGCACCGAGCTCGCGCAGGGTCTGGGCGGCGACGATGCCCTGCCGCGAGAAGTCGTCGCCGGTCTCTTCGCAGTCGAGGTCGTGGGCGAGGCCGGCGAGCCCCCAGAGGTCGGGGTCCTCGCCGAGACGTTCGGCCAGGCGGCGCATGATCGCCTCGGTGGCCAGCATGTGACGGCGGAGGTTCTCGTTGGCGACGCGCGCCTCCACGATCGCCAGGACCTGTTCGCGCGACGGCTCGTTCACGACCGCTGCAGCCCCGCCTCGATCTGGTCGGCGATGGCGACGGCGCAGGCGCTCTTGCTGGTGCGCGGCACCTGGAACTCCTCGCGCGCCGTGATGATGGTGATCGCGTTCTCGTCCGCGCCGATGCCGACGCCCTCGGCGAGGATGTCGTTGAACACCAGCAGGTCGACGCCCTTCGCCGCTTTCTTGTCGCGGGCGCGCCACAGCTGCGGCCCGGCTTCGGCGGCGAAGCCGACGCGGAAGAGGCCGGGTCTGGCCGTCTCGGCGAGGATGTCGACCGTGCGCACGAGGTCGAGCGTGAGGGTCTCGCGGTCGCCGCGCTGGGTCTTGCCGGCCTCCTCGGCGCGAGGCTTGAAATCGGCGACCGCGGCGGCCATGACGAGGACGTCCGCATCGCGGACCTGCTCGCGGACGGCCGCCGCCATGTCGTCCGCGCTCTCGACGCGCACGACGTCGTAGGGCGCGCCGTCGGCGGGCTGCGTGGTGACCAGCGCCACGCGAGCCCCGCGAAGATAAGACTCGTCGGCGACCGCCCTCCCCATCTTGCCGCTGGAACGATTGCTGATGAAGCGCACCGCGTCGATGCGCTCGCGGGTGCCGCCGGAGGTGACGACGACCTTCTTGCCGGCGAGCGGCCCCGCGGCGGCGCCGGCGAACGCTCGCCGCACGGCCAGTCGGATCGCTTCAGGCGGAGCCATGCGGCCGGAGCCCTCTTCTCCGCAGGCCAGCTCGCCCTCTTCGGAGGGCAGCACCTCCACGCCGCGCTCGGCGAGGACGCGCAGGTTGGCGACCGTGGCGGGGTGTTCGTTCATGGCCCAGTTCATGGTGGGCGCCACGATGGTGGGGCCGCGGAACGCCAGGTAAATGGCGGTGAGCAGGTTGTCGGCGATGCCGGCGGCCATCTTGGCGAGCGTGTTGGCCGTCGCCGGGGCGACGACCATCACGCGCGCCGTGCGGGCCGCCTCGATGTGCTGGAACCAGCCGCCGCTCGCCTGCCAGGCGCTCTCGTCGTCGAGGACGGGCGCCTGCGACACCGCGGCGAAGGTAAGAGGCATGACGAAGCGCTGCGCCGCCTGCGTGCTCACCACCAGCGGCTGGAAGCCGTCCTTGACCAGGCCGCGCACCAACTCGACCGCCTTGTAGATGGCGATGCCGCCGGTGACGCCGACCAGTACGGTGCGGTCGCCGGCCGGCGCTGTGGGGGTCTGGCCGCTCACGCTCCGCTCAGTCCGGGGTCTGGTACTCGATCTTGTTGTCGACGATCTCCTCGAAGGAGATGGTGAGGAGGTTGGTGCTGCGCGTGTTGATGAGCGGCGGCGTCAGCTGCTCGATGCCCATCGTGTTCTCGCCGAGGCTGTGGTAGTAGCTGTTGATCTGCCGCGCGCGCTTGGCGGCGATCATCACCAGGGCGTACCGCGAGCCGCCGGCGTGCGGCAACAGCTCGTCGATGCGGGGCTTGTCCACTAGATTCCCTTTCGTCGTTCTTCGATGATGGCGGCGACCTCGGCGGCCGCGCGCTCTGCGTCGTCGTTCACGACCACGTGGTCGAACTCACCGGCCGCCGCGACCTCCGTCTGGGCGATGCTCAGGCGGCGGGCAATGGCCTCGTCTGACTCGGTGCCCCGGCCTCGCAGCCGGTGGCTGAGCTCCGCCATGCTGGGCGGCGCGATGAAGACCGCCGTCACTTCAGGAAGAGCCTTGCGCACGGCCCGTGCCCCGACGAGCTCGATCTCGAGGATCACGTCGTCGCCGCGGGCCAGCTTGCCGTGGACCTCGGCGCGCAGCGTGCCGTACAGCTTGCCACTATATTCTACCCATTCCAGGAAGTCGCCGGCGGCCGCGCCGCGGGCGAACGCCGCGCGGGCCATGAAGAAGTACTCGCGGCCGTCCTGTTCGCCCGGCCGCGCGGGGCGTGTGGTGGCCGACACCGAGGTGACGACGTGCGCGAGCCGTTGCTTGACCAGGGCGATGACGGTCCCCTTCCCGGCGCCCGACGGCCCCGAGATCACGAACACCGCGGGGATGTCAGCCTCCGAAGTAGGAAAGCAGCTCGGCGCGCTGGCGCTCCGAGAGACCACCGATGGTCTTGCTCGGGCTGATGCGGCACTGCTCCATGATGCGCGCCGACTTCACGCGCCCGCACTTGGGCGCAGCCATGAGAAGGTCGACCACCTTGGCGGTGAGCAAGAAGTCGGGCGGAGCGACGAGGACGTCGCAGATGCTCGCGTCGCCGCGCTTGAGGTCGGCCTTGAGAGCGGCCCTGCGGCTGCGCACCTGGTTGGCCCTGCCGAGCGCGTCCATGCGCTGGTCGAGCGAACGCTCGGGGGCCGTGTTGGATTGCCTGAAGGAGACGGACATCGGGCGGAAGTATATGTGATGCCGCGCGGCCAGTTCAACAGGGAGTGAGCCGCAAAACGGGGCCGCTAGCTAGGACTTTGCCGGGGTGGCCGGACGGGCCCGGCGGCGTCAGGCGCCGAGAGCGATGCCGCGCGCGGCGGCGGGCGAAGCAAAGCCGCGCGCGGCCAGCTCGGCGCGCAGCTCGGCGAGGATGCGGGACGGCGCCTCGAAGCCGGTGAAATTGGCCGCGCCCACGCCCACGGCCGTGGCGCCGCAGGCGATGAACTCGAGCGCGTCCAGGCCGCTCATCACGCCTCCCATGCCCACGAGGGGCACGCCGGGCAGCGCCTGCGCGACCTCGGCGACCATGCGCAGGGCGATGGGCTTGATGGCCGGGCCGCAGAGGCCGCCGGTGCGGTTGCCGAGGAACGGCCGCAGCGTCTCGCGGTCGAGCACCATCGCCTTGAAGGTGTTGACCAGCGACAGACCGTCGGCGCCGGCCTCCACGGCGGCGCGGGCGGCGACGGTGACGTCGCTCACGTTCGGAGTGAGCTTGGCGAGCACGAAGCGCGTCGTCTCCGCCCGGCAGGCGCCGACGACGGCCGCCGTGGCGGCCGGATCGGCGCCGATCTGCAGACCGCTCGCCACGTTGGGACAGGACACGTTGAGCTCGTAACCCTCGATGCACGGCGCGGTCGCCTGGGGCGCTGACGCAAGGTGCGCTTCGAGCGCCCGGACGACGGCCGCATACTGGTCCGGAGAGTTGCCGCCGACGCTCACGATGACCGGCCTCCGCAGCGCCGCCCACTCGGGCAGCCCTCCGATCCAGGCGTCGATGCCCGGGTTCTCGAGGCCGATCGCGTTGATCATGCCGGCAGGGGTCTCGGTGACGCGCGGCGCCGGATTGCCGGTGCGCGCGTCGGCGGTGACCGTCTTGGGGACATACGCGGCATAGGGGAAGTCGGCGAAGAAGTCGCCGCGGTAACGGCGCGCGTACTCGAGCAGGTCGAAGGTGCCGGAGGCGTCCACGAGCGGATGCTCGAGCCGCAGCGGCCCGAGCTCAACGGCCAGAGACACCTGTTCCGCCGGGACAGGCCCTGTCACGGGGTCACCTCGTCGAGGGCGAACACGGGCCCTTCGCTGCACACGCGCAGCTTGCCGCGCGTGGTGTCGACCACGCAGCCGTGGCACGAGCCGCTGCCGCAGGCCATGTGCGCCTCGAGCGAAGCGTAGCCGCGCAGTCCCTCGTGGAGAGCCCAGCGCTGCACCGCGCCGATCATAGGGGCGGGGCCGCAGGCATAGACGACCGTGTTCGGAGGCGCGTCGAGCTCGGCGAGGACGTCCATGACGGTGCCGTGCCGCCCGACGGCGCCGTCTTCGCTGGCGACCCACAGCCGCTCGATGGCGAAGGCGCCAGCGCAGCGGGCGGCGCGGAAGTCGCGAAACCCGAAGGCGGCGGTGACGTTGGCGCCCGCCGCCGCCAGCTCGTCGGCAAGGTACTGCAGCGGCGCGCAGCCGATGCCGCCGCCGACGAGCAGCGCGTTGGTGACGCCCTGCGTCGGGAACGCACTGCCCAGCGGCCCGGCCAGATCGACCGTCTCCCCCACCTCAAGCCCAGCGAGCCTCTCGCTGCCGGCGCCTCGCGCTTCGACGAGCAATCCGGCGCGGTCGTCGTGAACGGTGAACAGCGAGAGCGGCCGGCGCAGCAAGAAACCGCCGCCGGGCACCGTCACCATGACGAACTGACCCGGCGAAGCCTTCTTTGCGACCCGAGGCGCCACGAGCTCGAGCGCCGTGAACGCGCCGAAGCGGCGCACCGCGGAGACGCGGCAGTGGGAGGTCTCCGCCCACTGTTCGCTGTGCACGTGGTCGTCCGCGGCCTTGGCTGTCACTGCGCCTCCGCCGCCCTGTGGAGGTCCTGCAGACAGTGTACCTGCACCCGCGGCCGCCGCGCGGCTGCGATGGCCGAGACCGCGGCGGACGCGCCGGCCAGCGTGGTGATGCTCGGGACGCCCTTGCGCAGCGCCGTGGTGCGGATCTCGTAGCCGTCGCTGCGCGCCCCACGCCCAAAGGGCGTGTTGATCACCAGGACGATCTCGCCGCTCTCGATGAGGTTGACGACGTTGGGCTCGCCCTGGAAGACCTTGTTCACCACGTTCACCGGGATGCCGAGGCTCGTGAGGGCCGTCGCCGTGCCTCGCGTGGCGTAGATGGAGAAGCCCAGCGAGTGCAGGCGCTGAGCCAGGATGGTCGCCGCCGACTTGTCGCTGTCGCAGACTGACAGGAACACTCTGCCCTCGAGCGGAAGCGGGGACCCGGCGGCCGCCGCGGCCTTGCCGAAGGCCGCCGGGAAGTTCTCGGCGATGCCCATCACCTCGCCGGTCGATTTCATCTCGGGGCCTAACTGGGTGTCGGTGCCCGGGAAGCGCGCGAACGGCAGCACCGCCTCCTTCACGCTGACGTGCTCCGGCACGCGCCGTCCCGGAGCCAAGTCGCGCAGCTTCTCGCCCAGGATCACGCGCGTAGCGATCTGCGCCATGGGCACCCCGGTGGCCTTGCTCACGAACGGCACCGTGCGGGATCCGCGCGGGTTCACCTCGAGCACGTACAACTGGTAGCTCTGGTAGGCGAACTGGACGTTGATGAGACCCCGGACGCCGAGACCGAGGGCGAGTTGCTTCGTCTGCTTGCGCACCTGCTCGAGCGTGCCCTCCCCGAGCGAGATCGAAGGGATGACGCAGGCGGAGTCGCCGGAATGCACGCCCGCCTCTTCGACGTGCTGCATGACGGCGCCGACGTAGACGTCGTCGCCGTCGCCGATCGCGTCCACGTCCACTTCGATGGCGTCCTCGAGGAACTTGTCGATGAGCACGGGGCGCTCGGGGCTGATGCTGGCGGCGGTCGTCATGTAGTGTTCGAGCTCGGCGGCGCCGTAGACGATCTGCATGGCGCGGCCGCCGAGGACGTAGGATGGCCGCACGAGCAGCGGGTAGCCGACCCTGTCGGCGACCGCGGCCGCCTCCGCGGCCGTCGCCGCCAGCCCGTACTCCGGACACTGGATGCCGAGCTCCTTGAGGAGCTGCCCGAAGCGCCCGCGATCTTCGGCCAGGTCGATCGACTCCTGCGGCGTGCCGAGGATGGGGATGCCGGCCTCGGCCAGCGCCCCGGCGATCTTGAGCGGCGTCTGACCGCCGAACTGGACGATCACTCCCTTGGGCTTCTCGTTGGCGACGACGTTGGCCACGTCTTCGAAGGTGAGCGGCTCGAAATACAGGCGATCGGAGACGTCGTAGTCGGTGGAGACCGTCTCGGGGTTGCAGTTGACCATGACCGCCTCGTAGCCCATCTCGCGGGCGGTCAGCGCGGCGTGCACGCAGCAGTAGTCGAACTCGATGCCCTGGCCGATGCGGTTGGGCCCCGAACCGAGGATGACCACGCGTTCGCGCTCGCCGGGCTGGGCCTCGTTCTGTTCCTCGTAGGTCGAGTAGAAGTACGGGGTCTCGGCCGGGAACTCAGCGGCGCACGTATCGACCGCCTTGTACACCGGCAGGACATCGTGCTCGATGCGCAGGGCCCTGACCTCGCGCTCGCCGCGGCCGGTGAGCTCGCCGAGCCTCTTGTCGCTGAAGCCGTAGCGCTTCATGCGCCGCAGCAGCTCCGCCGTGAGCTGCGGCGCCGCCCGCACCTCGCGCTCGAGCTCCACGACGTCGCCGAGCTCGGAGAGGAAGAACGGCGAGACGCCGGTGAGCTCGTGGATGTCGTCTACGTCGAGGCCCAGGCGAAAGCCCTGCAGGACGAGCTCGTAGCGCTCGGCCGTGGGGATGGCGAGCGCCTTGCGCAGCTCCTGGGCGCTCGCGGGAAGCTCGGCCGCGCTGTCGAGCTCGCGCGAGCGCATCGCCTTCAGGAACGCCTCCTTGAAGGTGCGCCCGATGGCCATGGCCTCGCCGACGCTCTTCATGTGCGTGGTGAGCTCGCGGTCGGCCAGCGGGAACTTCTCAAAGGCCCAGCGAGGCATCTTTACGACCACGTAGTCAAGGGTCGGCTCGAAGCAGGCGGGCGTGCGCCGCGTGATGTCGTTGTCGATCTCGTCCAGCGTGTACCCGACCGCCAGCCGGGCGGCGATCTTGGCGATCGGGAAGCCGGTGGCCTTGGAGGCCAAGGCCGAGCTGCGCGAGACGCGCGGGTTCATCTCGATGACCACGACCTCGCCGGACTCGGGGTTCACGGCGAACTGCACGTTGCTGCCGCCGGTGTCGACGCCGATCTTGCGGATGATGGCCTTGGCGGCGTCGCGCAGCTCCTGGTACTGCGCGTCGGTGAGCGTGAGGGCCGGCGCCACGGTGACGCTGTCGCCGGTGTGCACGCCCATCGGGTCGATGTTCTCGATGGAGCAGATGATGACGACGTTGTCGGCGTGGTCGCGCATCACCTCGAGCTCGAACTCGTGCCAACCGACGACCGACTCCTCGAGCAACACCTGCGAGATCGGGCTCAGGTGCAACCCCTGCTCGACGATGCGCCGGAAGCTGTCGCGGTCGTGGGCGATGCCGCCGCCGGCGCCGCCGAGCGTGTACGCCGGGCGCACGACGAGCGGGAGGCCGAGCTCCTGCGCCGCCAGCTCGGCCTGCTCCATGGTCTCGGCAAGCATGCTGCGCGGCACGCGCAGGCCGATCTCCTCCATGGCCGTACGGAACTCGCGGCGGTCCTCGGCGCGATGGATGGCCTTGTCGTCGGCGCCGATCATCTCGACCTCCCAGAGGTCGAGCACGCCGGCGCTCTTGAGCTCCATGGCCAGGTTGAGCGCCGTCTGGCCTCCGAGGGTAGGCAGAAGCGCGTCCGGGCGCTCGGCCTCGATGATGCGCGTCAGCGTCGGAAGGTCGAGCGGCTCGATATACGTGCGCGTCGCGAACGCCGGGTCGGTCATGATCGTCGCCGGGTTGCTGTTGACGAGCACGACCTCGTAGCCCTCGTCGAGCAGCACCTTGCAGGCCTGCGTGCCCGAGTAGTCGAACTCGCAGGCCTGGCCGATGACGATGGGCCCGGAGCCGATGATGAGGATCTTGTGGAGGTCGTCGCGGCGCGGCATCAGGCGCCTGCTTTCTTGAAGCGCGCGATCTCCTCGCGGAAGCGGTCGAACAGGTAGAGCGAGTCGTGCGGTCCGGGCGTCGACTCCGGGTGATACTGCACCGAGAAGGCGAAGCGCTCCGCGGCCGCCACGCCCTCCACGGTGCCGTCGTTGAGGTTCACGTGGGTGATCGCGGCGCCGGTGACGGCCTCGTCCTTTACGGCGAACCCGTGGTTCTGGGTGGTGATCTCGACGACGCCGGTGCGGAGGTCCTTGACGGGGTGGTTGGCGCCGCGGTGCCCGAACTTGAGCTTGTACGTGGAGAGGCCCAGCGCCTGGGCGAGCAGCTGGTGCCCGAGGCAGATGCCGAACACGGGCACTTTGCCGAGCAGCCGTGCGATGGCCTTGACCGCGTAGCCCACCGCGGCCGGGTCGCCCGGCCCGTTGCTGAGGAACACCCCGTCGGGCTCGCGTTTGAGCACTTCTCGGGCGCTGGTCTGCGCCGGCACAACGGTGACCCGGAAACCACGCCCCGCCAGGTACCGCAGCATCGAGCGCTTGATGCCGTAGTCGTAGGCCACCACGTGGAGGTCGGGCGCCGGCGCCCCTTCGGGTGCCGGCGCCTCGTAGGCAGCTTCGCAGGTGACGACCTTGGCCAGATCGAGGCCGCCCATCTTGGGCAGTCCCTGGGCGGCCTTACGCAGATGCTGGACGTCGGTGGTCTCGGTGCTGACCACGGCTCGCAGCGCGCCCTTCTCGCGGATGTGCCGCGTAAGGGCGCGCGTGTCGACGCCGCTCACGGCGAGCACGCCGTGCTCGGCGAGCCAGTCGAGCCAGGTGGCGCGCGAGTCGCGGTTGAAGCGGTAGTTGGTGATCTCGCGGGCGATGATGGCCCGCGCGTGCGCCTTGCCCGACTCGTCGCGCTCAGGGTCGGCGCCGTAGTTGCCGTTCATCGGGAACGTGTACGTCACCAGCTGGCCGCAGTAGGACGGGTCGGTGGCGATCTCCTGGTAGCCGGCCATGCTCGTGTTGAACACGAGCTCGCCGCCGACGGCGCCGTGCCCGGTCAGCGCTTCGCCGCGGAACGCGGCGCCGTCTTCGAGGACGATGACGGCCGGGCTAGGCAAGGTCTTCCCAGGCCACGCGGCCGGCGGCCAGGGTGAGCTTCACCCTGGCCGTGAGCTCGTGGCCGAGCCAGGGGGAGTTGAACGAGCGCGACTGCAGGCCGTCGGCGCTCACCGTCCACTTCGCCTTGGGATCAACGACGCAGAGGTTGGCGACGGCGCCGGGGCTCACGCTGGGCGCCGGGAGGCCGGCGATGCGCGCCGGCGCCGTGCTCATGCGCGTCACCAGGGTGCCCAAGTCGAGCGCCTTGTTCCCGACGAGCTCGCCGTAGAGCACGCTGAAGGCCGTCTCCAGGCCGATGCAGCCGAAGGGCGCCACCTCGAACGGCACGTCCTTCTCCTCGGCAGCGTGCGGCGCGTGGTCGGTGGCAACGCAGTCGAGAAGGCCGCTCTTGAGCGCCGCGACAAGCGCCTTGCGGTCGCTCTCGGCGCGCAGGGGTGGGTTCATCTTGAAGTTGGGGTCGAGCGCGGCGATGGCCTCGTCGTTGAGCGTGAGGTGATGCGGAGTGACCTCGGCGGTGACCCTGACCCCGGCCGCCCGGGCGCGCTCGATCGCCGCCAGCGAGGCGGCCGTGCTGACGTGGCAGATGTGCACGACCGCGTCTTCGTACTCGGCGATGTCGAGGGTGCGCGAGACGTCGAGGCTCTCGCAGAGCGACGGGATGCCGGTGAGCCCGAGCCTCGCGGAGACCGGGCCCTCGTGCATCTGGCCGCCCTTGAAGAGCGAGTCGTCCTGGGCGTGGACGGCCACGAAACGCCCGCTCACCTTGACGTACTGAAGAGCGCGGCGCGTGAGCGCGGCGCTGGCCAGAGGACGCCCGTCGTCGCTGAAGCCGACGGCGCCGGCCGCGCCGAGCTCGCCCATCTCGGTGAGCTGCTCGCCGGCGAGCCCGCGGGTGACGGCCGCGAAGAACCCTACGGGTATCGCGGCCTCGGCGCGCGCCGTCTCGGCGAGCCCCTTGAGGACGGTCGCCGTGTCGACCACCGGGTCGGTGTTGGCCATCGCGAAGATGGCCACGTACCCGCCCGCCGCCGCGGCCCGCGAGCCGGTGGCGACGTCCTCTTCGTCCTCGCGGCCCGGCGTGCGCAGGTGCGCGTGCAGGTCGACGAAGCCGGGCAGCACGAGCATGTCGCGGGCGTCCACGACCTTGGTGTTCTTGCCCGGCTTGAGCTCCTTGCCCAGTTCGGCGACCTTGCCCTTGGTCACGAGCACGTCCTGGGCAGCGTCGATGCCGGCCTCAGGATCGACGACGCGGCCGCCCTTGATCAGGAGGTCGGCCGCGGGACCGCCTTTGCTCCACGTGCGCTCCATCACAGCACCTCCCCGCTCGCAGCACCGTCGCTGTAGCCGACGATGGTCCTGTACAGGACCGCCATGCGCACCGCGAGGCCGCTGAAGACCTGGTGGGCGATGAGGTTCTCGTCGTCGTCGGCGATGTCCGAGGCGATCTCCACGCCACGGTTGATGGGGCCGGGGTGCATGACCCTCTGCCCCGGCCGCAGGCGCGCCTGCGAGATGCCGTAGAGCGCGCTGTACTCGCGCAGCGACGGCAGGTAGTTGGCTCCCGCCTTGATGCGTTCTTTCTGGATACGCAGGAGGTAGATGACGTCGGCGTCCTTGAGGTTGGCGAGGTCGTACTCCACCTTGACGCCCATCTCCTCGATGCCGCGCGGCATCAGCGTGGGCGGCGCTACCAGAGTGACCTCCATGCCCAGCATCTGGAAGCCCATGATGTCGCTGCGCGCGACGCGGCTGTGAAGGATGTCGCCGATGATGAACACGCGCAAGCCTTTGAGGTCGCGACCGAGGTTCTGGCGCATGCTGAAAAGGTCGAGCAGGCACTGCGTCGGGTGCTGGTGCTTGCCGTCGCCGGCGTTGATGACGCTCGCCTCGGTGTTGGCGGAGAGCGTCTGGCAGGCGCC
>Ga0209913_1001135_pt1 | contig 16242 bp, 14 predicted proteins | sample PersoiDNA2013203_FD_185805 | JGI IMG/M metagenome (GOLD analysis project Ga0209913, IMG submission 185805) | Permafrost soil microbial communities from the Arctic, to analyse light accelerated degradation of dissolved organic matter (DOM) -... | ecosystem: Environmental > Terrestrial > Soil >... | reverse complement strand
TCGGCACTGAACCATTTCCCCGAAGATTTCGGTTCGCCGACTGAAAAAGCCGCCTGAACCTTATTCGCTTACGCATTCAGCAAGGAGTTGTTGTCATGAACCAGCTCAACGAAACAGATTACGGCACGCCGGCGCGTGTCTCCGAGACAGAAGTCACTCTTGAAATTGATGGTGTCGCCGTTACTGTGCCGAGCGGCACGTCGGTGATGCGGGCGGCGGTGGAGGCGGGCATCAACGTGCCCAAGTTATGCGCCACTGACAGCCTTGAACCCTTTGGCTCTTGCCGCCTGTGCCTGGTCGAGATCGAAGGCAAGGATGGTCGCAAGATGAAGGGCTATCCCGCCTCCTGCACCACGCCGTGCGAATCCGGCATGAAGGTGCAGACACAGACACCCAAGCTGGCCGACATCCGGCGCGGCGTGATGGAGCTGTATATCTCCGACCATCCGCTCGATTGTCTGACCTGCCCAACTAACGGCAATTGCGAACTGCAAGACATGGCCGGCACGGTCGGACTGCGCGAAGTGCGTTACGGCTACGATGGCGACAATCACCTGGAGATGAAGAAGGACGAATCCAATCCTTACTTTACCTACGACCCGTCCAAATGCATCGTCTGCAATCGCTGCGTGCGCGCCTGCGAAGAGACGCAAGGCACCTTCGCGCTGACCATCAGCGGCCGCGGCTTCGAGTCGCGCGTCTCAGCAGGGCAGATGGATACTTTCATGGAATCCGAATGCGTCTCCTGCGGCGCTTGCGTGCAGGCTTGCCCGACCGCCACGCTGACCGAAAAGACCGTCATCATGATGGGGCAGGCAGAACACAGCAAGGTCACCACCTGCGCCTATTGTGGCGTGGGTTGCGCGTTCAAGGCCGAGATGAAGGGCAATGAAGTCGTGCGCATGGTGCCGTACAAGGACGGCAAGGCCAACCACGGTCACTCCTGCGTCAAAGGGCGTTTTGCCTGGGGTTATGCGACGCACAAGGACCGCATCACCAAGCCGATGATTCGCAGCAAGATCACCGATCCATGGCGCGAAGTGTCGTGGGAAGAGGCGTTGGCCTATGCCGCCAGCGAATTCCGCCGCATCCAGGCCAAGTACGGCAAGGATTCGATCGGCGGCATCACTTCGTCGCGTTGCACCAATGAAGAAACCTATCTGGTGCAAAAACTGGTGCGCGCCGCCTTCGGCAACAACAACGTCGATACCTGCGCACGCGTTTGCCACTCGCCGACCGGCTATGGTCTCAAGCAGACGCTGGGTGAATCGGCCGGTACCCAGACTTTTGATTCCGTCATGAAGTCGGACGTCGTCATGATCATTGGCGCCAACCCAGCCGCAGCGCACCCTGTGTTCGCTTCGCAGATGAAGCGTCGCCTGCGTCAGGGCGCGAAGCTGATCGTCATCGATCCGCGCACCACCGAGATGGTCAAGTCGCCGCACATTCAGGCCGACTACCACCTCAAACTGCGTCCCGGCACCAATGTCGCCGTGATTACTGCGCTGGCGCACGTGATCATGTCCGAAAACCTGCAAAGCGAGGAATACATCCGCGAACGTTGCGATGTCCAATCCTACGAGCAGTGGAAAGAGTTCGTGCTGCGTGAGGACAATTCGCCGGAAGCCTTGTCCGCCGTCTGCGGCGTGCCGGCGGAAGAGCTGCGCGGCGCTGCGCGTTTGTTCGCCACCGGCGGCAACGGCGCGATCTATTACGGCCTGGGCGTGACTGAGCATGCACAAGGCTCCACCATGGTGATCGGCATCGCCAATCTCGCGATGGCGACCGGCAACGTCGGCCGCGAAGGTGTGGGCGTCAATCCGCTGCGTGGACAAAATAACGTGCAGGGCTCCTGCGACATGGGCTCGTTCCCGCACGAGTTGCCGGGCTATCGCCATATTTCCGACTCGACGGTTCGCGCGATGTTTGAGCAAGCCTGGGGTGTGACGCTCAACCCCGAACCGGGTTTGCGGATTCCCAACATGTTCGACGCTGCGATGGACGGCAGCTTCAAAGGCTTGTATTGCGAAGGCGAAGACATCGTTCAGTCCGACCCGAATACACAGCACGTCGCTGCCGCCTTGCAGGAGATGGAATGCATCGTGATCCAGGATCTGTTCCTCAACGAGACCGCCAAGTACGCGCACGTGTTTCTCCCGGGTTCGTCCTTCCTCGAAAAAGATGGCACCTTCACCAACGCCGAGCGCCGCATCTCGCGCGTGCGCAAGGTGATGCCGTCGAAGTCGGGCAAGTCGGACTGGGAAGTCACGGTGGCGCTGGCCGAAGCGCTCGGCTATCCGATGCCGTACAATCATCCTTCGGAAATCATGGACGAAATTGCCGCCCTGACGCCGAGTTTCCATGGCGTCAGTTACGACAAGCTTGAACGTCTCGGCAGCATCCAATGGCCATGCAATGAGTCGGCGCCGGAAGGCACGCCGATCATGCACATCGGCAGCTTCATCCGCGGCAAGGGCAAGTTCCTCAATACGCAGTACTTTGCAACCGATGAGAAGGTCACGCAGCGCTATCCGCTGATTCTGACCACCGGCCGTATCTTGTCGCAGTACAACGTCGGTGCTCAGACGCGTCGTACCGAGAATTCGCAGTGGCACAATGAAGATCGCCTGGAAATCCATCCGCACGATGCCGAAGATCGCGGCGTGCGCGAAGGCGACTGGGTCGGCATTGAGTCTCGAGCAGGACAAACGGTATTGCGTGCCACGGTGACCGAGCGGGTGCAGCCGGGCGTGGTCTACACCACGTTCCACTTCCCTGAGTCGGGCGCCAATGTGATCACTACCGACAACTCCGACTGGGCGACCAATTGCCCCGAATACAAGGTGACTGCGGTGCAGGTCATGCCGGTGTCGCAGCCGTCAGAATGGCAGCAGCATTACGAACAGTTCAATCGTGAGCAGCTCGGATTGCTGAAAGGTGAAAAGGCATCTGCAGAGCCTTTGGTCACTAAATAAATTGACCTCGTCCTGACGAAAGTCAGGACCCAGCGTCGTTACCCAGATTGATGCAGCGCCTAACGTCACTGGATCCCGGCGTGCGCCGGGACGACGGTGATTATTTAGACGTAGATTGTTTTTCTTGTAGTTTATTTTTGAGTAGTGGAAGCAGGTTTGAAAGAAGATCAGTCAATGAATGCATGTCCCATCCCATCGTCGGCAGACACGGAATTCGCCACGTCGGCGCAAGTCGAAGTGGAGAAGTGGCGCGATGGCCAGCGTGAACGCATTATCGATGTCGTCGCCGAAGAGGTGCCGATTGCGCTGGAGTACAACGGCATTTCACATGCCGTGATGATGGCGACGCCGGCCGATCTGGAAGACTTTGCCTTGGGCTTCTCATTGACCGAAGGCATTCTTGCCGATCCGAGCGAGCTCTACGACTGTGAAATCGTCCAGGGCGCTGAAGGCATCCAGGTGCAGATGAATGTCGCCACCGAGCGTTTTGTCGCCTTGAAGGAAAAACGTCGCAACCTGACCGGCCGCACCGGCTGTGGTTTGTGTGGCGCAGAAACGCTGGAGCAGGCGGTGCGTCATCCTGCCGCGGTGCACGCCGATGCTTTGCGTTTTTCAGCCGAGACCTTGCATGTCGCACTGGAGGCCATGCAAGCACAGCAAGAGTTGCAGAAGCAGACTGGCGCCACGCATGCGGCCGCATGGCTGGGACGCGACGGCAATATCAAGCTGGTGCGCGAAGACGTCGGTCGTCACAACGCGCTGGACAAGTTGATCGGTGCATTGGCAGAAGACAAGCAGGATTTTTCGTCGGGCGCAGTGATCATCACCAGCCGCGCCAGTTATGAAATGGTGCAAAAAGCGGCGACTGTCGGTATCGGTTTCATTGCTGCGATTTCTGCGCCGACTGCATTGGCAATCCGCCTGGCCAAAGAAACCGATGTGACCCTGATCGGCTTCGTACGCGGGCAGGGACATGTCGTTTATGCCGGCCCGCATCGCCTGATCTGACAACATTATTCCAATACGAGACAACATCATGAATCTTCCGCACCTGATCAAGATGGCGAACCAGATCGGTACTTTTTTCTCCACCATGCCCGACCATGAACAGGCGGTGATGGATCTGGCATCGCATATCAAGCGCTTTTGGGAACCGCGCATGCGTCGCGCATTGCTGCTCTATGTTGACGAAAAGGGTGGTGAAGAATTGAGCGACATCGTGCGCGAATCGGTGAAATTGCACCACGCGATGCTGGCTGTCTGAATCCTGCATAAAGAGGCGTCATAGCGAAATAGCGACGGCACCGGCCGGCATCAGTAATGCAAAGAGAGTCGAAGAGAGATTGAAATTGATTTGCAACCGCACGTTGTCTACGCAATACAAATGTTGATAAATAAGCAATAAAAATTGCTGTTCGTCTTATACTGAAAAAGAAGATTCCTTCCAGGAATTATCTGTAGAAGGCGAGCGATATGAAGCGTTTTCGCGTTATTTTTGTCTGTGCCGTGGTCGGCGTCCTTACTGCGACACTATCCACTGGGGGGATCCTCTATCTCTCGCGGTATCGTGCCGGGAATGAAGAACAGGCGCGGCTGAGTTCATTCGCGCAGCACGGTCTGATGCGTGCGCAGAGTACCTTCAACGACATACGCGTCGTTCTCTTTACGCTCAATACCATGAGCGTCACACCTTGTTCTGCCGAGCATATCGCCATCATGCGGCGCCTGACGGTCAACACCCGCGCGGTGGATGAAATCGGCTATTACGAAAGAGGCTTCCTCAAATGTACCTCATGGGGCATGACGGAAGAGCCGATCGGACTGCCTTCCGCAGATTTCATCGCTGAAGATGGCGTCAAGGTAACGACGCGGTTGGTGCCACTGGTCACCAAGGGCAATCCGGTTCTGGCGTTTCAATATAACGCCCATAACGTGTTGACCGTGCCGGAAAGATTCTCCGATGTGCTCGTCGAGAGCGGTATTCAACTGGTGATTGCATCCGATACGGGTAAGATTTTCAGCACACAAAACGCACCTGATCTGCAGCTTGCCTCCAAAATTATGGCCGCCTCTCAGCCTGTTGTGGATGCTAATGTTTTTTATGCCGTCGAACGCGCCGGCGGCTTTGTCGCCGTCGCGCTGGAGCCGAAGCGTTATTTGCTCCAGAAATTGCATGAGGAAGATGCGCTGTTTGTGCCGATTGGAATTCTGATGGCAGGATTGGCGATCTGCCTGGTGGTTTTTCTGATGCGTCGTCGCCTGTCGCCGTTGGGTGAATTGATCTCGGCGATAAAGAAGCATCAACTCGTCGTTCATTATCAGCCCATCATCGAACTGGCGAGTGGACGTTGTGTCGGCGCAGAAGCTTTGCTGCGTTGGCAACAGCCTGATGGCGAACTGTTGCGGCCGGATTTATTCATTCCGCTGGCCGAAGAGAGCGGCTTGATGGCGGAGATCACCGCTCATGTCATCGATATCGTTGTAGGCGATTTACAGCTGGTGCTGGCGAGGGATCGCAGCTTGTACGTGGCAATCAATCTCAGTGCAGATGATGTCAAAACCGGCAAAGGAGTCGATGTCATTCAGAACGCGTTGGTTGGCACCGACATCGAAAGTCATCAGATCTTGCTGGAAGCAACCGAGCGCGGTTTCGTTGATGTCACTTCTGCGAGCCTGACGCTGGGCCGTGCAAGAGAACTCGGACACACCATTGCCATCGATGATTTTGGTACCGGCTATTCCAGCTTGTCTTCACTGCAAAGACTGCCGCTGGATGCGGTAAAAATTGATCAGAGTTTCATTAATACGATAGGCACAAATGCGCCTACCAGCAGCGTCACGCCGCATATTGTTGCCATGGCAAAAACGCTGCAGCTCAAGATCTTTGCGGAAGGTATCGAAACGCAAGGCCAGGCGGATTACTTGCGTCAGCTCAAAGTGGAGTACGGGCAGGGCTGGTTGTTTTCCACAGCCATACCTGTCGGAGAATTCATCTCTTACTATCAAAAAAACCGTGAGCAGTTTCCAATCGCATCCATGCTCAATGGTGATAAAAACAGCGACTGATCTGATTGGATGCTGCCGACAGCGATCTCTGGAGTTTCCCTGAACTCTCCGGGGGAATTCTCATTTTTCTTTTTTAGGTCTTTGCCGTCGTCGTCTCCGATGCTGTTGCGCCGGTATCCGACATCTCTTTGATCCGCACAGCGTTTTCTAATTGGCGGTCGCCGATCAATCTCACATTGTTTGTTGTTGTGCAGTAATAAAGCCACTGAAAATTGGTGCGTTGCACGATGACGCAACGATAAATGTACGCATTCTTCGACAAAAATTTTCATGTGAAATAGTTTGCAAAAGGATTTTTGCGCTGCTATCTTGGAACCGGTTCCAAAGATTCATCATAAAAAAGAAACCTGGGAACCCGTAGAACAAATCAATCGATGTATCGATAGATAACAATCAACGATTTGGCAGGTAGAGTGAGACAAAAATCCAATATGCAACACATGCGCGGCGTTGGCGCGGGCAGGGTCACGATTGCCCAGGTCGCACGCGAAGCGGGTGTGTCGAAGACCAGTATTTCGAGATATCTAGGCGGCGAGCTTGATGCGTTGTCGGAGCACTTGCGCGAACAGATTCGCAGCACGATTGCCCGGCTCGGTTATCAGCCCAGCCAGATGGCGCGCGGCCTCAAGGGCGGGCGCACCCGACTCATCGGAATGCTGGTGGCGGACATTCTGAATCCGTATTCCGTGGCGGTATTGAACGGTGCCGAAGCAGCTTGTCAGGAGCACGGCTATACGCTGATGTTATGTAACACCGGTAACGACGAAAAGCGCGAGCAGCAGTCGTTGGCGGCCTTGCATTCTTATAGCGTGGAAGGACTGCTGTTCAACACGCAAGGACGCAATGTCACGCCGCTGAAGGAGTTGGGGCGTGTCGCTTTCCCGGTGGTGCTGCTGGACCGGCGTATTGACGGGTGTGATTTTGATCTGGTGGGGCTCGACAATGTCAGGGCCGCGCGCATGGCAACCGCGCATTTGCTGGAAAGCGGCTATACCGACATCGGGCTCGTGGTGCAGCCGCTATACGGTGTCAGTTCGCGGCAAGGGCGACAAGCCGGATTCTTGCAGGCGCTGGCGGAAAAGCCTGCTTGTCAGGGCGAGACGCTGGAAGTGCATATTGATCAGCCCGGCCATGTGGCTGCGATGCTGCAGGATTTTTTGAAGCGTCGCAAAGCCTTGCGTGGTAGCGGGAAAATCGCGATCCTCGCCGGTAACGGCATGGTATCGCTGCAAATTGCGCTGGCGCTGCAAAGCATGAAATTACGTTTTCCCGAAGACATCGGCCTGCTGTGTTTTGATGAGTTGTCCTGGTCGCCATTGGTGGGCAGTGGCATCAGCACTGTGGAGCAACCGACCTACGAGATCGGCTTTGCCGCGATAGAACGGTTGCTCGCGCGCATCAATGGTGAGCACGCGCCACGCCGCGAAATCTTGCTGGATGGACGCTTGATTTTGCGCGGCTCAAGTCAGGCAGGCAGAACTACCGGCGGAACGAAAGAACAGATTTTTTGAAAATTCTGGAACCGATACCAGAGAGAAGAAATGCACGAGTGATGCAGAACTGCACAGAAGAATCGGACGGCGATCAGCGCAATCCGATACAAAAATAAGCTGTAAAGAAGAGAAGCAGTAAAGAGGGCGAAAGCCATTTATTGAGGATGTTTGCGAGTAGCTTCTATCCGAAGCTGCGAGCAAAAAAGGAGACAAATCATGAGCATCAAGAAACTGTTCAGTACCAAATTCGCCGCACTGACTCTGGTGGCCGCGTGTGCCGCCAGCGCAGCGGTCAGCGCCAGCGCACAAACCGTGGCTGACCTGATCAAGAAGGGCAAAGTCACTATCGGCGTCGTCAGCGGCACGCCACCTTTCGGCAGCGTTGACGCCAAAGGCGAACCGATCGGCTACGACGTTGATGTCGCCAACCTGATCGGCAAATATCTGGGCCTGCCGGTTGAAATCGTACCGCTGGTGCCGCCTGCACGTATTCCTGCACTGGAATCCGGCAAGGTCGACTTCCTGGCAGCTACTCTGGCGCCGACACCTGAGCGGGCCAAGGCGGTCATGTTCACGATTCCTTACAGCGCTTTTGAGTTGTCCATCGTCGGTCCTGTCGCCTCCAAGTTCAAGACCCTAAACGATCTGGTCAAGAAGAAGGTCGGTGTTTCGCGCGGCAGCACCAACGACACTGCACTGACACGTCTGGCGCCGGCCGGCACTGTGCTGGTCCGTTTTGAAGATGACTCGACCGTGACCCAGGCTTTGCTGAGCGGTCAGGTTGATGCGATCTCCATCCCGAACACCATGGCCAATGAAATCGTGAAGACCCGTGGCGCCGGCAAGATCGACGTCAAGTTCCCTTACTCCTTGCAACCGAACTCCATGACCGTGCGTAAAGGCGCGTTCGACCTGCAGCAATGGCTCAACAACTTCATCTACTACGTCAAGCTGAACGGCGAACTGGATGCGATCGCGCGCAAGTGGTCGGGTTCGCCACTGCCAAATCTGCCGGTATTTTAAGAAACGCTTAACGAATCCGGGTCTCGATCCAGTCTGCGAATTTAACGTCACGTCGTCCCAGCGAAAGCTGGGATCCAGTGTCGTGAACAGGCGATCGGCAAGTTCGTCGCAGCCGCCAACGTCGCTGGGTTCCGGCTTTCGCCGGAACGACAAGTTATTGACACGCGTCGGTGGCCATTTGTCGCTAACCGTGATCCGGATGTTTCCGCCGACCGTTGCAACTTCATGACGGTGTGGTGAATCGGCAAGGAGTAGACGATGTCTTATGATTTTCAGTTTGCGTTCATCTTTCAGCACATGGACAAGCTGTTGTGGGGAGCCTTGCTCACCATTCGGCTCAGTGCGCTGTCGATGATCTGCGGTTTGGCGGTGGGTATCTTTGGGGCGATCGTGAGCATTCACGGTTCGGCGCCGGCCCGCTTTGCGGTCACGTCCTATGTGGAGTTGATCCGCAGCACGCCTTTCCTGGTGCAGTTGTTCATTATCTTTTTTGGTTTGCCCGCTGCGGGCGTGCAGGTCGATGCCAATATCGCCGCGCTGGTGGCGATGACGGTCAATCTCGGCGCGTATTCGACCGAGATCGTGCGTGCCGGCATGATGGCCGTCCATCCTTCGCAGATCGAAGCGGCGCAGGCGCTGGCGATGACGCGCTGGCAAGTGATTCGCCACGTGGTGTTGACACCGGCGCTGGAGAAGGTCTATCCGGCCCTGGCGAGTCAGTTCACGCTGATGATGCTGGCCTCCAGCGTGGTGTCGGCGATCTCTGCCGAGGAATTGACGGCGAGCGCCAATCTGCTCGACGCCGAAACCTTCCGCAGCTTTGAAATTTATCTGATCGTGATGGGGCTCTACATTCTGCTGGCGCTGCTGTTCCGCCTCAGTTTCTGGCTCATCGGTCTGGTTGTGTTTAAACGCCGCCGCCGTCTTGGCGTAGCGCGGCCAAGGGGGAACCGATGATTGCCGAATTTTCCTGGGACCAGTTTATTTTCTTGTGGGAAGCCGCGCGCTGGACGGTGCTGTTGTCGGTGCTGGCCTTTATCGTCGGCGGTGCTGCGGGTTTTGTGGTCGCGCTGATGCGCACTTCGCACTTGCAGATCCTGCGCACCTTGTCGGCGGTGTATATCCAGATCATCCAGGGTACGCCGGTGCTGATTATCCTGTTCCTGTCGTTCTACGGACTGGCGATCTACGGCTTCAAGTTGCCGCCGATGGTGGCCGCGACGATCGCGATGACGATTTATACCAGTGCTTATCTTGGTGAAATCTGGCGCGGTTGTATCGAGGCCGTACCGGTACCGCAGTGGGAGGCATCGACTGCGCTGGCGATGACACGCTGGCAGCAATTGCGCTACGTCATTCTGCCGCAGGCGCTGCGTATTTCGCTGCCGCCAACCGTGGGCTTCCTGGTGCAGATCGTCAAGAACACATCGATCGCTTCCATTATCGGTCTGGTGGAGTTGACGCAGGCGGGCAAGCTCGTCAGCAATGCAACTTTCCAGCCCTTCCTCGTATTCCCGATTGTTGCAGCGATTTACTTCATCTTCTGCTATCCGCTGTCGCGCTTCAGTTTTGCCTTAGAAAGGAAATTACATGCCCATCGTTGAGATCGAGAACATCACCAAGAGCTTTGGCAGCAACCAGGTCTTGAATGGGATATCGCTGTCCGTCGAGCGCGGGCAGGTCATTGCGATCATCGGACGCAGCGGTTCAGGAAAAAGTACGATGCTGCGTTGCATCAATGGTTTGGAGACCATTGATGGTGGTAGCATCAGCGTAGCCGGTCACAAGCTCACCGCAAAACATGAGCATCTGATTGAGCTGCGCAAGGATGTCGGGATGGTGTTCCAGCACTACAATCTGTTCCCGCATCTGACGGTCGAAGAGAACGTCATGCTGTCGCCGCGCATCGTCAAGAAAGTCGCAACCGAAAAAGCGCGTGAGACGGCGATCAAGGTATTGAAGCAGGTCGGCCTCGATCACAAGCGCGATGCTTATCCGGAACAGCTGTCCGGCGGTCAGCAGCAGCGCGTAGCGATTGCGCGTTCGCTGGCGATGGAACCGCAAGTCATGCTGTTCGACGAAGTCACGTCAGCGCTGGATCCGGAGCTGACGCAAGAAGTGCTGAAAGTCATGGAAGAACTCGCTCGAGGAGGGATGACTATGTTGCTCGTCACGCACGAAATGGAATTCGCCCGGCGCGTCGCCGATCTCACCGTGTTCATGCATCAGGGCAAGGTCTGGGAAACGCGTCCGTCGAAGGAATTTTTCGCCGATCCGCAAACGCCGGAAGCACGCCAGTTCGTCGGCGCCGGCAATATCAAATGAAAACCCCGGTACTGGTCGCGGCTTCTGCCTATGGCGCAGATTTTGTGCGCCAGGTCGGCCATGCGCATCTGATTCCCATCGTTGCGTCGGCTGGTGCAGCAGGGTTGGAAATCCGCCGTGAGTTGTTTGCCGAGTTGCCGGATTTTGACGAGCTGCGCGCGCTATTGGTGAAGCACAAGCTGTTCTCGGTGTATTCGGCACCGATCGAATTGTTCCGCAAGGACGGTTCGCTGGCGCGCGATGAGCTGGACGAGGTGATGGGCGAGGCGCAGCAACTGCAGTCACGTTTCCTGAAGGTGTCGCTGGGACATTTTTCACCGTCCAGCAACATGCTGGACTGGTCGCGCTTTGTGGCGCAGGCTCCTGTGCCTTTGTTGCTGGAGAACGACCAGACCGAACACGGCGGCAAGCTGGAGTCGATCGCCAATTTTCTGGCGGTCTGCTCCGGTACGGGTGTGCCGGTCGGCATGACCTTCGATATGGGCAACTGGCGCTGGAGTGGAGTCGATGCGGAAGTTGCCGCGCGCACGCTGGCAGGACACGTGCAATACGTGCACTGCAAGGGGGTGTGGAATGACAAGGGCAAACTCAAGGCAATTCCACTGGATGAGGATGATGCCGTCTGGCGGCGCTTGTTCTCGCATTTTCCACGCGGCGTGCAACGCGCGATCGAGTTTCCCATTATCGGCAAGGATCTGGAAGCAGTGACCCGCGACTATGTGGCGATGCTGGCTTCGGCATAGTTTTTTGCCTATTGAGATCTTCTGCACGACACCATCAGAATCCATCAGAAAGAAAATAAATGACGCAAGCACAACTGGACGTCGTCACGTACGGCGAAGCATTGGCATTGTTTGTTGCAGATGAAGTCGGCGATTTTGCCGATGTAGAAAAATATACGCGTCGCCTGGCCGGCGCAGAAACCAACGTCGCTATCGGTTTGTCGCGCCTTGGTCTGAAAGTCGGCTGGGTCAGCCGCGTCGGTAACGACTCCTTCGGTCGTTTCATTCGCAAGCGCGTAGCGCAAGAGGGCGTCGATGTCAGTCACGTCGCCACCGACATGGAGTTCCGCACAGCAATTCAACTCAAGGCGAAAGCCGTCGATGGCGCCGATCCGGCGATTGAGTACTATCGCAAGGGTTCTGCCGCCAGTCATTTGTCGCAAGTCGATTTCGATGAGTCCTACTTTGGCGGCGCCCGCCATTTGCATGCCACGGGTATTGCTGCGGCGCTGTCAGCCAGCACGATGGCGTTTGCCCATCAGGCGCTGGATTTCATGCGCGCCAAAGGCAAGACGATTTCCTTTGATCCCAATTTGCGTCCGATGCTATGGCCATCGCAGGAAGTGATGGCGCAGAAGCTCAACGAGTTGGCGTTCAAGGCGGATTGGGTGTTGCCAGGGCTGAGCGAGGGGAAGATTCTTACCGGTTACAGCGAGCCACGCGACATCGCTGCGTTCTATCTGGACAAAGACGTCAAGCAGGTTGTGATCAAGCTGGGTGCGGAGGGTGCGTATTTCCGCAATGCCAGTGAAGAGGGTGTGGTTACCGGCGTTGAAGTTAAAGAGGTCATCGACACGGTTGGTGCCGGTGACGGCTTTGCGGTTGGTGTGATCAGCGGTTTGCTGGAAGGACTTTCAATGCCGGAGGCCGTGATGCGCGGCAATCGTATCGGTGCGTTTGCGATCCAGGTCGTGGGCGATATGGAAGGTTTGCCGACACGTGCGCAATTGAATGCCGCCTCGGTTTGATGACTACGCTTAACGTTATATAGAGAATCTGAAATGAAACAGCATGTCGTCGTGTACAAGTCCTTGCCTGCGGATCTTCAGGATCGTCTTGAGTCGGAGTTCGAAGTCACCATCTTTGAGAGCATCAATGCCGGTAATCGGGAGGCATTTATCGCGGCGCTGGGGACTGCGCACGGCATGATCGGCGCCAGTCTGCCGATCACCAACGACATGCTCGACGGTGCGCCCTTGTTGACGATTGCATCGACTATTTCGGTTGGCGTCGACAACTTTGATCTGGCGTATTTTCGCAGGCGCGGCCTGATGCTGGCGCATACGCCGGGCGTGCTCAACGAAGCGACGGCTGACACGATCTTTTCGCTGATTCTCGCTAGTGCGCGGCGCATTGTGGAGTTGGCTGAACTCGTCAAGGCAGGGAAGTGGACTGGCAGCATCGGCGAATCGTTGTTCGGCGTGAACGTCCATGGAAAGACATTGGGGATGCTTGGAATGGGGCGTATCGGCAGTGCCGTCGCGCGACGCGCGCATCATGGCTTCGGCATGAAGATCATCTATCACAATACCCGGCCCAATCCAGACGCGGAAAAAGAGCTGGCGGCGACTTATGTATCGCGCGAAGAATTGTTCCGGCAGGCTGATTTCGTATGTCCGATGTTGCCGCTGACGCCACAGACCGAGCGTACGATCGGTGCGCAGGAATTTTCGCTGATGAAGGCGAGTGCGATTTTCATCAATGCTTCGCGCGGCAAGATCGTCGATGAAGCGGCGCTGATTGATGCTTTGAGGAAAAAGACGATCTACGGCGCAGGGCTGGATGTTTTCGAGAAAGAGCCATTGTCGGCGGACTCTCCGTTGTTGCAGTTGCCTAATGTGGTGGCGCTTCCGCATATTGGCTCCGCCACGCACGAAACACGACGTGCCATGGCCGAGCTGGCCGTGCAGAATCTGATCGATGGATTGCGCGGTGCACAACCGCAGCATCTGGCTGTTTAAGCTTTTCCCGTTATCGCAAACTGAATCTTCAGCAACGCCATCCGGCAGATTTGACCTTGCCGGATGCGCTCCGGAAAAATCATTCAAAAAGCAATCCAGGGGACTTTCGCTGCGGCGATTTAGTGTGTATGCTTCACACATTAAAAAGAACGATCGTGCTAAATTTGAGTGGTGTCCAGCTTTTGCGCCGCTTTTGCTTTTATAATCACCGTTCAGTTAACGTTTACGTCAATTCGTTTTTTCCAAGGACCAGGCGATGAAAGTATTAGTCCCCGTCAAGCGGGTAGTAGATTACAACGTCAAAGTACGCGTCAAATCCGACGGCAGCGGTGTGGACATCGCCAATGTCAAAATGTCGATGAACCCTTTCGACGAAATTGCGGTGGAAGAAGCCACGCGTCTGAAAGAGGGCGGCAAGGTCACCGAAGTGATCGCTATTTCCTGCGGCGTCACGCAATGCCAGGAAACTCTGCGCACCGCCATGGCCATCGGCGCCGACCGCGGCATTCTGGTTGAAACAGCTGCTGACCTCGACCTGCAACCGCTGGCTGTCGCCAAGCTGTTGAAGGCATTGGCAGACAAGGAACAACCGCAACTGATCATCCTCGGCAAGCAAGCCATCGACGACGACTCCAACCAGACCGGTCAGATGCTGGCCGCGCTGCTGGGCTGGCCGCAAGCGACGTTCGCGTCCAAGGTTGTGCTGGAAGACGGCAAAGTTTCCGTGACGCGTGAAGTCGACGGCGGCCTGGAAACACTGGCGCTGACTCTGCCTGCCATCGTGACGACTGACCTGCGCCTGAACGAACCGCGCTACGTAACGCTGCCGAACATCATGAAGGCCAAAAAGAAGACTCTGGACATCGTCAAGCCGGAAGACCTGGGCGTCGACGTCGCACCGCGCGTCAAGACACTCAAAGTCACCGAGCCGCCAAAGCGCAGCGCAGGCGTGAAAGTGCCTGACGTCGCAACCCTGGTTGCGAAACTCAAAAACGAAGCCAAAGTCATCTAAGGAAGAGACAACATGACCGCACTCGTCATTGCAGAACACGACAATGTCAGCCTGAAAGGCAGCACATTGAACACCGTCACCGCCGCAGCTCAGGCTGGCGGCGACGTCCATATCCTGGTCGCAGGCCACAACGCCAAGGCCGCCGCTGATGCAGCCGCGCAAATCGCCGGCGTGTCGAAGGTCTTGCTGGCCGATGCGCCGCAATTCGCTGACGGCCTGGCCGAAAACGTCGCCGAGCAGGCGCTGGCGATCGCCAAGGACTACACCCACATCCTGGCGCCGGCAACCGCTTACGGCAAGAACATCCTGCCACGCGTAGCCGCCAAGCTGGATGTGGCGCAGATTTCGGAAATCACCAAGGTCGACAGCGCCGACACCTTCGAACGTCCTATCTATGCCGGTAACGCTATCGCTACCGTGCAATCGTCCGACAGCATCAAGGTCATTACCGTACGTACCACTGGTTTCGACGCTGCCGCTACTGGTGGCAGCGCCGCAGTGGAATCGTTGACGGCAGTCGCCGACTCCGGCAAGTCCAGCTTTGTTTCGCGCGAAGTGGCCAAGTCGGATCGTCCAGAACTGACTGCTGCCAAGATCATCGTTTCCGGTGGCCGCGGTATGGGTTCGTCGGAAAGCTTCAAGATCCTTGAGCCGCTGGCAGACAAGCTCAACGCCGCCATGGGCGCATCGCGCGCTGCTGTTGACGCCGGCTATGTGCCGAACGACTGGCAAGTCGGTCAGACCGGCAAGATCGTCGCGCCGCAGCTGTATATCGCCGTCGGTATTTCCGGCGCGATCCAGCATTTGGCCGGTATGAAGGATTCCAAGGTGATCGTAGCGATCAACAAGGATGAAGAAGCACCGATCTTCTCGGTGGCTGACTACGGCATCGTCGGCGACTTGTTCGAAGTCGTGCCTGAGTTGGTCAAGCAACTGGGTTGATCCAAAAAAACGGCCCCGCCAATGTGACGGGGCCGAATAATTTTAAAAGCGTTAAAGAGGCGTTGCAGAAGTTGCAAAAGCGCTGAGCGCAACAAGAGATTGCGTATTTGAGTACACAAGGAATCAGGAGTCGGAGATGAGCTACGTCGCACCAGTGAAAGATATGCTGTTCGTCATGAACGAACTGGCAGGATTGTCGGAAGTCAACGCATTGCCCCATTGCGAAGACGCGACGCCGGAAACCGTGGAAGCCATTCTTGAAGAGAATGCAAAATTCTGCGGCGAGGTCGTGGCGCCGCTCAATCATTCCGCCGACAAGGATCCAAGCTCATGGAGCGACGGCAAGGTCACCACCAGCAAAGGCTTCAAGGAAGCCTTCAAGCAGTTCGGTGAAGCCGGCTGGCAGGGTGTGCAGCATCCTGTCGAGTTTGGCGGCCAAGGCTTGCCTAAGCTGGTGGCGACGCCCTGTATCGAAATGCTCAACTCGGCCAACCTCTCGTTTGCCTTGTGCCCATTGCTGACGGACGGCACCATTGAAGCGCTGATGACCGCCGGCACCGAAGAGCAAAAGAATACCTACCTGACCAATTTCATCTCCGGCAAGTGGACCGGTACGATGAACCTGACCGAGCCGCAAGCCGGCTCCGACCTGGCGTTGGTGCG
>Ga0209913_1001134_pt1 | contig 16244 bp, 9 predicted proteins | sample PersoiDNA2013203_FD_185805 | JGI IMG/M metagenome (GOLD analysis project Ga0209913, IMG submission 185805) | Permafrost soil microbial communities from the Arctic, to analyse light accelerated degradation of dissolved organic matter (DOM) -... | ecosystem: Environmental > Terrestrial > Soil >... | reverse complement strand
CCTAGAAATGAAGGATGCAGATGGTAAGACACTGTTTAAAGACATGTTGGCCGCCACTGCGACAAAAGAAAATGCCTGGATTACTTACAAATGGCCGAATCCAAGCACCAAACACATTGATGACAAAACAACCTATCTTGAGCGCGTTGACGATTATGTCATTGGATGCGGTGTTTATAAGAATTCATAAACCTTGTGCATTTTTTATTTAACCTATATTGAAACGACGGTGATAACGATCTTATCCCCGTCGTTTTTATATTCTCTTCGGTGGTCGATCTCAAAACAGACAATGCGTATCTACTTAGAACAGGCTAACTAACGGCATTCTTAGCAGTCAATACATCGTCAATTGGTACCGGTCTGTGAAGTAAAAATCCCTGAACATAATCGACGCCGATACCACGTAATTTCTCCAATGTTTCTTGGTTTTCTACACATTCGGCAACCGTCTGTACCCCGACAACTTTAGCGACCTCTGTAAAACAACGAACCGCTGCTTCGTTCAACGGATCGTTGACCAAATCCCGAATGAACTGCCCATCAATTTTTAAGAAATCGACAGATAAGGATTTTAAATAACCAAATGAAGAGGCCCCAGCGCCAAAATCGTCTAAAGCAATCTTGATGCCGGCTGCGTGCACTTGTTCTATAAATAATGCCGCATCTGCAAGATTCGTCACTACCGCTGTTTCGGTAATTTCAATGCACACCTTCTCACAGATTGTCTGACCGGCTTGATGTATGAGTTCGATCGCCCAGCGGTGAAATGCACGATCACCGACAGATTGCCCAGAGAGATTAATACTGATATTGTCAATCGCATCTAGTGACGGTAACGCCTTAAGCCAATTAATCACATGTTTAAATACCCAACGGTCGATCCGATTTGCCAGATGAAAACGCTCGGCGGCTGGCATAAAAGCGCCTGGAGCAATAATGCTGCCATCAGTGTCTCGCATCCGTAATAAAACTTCAGCATGCAAGCCATTAGATTGCGTATTAATCGGCTCTATCTTTTGGGCATAAAGAATAAATAGGTCCTCATCCAACGCCTGACCAATACGATCTGTCCATTTCATTTCGCCATGCCTGGTTCGCATCGCCATATCGGAATCAAACCATGCATGCACGCGATTACGTCCTGCTTCTTTCGCTGCATAGCAAGAAGTATCCGCCGCCTGCATGATTGACTCCATCGTCGGCCAGCGATGATCAACTGGCACAAGGCCGATACTGGCACCAATCCGGAATCGTCTCCCCTCATGCATAAAACGGAAATTATCCATTTTTTCGCAAATTTGTTGCGCTACTCGATGTGCAGGTTCAGCATTGCAATATTCTAGAATCACCGCAAATTCATCACCGCCCAATCTGGCGAGTGTGTCGCGCTCACGCACTGTAGAGTGCAGCAGTTTCGCCATTTGTTGTAATAGCTGATCACCAATCGTATGACCACAAGAATCGTTGACGAGCTTAAACTGATCGAGATCAATATACATTAAATAATGCTGACTACGCTCATCATGAGATTTTTGTAAAACGCGACGAAGACGCGTTTCAAATTCTGCACGGTTCACTAATCCAGTTAAGGCATCATGCGTGGCCCGATAGCTCATTTCTCCAGAAAGGCGTCGCTGTTCCGTCACGTCATGGAACACCAGAACAACGCCCAGCATATCGCCTTTGGTGTTGCGAATAGGCGCAGCTGAATCTTCGATACCATACTCCTCACCATGACGTGAGATCAGTAAAGTATGGTTTGCAAGACCAACGATTTTTCCTTGTTCAAGGCAAACTAAAACAGGATTTGCAGTCGGTTTGCGTGTTTCTTCATTCACGACATGAAAGACGAGCCCCACTGGTTTGCCGATGGCTTCTGCCACTAACCAACCGGTCATACGTTCGGCCACCGGATTGAGCCAGGTAATCTCCCCTTTCGCATCTGTGGTAATCACGGCATCACCGATGGAACGTAAGGTGACCTCCAGCATTTCATGTTGCTCGGCCAATTCAAGATTAAGGCGACGCGCTTCAGTGACGTCCCAGTTTGCACCGACCATACGAACAGAATGTCCAATGCTATCGCGCGTGACTCTGCCAGTACTGCGTATATAACGTACACTGCCATCCGGCCAAAAGATACGAAACTCTGTGTCTAATGGCGTTGTCCCTGCGACAGCATCCTTGAGCGCCGCATCTGTTTTTTGAGCGTCATCTGGATGAACTGATTTTGTCCAAAGCTCATAGGCAGTGATTCCATCTTCGAGACTCACACCATACAACCGGTACATCCATGCGTCCCAGATCAACGTATTCGCGCTGATATCCCACTCCCAGATACCGATCCCCCCAGAATCCGTTGCTAGGGATATGCGCTCTTTCGCCTCTTGTAATGCATTCTGAGAGGCAATACGCTCGGAAACGTCTTCATGCGTACCAAACATCCATTCTGGATTGCCGTCTGCAGTCCAGGTCATCACACGGCCAAGACTACGCACCCAAACCCAATGCCCGTCACGATGCCGCATCCGAACCTCGCACTCATAATTTTTAATCTGGTCAGCGAAATGGTGATCAAGCAAAGCACCAGACATCTGCACATCATCAGGATGAAGATTATTAACCCAGCTTTGTATGGATGGAGATGGAAAGTTTTCTAAGGAATACCCAATAATCTCTACCCAACGTTCGTTAACGATGACCTCCCCGGTCTGAACATTCCATTCCCATGTTCCCATTTGGGTACTATCAACAATATGCATCAGGCGCTGATGCTGTTGCTCTAACTGATACTCAACAAGACGTCGTTGCGTCACATCCTCGATCACTACCACACTGCTGTGTGACTTACCATTAGGATCATAGTCGAGCACGGCTGAAAGCAAAACATCCATCTTTTCACCGCTTTTGGTGACCATCTGATAGGGCACTTTATCGCATCGACCATGCTTGAAAAACGTAGGAAAACCAACATTTTTTGCGTACTCTCTCGATTCTGGTGTCAAAAAATCGGAGGAATAACATCCCAATACTTCTTCGCGTTCGTATCCCAGTTTTGATAACCAAGTATCGCTGACTGCGAGCAGTCGCCCCTCCATATCAATGGAATGTAACATCGCCGGTGTGGCCTGATATAACTGACGTAAATGACTCTCACTGTATTGCAATGCTTTAGTAGCGCGTTTGTATTGATGTAATGCGCGCCGCCCTTCAAGTGCCGCCGCTGCCGCAAGCGCTAAGTTTTTTAAAATCTCGCGCTGTTTTTCATCGAGTTCTCGCGGTTGACGATCAATCACGCATAGCGTACCGACCCGATTACCATCACGTAAAACAATCGGTACGCCGGCATAAAAGCGAAAGCCGGACTGTCCCGCAACCAGAGGATTGTCGGCAAACCGCTCATCAGATGACGCGTCCGAAATTTCAAACAGCTCACTTCCAAGAATCGCATGTGCGCAAAATGCAATATCTCTTGGTGTTTCGGAAATACCAGAAAGTCCGATATTCGCCTTAAACCACTGTCGCTCAATATCGATCAAACTAATCAGTGAAATTGGCACGCCACAGATAGATGATGCAATATTCACTAACGCATCAAATTCTATTTCAGGCGATGAATCGAGAACTTCGAGCGCGTGCAGGGCCGCGATACGCTCCTTCTCATTTTGGGGCAATGGTGCTGAATTCATTTGCTTTCAACTCCGGCTAAATTCTCAACTTAAGCAACATCATTCGTCATCAGACGTCAACACTATTCCCAGCACGGTTTGATGGATTACATTTTTAATGCAAAATGAAACCTGGCAAAAGACTGCTCAAGAACAATTGGGGCACCGATAGTAATGAAAAAAACAAAACCAAAAGGCAACAAAAAAGCGAGTTTTATTTTGTGTAGAATAAAGAGTAGCAGAAGTCACTGGCTTCCATCTATTCTCTTGTGAAAAATAGATGGAAATCGAGCCAAATAGATCGCAAACAAGATCTGCCAGAAACATCCCAGTGCATGAGACGCCACAATGCTGCAGATCTGAACAATACTTAGTGAGTATCTGTATGTTGCTTTTTTAATTTTACGATACTGACGGCGACGGCGGCACAGATAAGCAATGCACCGGCCAGACGAATCACGTTTTCTGGATTGCCATCCAACCAACGATGATAAATAAGCGGTAACGTGAAAATTTGTATAATCATCGGGATGACGATGAACATATTAAAAATTCCCATATACACACCAGTACGATGTGCAGGAATGCAGTCAGCAAGCATCACGTAAGGATTACCCATGATGCTGGCCCAGGCAAGACCAACACCCAGCATAGGAATGTACAACAGTGCAGGAGTATGGATATCCGGCAAACTCAACATCGCTATACCGGCCAGTGACAGACAAATAGCATGCGTCACTTTCGGGCCAAAACGGCGCACGAATGGCACCAAGGCGAACGCGGCAATGAAAGCAACAAAGTTGTAGAAAGCACCGATTTGACCATTCAACAGCCCCGCATCACGAAAACCATCCGTAGCAGGATCATCCGTACCGAATATGCTGCGCCCCAGTGATAAGACAATGTACTGCCAGTAGCAAAACATCGCATACCATTGAAACAATTTAACCAAGGCAAGTTGTTTCATGGTGAGCGGCATTTCTTTCACCGCCAGAATAATCTCATCCGCGGTAGCACGCCAGCCCGTTGGTTGGCTTTTTATCTCAGCAATTTGTTCCGGATCCAATGGGAGCTCAGGCGTAGTCTTCAGGCTCCAGAGTATGCTGGCAATAGAAAAGACGGCACCGATCAAAAACGCGGTGATGACAATATACGGAATATGATTGGCATTAACAGCATTGCTATTCATGCCAAAGGCGACCAACAATGAAGGCGTCAAATAGGCAAGCGTCTGACCAAGCCCCGTACAAGCACTTTGCGTCAGGAATCCAGCGGCATGCTGCTCCGACCGCAACCGGTCACTGACGTACGCGCGATAAGGCTCCATCGTGACATTATTTGCTGCATCCAGAATCCATAAAATGCTCGCTGCCATCCACAAACTCGAACTGAATGGCATGATAAGAAGTCCGAGACTACAAATTAAGGCGCCAATCAGAAAGTAAGGCGTGCGACGCCCCCAACGACTGACAGTCCGGTCACTCATTGCACCAATGATAGGCTGTACAATCAAACCAGTAACGGGCCCAGCGAGCCATAGATACGGCAGACTTGCCTCATCGGCTCCCAAGTATTTATAGATCGGACTCATGCTACTTTGCTGTAATCCAAAACTAAATTGCAAGCCAAAAAATCCAATGTTCATGTTCAAAATTTGCCAGAACGAAAGCCATGGTTTTTTGCTGCCGGAACTTCCGATTGGTGCATGATTCATGATGTCATTGTCCGATGAGTGGCATTGGAAGGTACCAGCCAATATTGTGACCAAGGTGCTATCGCTATCTGATCGCTGAACATCTGTTGCGTCAGCAAATCCTCCCAATCATGCGCTCGAAGTGATGGAGTCAATAAGTCTTCTTGCTTCAGATAGCAAACATGATCTGAAAAATTACCTACAAAAATGACTGGGTGGTGATCGCTACCACGCACAAAAGCCAGCACTTCTGGTTGCGCGCAAGAAAGCAAATGGCGCGGCTGATGCGCAGCCAACTGCGGCAAGGTCCGACGGGCTTGCAGCAACTGAGACAGCCCCGCAAACATGGCACCACTGTTAGTGGTACGATCCAAACGATCTACATATAATGGCTCTTGCCAGTGTGGACGGTGCAGCCAACGGCTGTCCAGGGACTGAGAAGGAATCAGCTGGTAATCGACATCATTCTCCTGCGCCAATTCATCCCCCATATAAATAAACGGCATCCCACCAAAGCATAAACTGAGTCCATACAAAAGCAAGAGGCGATCAATAGCAGAAGTCTGATCTTGGTTACTGAAACGATCGCAACCTGTCAACGCTGCTGCCATCCCTACGCTACCGTGAACTGCTTCCGGATCACTCGTCTGAAAACTCGCGCCGCGGGCAAAACTATTCCCTTCGCCAGCAAAAAACTGAGCGACAGCCGCTAAGCGACTTTGTACATCCTGCGAGCTAAGACGTGCTTCTGGTCGCAATACATTCCAGCCAATATCATCATGACAGCGGACGTACGTGAGCCAACTGGTGTTGGGTGGTAAGGGTGGCGTGGCGCGGATTACATCTTGCATGAGCGTCGTATTTTGCTCCGCGAGCGAAAGCCAACTGGCAGCCATCAGAGTGCTGTGATAGGCCATGTGACATTCTGCATGTGCGCCATCTGGGCTGCCCAGATAAGCGGGTAAATCAGCCGTTGGAACAATCGCCTCCGCTTTGAGTAACACGCCTGGCGCAGCAATATCAATCATGTGGCGTATCGCCTTTAACAGTATATGCGTCTCTTGTTGATTCATGCAGTTCGTACCAAGGCGCTTCCATAAGAATGCCGTTGAATCCAGCCGGAATACCTCCACACCGCGATTCGCCAGTTCCAGCATAGCGATCACCATATCGGCAAACACGGCAGGATTGCCATAGTTCAAATCCCATTGATAAGGATAAAAGGTCGTCCAGACCCAAGACTTCATCGCTTCGTTGTAACTAAAATTACCGGGGGCAACTTGCGGAAAAACCTGTCCCAGATTCGCTTCATAGGCATCGGGTAACTGACGATCAGGGAAGTGGTAAAAATAATCTTGGTAATGCGAATCTCCAGCCTGTGCTGCACTTGCCCACGGGTGATCGTCGGCAACGTGATTTAAAATAAAATCAGAACACAGACTGATTCCGGCGCGACGCAACGCCTGCGTTAATTGCTCCAGATCAAGCATCGTTCCCAGCGCAGGTTCAACTTCATCAAAGGCGGAAACTGCAAATCCCCCATCGTTTTCACCTGCGCGGGCTTTCAAAAAAGGTAGTAAATGCAGATAAGTGACACCCATTTCTTTCAGATGCGGGATCCGCCGCATGACCCCTTGTAAATCACCACCAAAACGGTCGACGTACGCACAATAGGCCAGCATATGTTCATCGCAAAACCAGTCCGGATGTTGCTCACGCTTCAGATCCAATGCGATTAATGAGGGTGACCGATGTCGGATCGTTTCTGACAACCGAGAGAAGAGTTGTTGTAACCAAAGATGAAAAGCATCTGGATCATCAAAAGCACTAGCGTACACCGATTCAAGACTTGCTAACAGATCTGCCGAACGTGTACTAAAACGAGCTGCCACAATCCCTTGTAATGAATCTGGCAATGTCGTTGATAACGCTTGCAAACAACTATGTTGGAGGGATTTGAAATCCATCGTGAATCACATTTCAAAAAATAAGATGCACCGGAAAAATGGCTCTCCCTACCACCTCAGCAGCAAGGAGAGCCGAAACACACGGGTAAAGGTGTTTGTTTATGTTCACCTAAGAACAATGGCCTGAGCGATGCACAAAAACGCGTTGTCATTCAATACCGACGTCTCGTTTGTTGTGCAGCTATTGCGAAGAATTATCCAACAAAAGAAAATTCTTTGCAATCGATTGCAAGTACGCACCGCAGCAATTACCCGCAAACCAACAAGTCAGCGCAAGAACACTGCATCAACCAAGAGAGAATGCACCAACAAAAGCAAAATTCGATCAACAAAACGTGCCATTAAAACAACATTAGTCCACAATACACGTTAAAATGTGGCGATGCAGCATGATTTAATCAAACAAAATCCGCTAAAAATTCAAATTACATCATCACAAGAGGAATTTTATGCAAACGTTTGTAATTCTACTGTTTCCCCTTTAATAACTCTGCGTTCGCTCCCGAACAGACGATGCAGTGCCATTCGTTGATGATTCATCTCAGAGAAAAAAGCGGGGACCCAACGGATGTCGCATAACAACATCATCACTATTTCTACCCCGCGTGACCTGTCAGACCGGATTGGTTTTCTGGCGACCATCATTGCATCGTTTGCGCTGTGCGCGTGCGCCTCCTCAACGATGCAGCCACCTAAGCCACTTTCATTTGCGATACCAACTACTTGGTCTGATCCAACAGTCGTTGGTCAAGACACGCTGGTTCAGTGGTGGACGAGGTTTCATGATCCGGTACTCGATACCCTGGTGAATCAGTCACTCAACAACAACCTGAGTATAAAGACAGCACAGACTGCGCTGCGTCAGGCCTGGGCACTGCGTGACATTGCAGCGGCAGCACTCTTCCCAACACTGGACGGATCTGCTTCGGCACAACGTAATAGAATCAGTGGCACTGGAAGCAGCAATTTATTTCAGGTCGACGCCACTGCAAATTGGGCGCCCGATATCTTTGGTGCCGCACGCAGCGGGCGCAATGCTGCCGAGGATGCCGCATTATCGAGCAAGGCCAGTCTCGGCGACACGCAAGTCATGATAACAGCGGAAGTAGGTCTGACTTATATCAGCCTACGTGACAGTCAGGCACGATTTAGCATTGCACAACAAAACCTCACCAATCAGGAAGAGACGCTACGCATTACACAGTGGCGCCAACAAGCAGGATTTCTGAGCATCCTTGAAGTAGAACAGGCACGCACCGCAGTTGAACAAACCAGGGCACAGTTACCCCTGTTGCAAATAGCGATCAAACAAAACCAGCATGCACTGGCACTACTGACTGGTCAGCCACCACAAATGCTGGAAACGATCTTATCAGCAGCCCAACCCGTGCCAAAGACTGAAGGTGAACTAGCATTGACCATACCGGCAGAAACTCTGCGCCAGCGTGCCGATATCAGGGCTGCCGAATACACCGTTTTAGCAGCGAGGGAGCGAACCAATCAGGCCGAAGCCGCACGCCTTCCGAGCTTTTCTCTGGGCGGATCAATCGGCCTGAGTGCATTAACAGCGGGCATGCTTACCGATGGATCTTCGTTGGTGAGCGCTCTGATTGCTGGAATCAGCCTGCCGATTTTTGATGGCGGGGCAAAACGTGCTCAGGTGAGTCTGCAGCAGGCAGCGTTTGATCAAGCACAATTGGCCTATGAAACTGCCGTACTGACAGCACTTTCCGACGTAGAAAATGCACTACTGGCATTGCGCAATGATAGTCAACGCTTTCAAAGCCTGAGGGTTGCAAGCGAGTCAGCCGCCACCGCATCGCATCTGGCAAACCAGCGTTACAGCAGCGGACTTATTGATTTTCAGGTGGTACTGCAAACCCAGCTTACCCAACTAGCCACACAGGATGCCCTTGCCAGTGCAAACGCCGTCGTCAGCAGCGATCAAATTCGACTTTACAAGGCACTTGGCGGCGGATGGCAAGCCGACAGCGAGAAGGATAGTGCAACAAACGCGTCGTCTGAAACACCAACTAAAAATAAGTCTACTCTGATCGCAACGCCATGAAACCATCCGACCCTGTTATTGACCCGTTGCCTCATGATGCTTTGCTCTTGGCAGCCCCACCCGAGATCAGAGCGGCACCCACGATCACACCGTCCTCAGTTGCCCCTGCACCTGATGCCGCAGCTAACGACCCAGCCACAAAGGATATAAGCACGCTACTTGCCGAGCCAAGCTTAAAATCCTGGTATCGTCGCCCACTAGTCTGGTTCGGCACACTGCTTGTTTTGCTCATTGCTGGCTTCATCTGGTGGTGGATGGCACGTCATGCCCAAAACGCGCTGCCTGTTTATAACACCCAGCCTGTCGCGCGTGGCAACATCACATTGACCGTAACTGCCAACGGCACGCTGCAGCCTATCCGTTCAATTAATATCGGCAGCGAACTATCAGGCACCGTGCTCAAGGTCAATGTGGATGTCAATGATCAGGTCAGAAAAGGGGATGCGCTGCTAGTGCTCGATCCTGCCAAACTGAATGACCAGATCCTACGTTCCACGGCCACGTTGGATGCGGCCAAGTCCAAGGTAGCGCAAACGACGGCGACTGTCAGAGAAGCCACTGCATCCTTGAACCGGCTCAATGAGGTCTCTATCCTCTCTGCGGGTAAGGTACCATCCAAAGCTGAACTAGATACCGGTCGCGCCACACTGGACCGGGCAACAGCCGACGATCTCAGTGCACAAGCAGGCGTGAATGATGCAAAAGCCGCCCTCTCCACTGACCAGATTACGCTGTCCAAGGCATCCATCAAAGCACCGGCCGACGGCATTATTTTGACCCGCACGGTCGATCCAGGCAACGCAGTAGCAGCCTCGTTACAAGCAGTCACCCTGTTCACTTTAGCTGACGATCTGAGCAAATTGCGTCTGTGGGTGTATGTCGATGAAGCCGACGTGGGGGCGGTCAAGGTAGGGCAACATGCTACGTTTACCGTCAGCGCCTATCTGAGTCGACAATTTCCGGCCAAAATCACCCGTGTCGGCTTTGGCTCGACCATCACTGACGCCGTTGTCACCTATCTGACTTATCTCGATGTCGACAATGCCGATATGAGCTTGCGGCCAGGAATGACCGCCACCGCATCGATTATCGCCGCACAGCGTAATAACGTGATGCTCGTACCAAATACAGCACTACGCTTCATGCCAGGCACCACAGCAGCGGCAACCAAAACCGGCATGGCATCGAGCCTGATTCCGCATATTCCAGGCAACACCGGCCGCAAGTCTGCTGCCACCAGCGCTAGCACAGCACTGGCAAAACAAGTATGGATCCTACGCGACAAAACAGCGGTTGCCGTCGCGGTCACACCTGGTATCAGCGATGGTCATATGACCGAAATCACTGGCGGTGATTTGCAGCTTGGCATGCTCGTCATCACCGATCAACAAAGTACGAAGGTCAAATGAGCGCCATGACTATGCCACTCATTAGCCTTCGCGGCGTGACTAAACGCTATGGCAGCGGTGCCACCGAATTAATGGCATTAAAAGGGATTGATCTCGACATTCAGGCCGGAGAATTTGTCGCCATCAGTGGTCCTAGCGGGTCTGGAAAATCAACGGTGATGAATATTCTGGGCTGCCTCGATACCCCTAGCAGCGGGCAATACCTGTTCAAAGGAGCACACGTTGAAGCGCTATCGCGCGATCAACGGGCACGTTTGCGCCGCCAGTATCTGGGCTTTGTCTTTCAGGGCTTTAATCTGTTGGCACGTACCTCTGCCCAAGAAAACGTTGAACTACCGCTGTTATATCGTGGTGATAGTGCCAACTCTCGCCGTGCCGCTGCCAGCGTGGCGTTGCAATCAGTAGGACTGGGTGGCTGGGAACACCACATGCCGTCCGAGCTATCTGGTGGTCAGCAGCAGCGGGTAGCGATCGCGCGCGCCATTGTCACTACGCCAGATGTGGTACTGGCTGACGAGCCCACCGGCAATCTCGATACTCAACGCAGCCATGAAATCATGGGACTGCTCGTGGCACTCAATCGGGATCATGGCATCACCGTGCTGATGGTGACGCATGAACCTGACATGGCAGCCTACGCGCGGCGGATGGTGAATTTCGTTGATGGACGCATCGCCAAAGATGAAATCAATCCGCATCCTGTCACTGCAGCGCCGCAAACGATGAATCCCAACGAAAGCACCTGATGCTGTTTTCTGTGTTCATCCTTGCACTACGCTCGGTACAGCGCAACCTGCTGCGATCTTTCCTGACTATTTTGGGCATCGTGATTGGTGTGTCTGCTGTCATTACCATGGTCACGCTCGGCAATGGTGCAACGCAGGCAATCAATACGCAAATCTCTAGTCTGGGAGCGAACTTACTCATTGTGAGTCCTGGTCAGCGCGGTCCCGGTGGCGGTGGCTCGGGAGCAGGTAGTGCCGGCATACCTCACTTTACTGATGCGGACGCAGACGCCATTGCTGCGCAAATCGGTGGCGTGGCCCAAGTCGCGCCGTTAGGGCGAGCCAGCGTGACCGTCATCGCCAATGGTCGCAACTGGATTACCAGCGTGTCTGGCAGCACCAACGAATGGTTTAAAACTGGCAACTGGAATCTGGCCAGCGGCCGCGAATTCGATCCCGATGAACAACGCGCCGGTTCGGCCGTGTGCATCATCGGTGAAACGGTACGCCGAGAAATTTTTGGCGGTACCCCCGGCAAAACAGGCTTAGGAGAATTATTGCGCGTCAAACAATTCTCATGCAACGTCATCGGCATTTTAGGTAGCAAGGGGCAGAGCGGCATGGGGGATCAAGATGACACCGTCGTGGTGCCGTTAAATACGCTACAGCGCCGCGTTACAGGCTCACACCGAGTCGATATGCTCATGGTCTCTATGCAAGAAAATGCCGATAGTGCGCCACTCAAAGCGAGTCTGCGCCAGCTCATGCGCGAGCGCCGCAAGCTGGCAGAACATGACGATGACAATTTCAATATCTTCGACACGCAACAGCTCGCTGAAACACTGTCCAGTACCATGGGTGTTCTGACCAGTCTCCTTGGTGCAGTGGCCGCAGTCAGCCTGCTGGTGGGCGGTATCGGGATTATGAACATCATGCTCGTGAGCGTGACCGAACGTACCCGCGAAATCGGACTACGGCTCGCGGTAGGCGCGTTAGAAGATGAGGTACTGTTGCAGTTTCTGATTGAGGCGATGGTACTGTCCGCATTGGGCGGTTTAGTCGGCGTGATCATCGCGACGATCGCGTCGTATTTTCTGGCGGGTCTGATGAATGTACCCTATACGTTCGACCCCACCATCAATCTTCTTTCACTGGTATTTTCAGCAGGCATCGGTGTTCTTTTTGGTTATTTCCCTGCACGCAATGCTGCCCGTATGGATCCGATCGTCGCTTTACGCCACGAGTAACTTTCGTCCTCACCTCAAGGTGGAACTTGCGTACTGGTGGCGCGGATGAATTGGTGACAAAACACAAGGATGCTACTGACAGCGACAATCGTCAGACACAGGTACCCAACCGGTGGTGTACTAAACCTGAACAAAGAGCTCATGAATGGCACATACAATGATACCCCTAACATCAGCAACGCAAGCGCAACGACACTCCACAGCGCCGTATTACGTAAGCGAACCGATGCCAGTATGGACAATGTCCACGAGCGATTGATAACAATCAGCCAGATATCACCGACAATCATCCCACTAAACGTCAGCGCCCTCGCCTGCGCAACCGCCAGCCCCGCCTCTTGTGCCAGCAGATACACTGCCAGCAACACCACAAACAAAATCACCCCCTGCTTTAAACCTAACATCAACAGTTCGGCGTTGAATATTTTTTGATCGGTGCGCCGCGGTAATCGTTTCATGACGTCGGCCTCTTCTGGCTCTGCCTCAAAAACGATAGAACAGGTGGGATCAATCATCAGTTCAAAAAAGACGATATGCACTGGCAGTAAAATTAGTGGCCATCCCATCATGACCGGCAACATCGACATGCCTGCAATCGGAATATGCGCACCGACTAAGAACACAACTGCCTTGCGGATATTATCGACAATACGGCGCCCGAGCCTGACGGCAGCGACGAGAGCACCAAAATCATCATCCAAGAGCACCAACGCGGCCGACTCACGCGCGACGTCAGTACCGCGTAGCCCCATCGCAATGCCAACATGCGCAGCCTTCAGTGCAGGCGCATCGTTGACGCCATCACCAGTCATGGCGACCACTTCACCACTCGCCTCGAAGGCTGTGACCAGACGTAATTTTTGTTCAGGCTGTATGCGGCAAAATACATTCGTCTGTGCCAACCGCTTTTGCAGTTCAGTATCATCCAGCGTATCGAGATCGGTGCCTGTAATAACGCCACTGTCATGAGCAATGCCGCATTGTTGAGCGATATTCATTGCCGTCGCAGGATAATCGCCCGTCATCATCACGACACGAATTCCCGCTGCATGGCATTGTGATATAGCTGTCTTAACGCCGGGCCGCAACGGGTCTGCTAGCGCGATCAGTCCAAGAAATTTAAAATCAAAATCATGCTGAATCGCTGGCAGTGCATGCTGCTTAAAGCTCGCCTTGGCGACGGCAAGTACACGTAATCCCTGACTGGCTACACGATCGACCTGTGCGTTAATGCGCTGTATCTCATCGCTTGGCAAATGACACAAATCAATGATCGCTTCCGGCGCTCCCTTGGCAGCGATCACATAGTCAACCCTGTCTGGCGAATGCCAGACGCGCGACATTGCCAGCAGTTGCGGAGACAACGGATATTCTTCCACCAGTGTCCAGAGATCATGAATATGCTCAGTACCCGCCAACGTGGCGTGCCCGGCTTCCTGAATAGCCTTTTCCATCGGATCAAAAGGATCACGTTGGCTAGACAGCATAGAAAATTCCAGCGTCTCATGAAACGTCTCCGGAAAATCTAAGGGCAATGTAACCGATGAATCACCAAAAATATAAACCTGCTCCCCCACCGCGATCTGTGCCAATGCCATGCGGTTTTGCGTTAACGTCCCCGTCTTATCAACGCATAGCACCGTTGCCGCGCCCAACATTTCAATGGCAGAAATACGGCGTGTCAGGACTTGTTTTCTGGCAATCCGCCATGCGCCAAGTCCAAGAAAAATCGTCAAAATCAATGGCAATTCAGCAGGCAATAGTGCCATCGCCATAGTCAAACCAGCCAGAATTCCGTTAAGCCAGTCACCACGGGTAACGCCATACCAGATCGTCAGTACTAAAACCAGAACAATGCTGGAAACAGAAATAACCCTGACCGCATGCGCTGTCTCATTTTGCAAATGACTGGGTTCCGTTTCAAGCGTCACCAAAGCTTTTCCAATACCGCCGAGGATTGTTTTTTCACCGGTCGCCTCGACCTGCGCCTTACCTTTTCCCTGCACCACGAGCGTACCAGAATAGAGATAAGGTTGATCCTCACCGCCAGGTGGTGCAAATCTGGCGACTGCATCACTCCCCTTCGCCTTGCGCACAGGCACGGACTCGCCGCTTAATAAGGACTCATCAATCGTCATGCCCTGAGTGTCGATCAAAAAGAGATCAGCCGGCACACGATCACCTTCCGCTAGAAACACGATGTCGCCTCGCACAACCTCGTGACCTGGTATGCGCTGTTGTTTCCCATCCCGTAACACCAACACACGCGGACTAGACAAGTCACGCAATGCCTCCAGCGCACGTTCGCTCTTGCGTTCCTGCACAAAACTCATGGCCATGACAATCACAACCGATCCCAACAAGATAGAAGCGTCCTGTCTGCTACCTAACACCAGATAAATACTGCCACACGCAATGAGGAGAATAAACATCGGTTCACGCACGATACCCCATGCAATCCCCAATACCGACCGCGGCCTGGCAGTCGGCAACGTGTTCCCGCCATCACTCAACAGCCGACGCTGCGCTTCTGCGGCGCTAAGGCCAGTCAGTAAATTCGTCGTCTCTGACATACGGTTCCCGTCCATGTTAAGTTCTCGGAGACGCATACGCTATGCACATCAACATGATGCGTCTGTGCACTACCGCGCTGTTAGGTTTACCTGAAATCCTTGCACAATGGTTGCAACATGTCACCGCCTAGCAAGGCTCAGGGCTATCGCAAGCGGCGTGTTGTCGTGAGCATCAATTAAATGACTCCACATTTCATGGCTGGATTTCAGGTTCCGTCGCATTAACTTTTAAAAAGGCGAGTTTAAGCCGTTACGACTTTTTATATTATCGCTGGACGGACTACGCCTGCCAATGCATAAAACTGGTCTGCAAATGACATGTTCTCACATCCGACCAGGTTCAGTTGTCCTTTGCGTAGCATATGCATAAGCTCAATTCCCGCTAAAATATTTCTAGCTGCACGAAATGACTTGAACCCAAGCATCGGACGTGTCATACGCTTGATCCCACGATGATCTGGCTCAACCATATTATTGAGATATTTTACTTGCCTTACAATAACGCTCAGTCCCTTGTCTTCGATGATCTGATCAATCGCTGCTTTATTTGCACCGCTCTTATCCATGGCGATCTTTCCTGGTAAGCCATTGAGAAGCATGGCTTTGTCGAAGAAGCGCATGGCAGCAGTTTTATCGCGTTTAGCAGTGAAAAGAAAATCGACGGTTTGTCCCTCTTTGTCGACGGCACGATTCAGATACTTCCATTAGCCGTGAACTGCAATGTAGGTTTCATCCATTCTCCAGCTGCTACCAACAGGGCGTTGATATTTTCTGAATGTTTTTTCGATCAGAGGCAGAAACCGGATTGCCCAGCGGTTGATGGAGGAATGGTCGACAACGACGCCACGTTCTTGCATCATTTCTTCGAGATGGCGGTAGCTGAGTGGGTAA
>Ga0209913_1001133_pt1 | contig 16257 bp, 16 predicted proteins | sample PersoiDNA2013203_FD_185805 | JGI IMG/M metagenome (GOLD analysis project Ga0209913, IMG submission 185805) | Permafrost soil microbial communities from the Arctic, to analyse light accelerated degradation of dissolved organic matter (DOM) -... | ecosystem: Environmental > Terrestrial > Soil >... | reverse complement strand
GTGCTGGCTGGAGTGCTGTTGCTGCGTTTCTGGATGCAGGTCGTGCAAGTGCGTCCGCCGGCATCGGTGGGGCAGTTCGTATTTCAGTTGTCGGATTGGCTGGTCAAGCCGCTGCGCAAAGTGTTGCCGGGTGTCGGTGGCTACGACTGGGCCAGCCTTGTCGGCGCCTTCCTGGTGGTGCTGTTGTCGATCATCGCCGCAGTCGGATTCGTCTCCGGGTTTGATTTCCAACCCATCATTCTGTTTTCGCTGGTGCGTTTTTTCCAGTGGATTTTTTACGGTTTCATGGCCACGCTGATCATCGAAGCGATTTTCAGCTGGGTGAATCCCTATGCGCCGTTGGCACCGTTTGTTAGGGCGCTCAATGAGCCGCTGCTGCGTCCGTTGCGCAAGGTCCTTCCGCTCATCGGCAATGTCGACCTGTCGCCGCTGGCGGCGCTGATACTGCTGCAGATCGCCGTGCGTCTGGTCAGTACCTTGATTCTGTCCATCGGCTGATCATTTTCAAGCAGTCAAAATAAAACAGGCCGCACGGTGTATCGTGCGGCCTGTTTTTATGTGGGCATTCCTGTGAGCGGTGCCAGACTTCTTTGCGCTATCTGCTGCTTATTTCTTCTTTGCCGCCCACTGCTGCAATGCCTGCAAGGTGTTTTCAACATGCTTGTCGGGGCTCGGGCTGCTGTATTCGTAGATGATGCTCTTGTCCGGCGCGATGACGTATGACGTGCGGCTGGCATAGTCCGACTTGCTGTTCATCACCGCATCGTAGGATTTCATGATCTTCTGATCGGTATCGGCGGCGACCGCAAACTTACTGCGGCATTCACTGACGGAAAACTTGTTGAGCGTTTCAATCTTGTCGTTCGACACGCCGATGACGGTAGCGCCGAGCGCCTTGTAGCGGTCGATGGCTTCGGCGAACAGATGAGCTTCAATCGTGCAGCCGGTGGTAAAGGCAGCAGGGTAAAAATACAGCACCACCGGGCCTTTTTTGAGCGTTTCTGCCAGCGAGAACGTGGATACCTGACCACCGAGCGACGCTTGCGTCGAGAAATCAGGCGCCTTTTCGCCGGGTTTGAGCGCGGCCGATGCAAGCGGGCTGAGCGACAGCGAGCACAGTGAGAAGAGCAGGACAGAAGTGAGGCGTTTCATGGCGATTCCTTTCAATGTCCTGCGGTCTTCGGTGCGTGTACATCTTAGACAATGCCGGCAATATGGCTTCACTGCCACCGATGTGTCGAACATCGGTGGCAGCGAGGTCAGTCATTACTTCAGTCAATCAGGCAAAGCGATAACCGAAGGCCTTGTGGAAACGGTCGTCGATTTCGGCCAGTGTCGGTGCATGGTTTTGCGGGCCTTGCGAAGCGATCTTGATCGATCCCATCAGGCTGGAAAGGCGTCCGGTCGTCGCCCAATCCATGCCCTTGGTCAGGCCGAACAGCATGCCCGCACGGAATGCGTCGCCGCAGCCGGTCGGATCGGCGATGGCATCTGCCTGCACGCAAGGGATGTCGATCTTCTGGCCGTCGGTAAAGATCTCCGCACCCAGCTCGCCGCGCGTGACGATCAGCGCCGACACTTGTTTGGCAATTTGCTCCAGGCTCAGGCCGGTGCGAGCGGTCAGCAATTCGGCTTCGTAGTCATTCACAGCGACATAAGTTGCCAGGTCGATGAAGTGTTTCAGATCATCGCCGCTGAACATCGGCATACCTTGGCCCGGATCGAAAATCAGCGGGATGCCGTGTTCGGCGCTATGTTCTGCATGTTGCAGCATGCCATCGCGGCCGTCCGGCGCCACGATGGACAACTTGACTGGGCCTGCATCGGCGACCTTGTTCTCATGCGAGTAGCTCATCGCACCCGGATGGAATGCAGTGATCTGGTTGCCGCCGGCATCGGTGGTGATGAAGCATTGGGCGGTGAACGAGCTGTCGATCACGCGGATGCTCTTGGTGGAAATACCGAGGTTCTTGAAGCGCTCCATGTACGGCGCGCTGTCCTGACCGACGGTTGCCATGATGACGGGTTCGCCGCCGAGCAATTTCAGGTTATAGGCGATATTGCCGGCACAGCCGCCGAATTCACGTCGCATCGACGGCACCAGGAAAGACACATTGATCTTGTGCAATTGATCCGCCAGCAGCGCATCAGCGAAGCGGCCGTCGTATTGCATGATGTTGTCGTAAGCGAGCGAACCGCAGATAAGTGAACTCATGGCGAATGTCTGAGAAAGTTGAAGAATGCTGCATTGTAGAAGAATCCCGCCGGTTCTGCGGATTTTCGTGGCGCTTGCTTAAGCCAAGCCTCAGCGTGTGCTAAGGCGGAGAGCAATCAGGGATAGAACAGGTAGATGCGGTAACCGGAGGCTGCCGGTTGCGCGAGTTCAAACGTCAGTTTGACTTGCTGTTCGCCTTCCCCGGGGAGGCCGTCATCGATCATTTGTGCCGATTTGATGTATTCGCGCGGTGCGAAGACGCGTCGGGTGATGGCTTTTTCATCACCGTCATTCAACGTCAGCTCCATGTACGGCCAGGCTTGGGCGCTGTAGCCGCGATTGCGCAATAGCACCGTGAGGGTATAGATATTCTGATTGGGCGGCACCAGTTGCAGTTCGCTGGATTCCAGCGACAGCTGGTCGATATTGGTGGGCAGGCCGACCGAGCAATGCAGCGCGGCGCAGACGGACGACAGCAGGGGGCGTGTCGACGGTAGCCAGGCAGCGATCGTATTGCGCCAGACATAAGTAGCCTGCAGCAGCAAGGCGATGGTGAGAAATACCGAGCCGACAAGCATGACGACGCGGCCGATCCGGCGCAGGCGTTCGCGGCGTTCTGCTTTCTGAACGAAGGCAGGAGTATCTGCGTCGTCTTCCTCGTATTCCTCTTCTTCGTGTTCTTCCTCATCCTCTTCGTGTTCTTCTGCGCTCTCGGATTCACTTTGTTCCGAAGTTGCTTTCGCGGCTACTCCCATCTCCGCAGCGGGCGCCGTGTCTTCTGCGCGCGCAGAGGAAGTGAGCGGAACCGGATAAGACAATTCCTGCGTCAGGGTATTGATCGCAGTCTGTTCAGCCTGATCCAGCGACGCCGCGGCAGCGGACGTTTCGGCGGACTTGGCTGGAGTGCCCGGGAGTGGGAAGGATGGTGAGGCAGTGGCTTTTCCCGATTCAGGCGAATCCGGTTGCGATGTTGGCGTGACCGACTGTGTTCCCCAAGGCGCATCGTCGGTTTCTGCGGCGATGCTGGCAAATGCCGTGGATAAATCTACCGGTGGGCGAGGCGGGATTGAAGGTGTTGGTGCAGATGGGGAAACAACTGGGGGCGTATTTGTATTGCCCGGCAGCGCAGGCCATCCCGTCGGTGCGGGACGATTTTCTGTCTTTTCTGTTGTTGGGGCGGTGGACGGCGGCGCAGCGACGAGTTGTTGCGCGATGTCGGGCGACACCAGGTGTTCGTTGCCGTTGAAAACTTCCTTGCAGCTACCGCAGCGAACCAGGCCGCCACGCAGTTTGAGCTGGTCTTGAGCGACGCGAAATGTCGTCTGGCAGAAGGGACATTGAGTCGCCAGCGCCATCAGCGTGCCTCGCCGGGTTCAGCACAAGACCAAACCGCGTTAAGCCGCGGGTTGCTGACATGGCGAAGAACGATCCGACGCGACATGCTTACTCCGTCGGCGCCTGGCCGGCCAGCGCGACCCAACCTTCATGTTCGGCCCAGACGCTCAGCGCGATATACGGCGCATATGCGGCAATCACTTCCTCAGCCTGGCGATCCAGCACGCCCGATAACACCAGCGAACCACCCGGTGCGACGCGGCCGGCCAGCATGGGCGCCATCAATTGCAACGGACCTGCCAGGATATTGGCGACAACGATGGCGAAAGTCTGATTTTCCGGATACGTACGGACAAAGGCTTCCGGCAGGTGGTATTCGATCTCGCACGTATTGCGTTCGCTGTTGAAGCGAGCCGATTCCAGTGCTTGCGGGTCAATGTCGACACCGATGACGTGCTGCGCTCCGAGCTTCTTGGCAACCAGCGCCAGAATCCCGGAACCGCAACCGTAATCGAGGACCGTCGATACATTGGCGGCATGTTCTTCCAGCCATTCCATGCACAGGCGCGTCGTCGGATGACTGCCGGTGCCGAAGGCCAGACCGGGGTCCAGTTCCAGTACGAGAGCATCCGGCTCTGGTGCGTCGTGCCAGCTAGGCACGACCCAGATGCGTTTGCCGATATGGATAGGATCGAATTGCGATTGCGTCAGGCGTACCCAGTCTTGCTCTTCCACCGAACGCAGGGCGAACGGCAGTGCATAGTCCAGACCGATGGCTTTGGCGGCGTCGGTGACGATCGTGGCGTGGTCGGCATCGACGTCGGCCAATGCCACCACGCGGCTGCGTTCCCACGCCGCCTCGGCCGGCTCCATGCCGGGCTCGCCGAACAGCGGCTGCTCGGCAGTGGTGCCTTCGTCGGCGTCTTCCACCGACACCGACAAGGCGCCGGCTTCCATCAGGGCATCGGACAATGCCTCAGCCTGATCGCGCGTGACTTGAATAACAATTTCGGTCCAGCCCATCGGTTTCTTTGCCTTTACTTCTTCAACTTATTTCTTCGCCGGCTTTTCTGCCGGAGGTGCAGTTGGGCGCTCCGCCAGCTTGTGCTCGAGATAATGGATGTTGGTGCCGCCTTCGATGAAGCGGGCATCCACCATCAGTTCACGATGCAGCGGGATGTTGGTCGAAATACCTTCGACCACCATTTCCGACAGGGCGATCTGCATGCGGCGGATGGCCTGCTCGCGGGTCGAACCGTAGGAAATCACCTTGCCGACCATCGAATCGTAGTTCGGCGGGACGAAGTAACCGGCGTAAGCGTGCGAATCGACGCGAATGCCAGGGCCGCCCGGTACGTGCCATGCCGTCAGACGGCCTGGCGACGGGGTGAACTTGAACGGGTCTTCCGCATTGATGCGGCACTCGATCGCGTGGCCCTTGAGTTCGATGTCGCGCTGGCGATAACGCAGCTTCTCGCCGAAGGCGATGCGGATCTGTTCCTGCACGATGTCGACGCCGGTGATCATTTCTGTGACCGGATGTTCAACCTGCACGCGGGTGTTCATTTCGATGAAGTAGAACTCTTCGTTTTCGTACAAGAATTCGAAGGTGCCGGCGCCGCGATAGTTCATCTTGCGGCAGGCTTCGGCGCAACGTTCACCGATCTTCTCGATGATCTTGCGCGGGATGCCCGGTGCCGGTGCTTCCTCGATGACCTTCTGGTGGCGGCGCTGCATGGAGCAATCGCGCTCGCCCAACCAGATGGCCTGCTTGTGTTCGTCGGCGAGGATCTGGATTTCCACGTGACGCGGATTTTCCAGATACTTCTCCATATAGACTTCCGGATTGCCGAAGGCTGCGCCGGCTTCCGTCTTGGTCATGGTGACGGCGTTGATCAGCGCTGCTTCGGTATGCACCACGCGCATGCCGCGGCCACCGCCGCCGCCAGCTGCCTTGATGATGACCGGGTAGCCGATCTTGCGCGCGATCTGCACGATTTCTTTCGGATTGTCCGGCAGTGCACCTTCAGAGCCAGGCACGCACGGCACGCCGGCGCGGATCATGGCTTGCTTGGCCGAGACCTTGTCGCCCATCATGCGGATGTTTTCCGGACGCGGGCCGATGAAGACGAAGCCGGATTTCTCAACGCGTTCTGCGAAGTCGGCGTTTTCGGACAGGAAGCCGTAGCCCGGGTGGATCGCTTGCGCGTCGGTGACTTCGGCCGCGCTGATGATCGCCGGCATGTTCAGGTAGCTGAGCGCGGAAGGTGCAGGTCCGATACAGACCGACTCATCCGCCAGCTTGACGTATTTCGCCTCGCGGTCCGCCTCGGAGTGCACGACCACGGTCTTGATGCCCATTTCACGGCATGCGCGCTGGATACGGAGAGCGATTTCGCCACGATTGGCGATAAGGATTTTTTCAAACATAAGAGGAAATGTGCGTCGCCAAGAGTCAAGCGTTTACATACAGGTAACCAGATCCGCCATGGATGGAGCACACGGAAGCGATTCCAGTGCGGGCCTGCAGCTGAGCTCCTTCAAGTATTGCCGGGCTCAATGAAACTACAGGCCATCCATCCACATTCTGGCAGGATTTAGCCGATTACGAACAGTGGTTGGCCGAATTCGACCGGCTGACCGTTTTCAACCAGGATTTGCTTGATCACGCCGGCTTTGTCGGCGTCGATTTCGTTCAACAGCTTCATTGCTTCGATGATGCAGATGGTGTCGCCTTCTTTGACTTCCTTGCCGACTTCGACGAATGCCGGAGCGCCCGGAGCGGAGGAGCGGTAGAAGGTGCCGACCATCGGCGATTTGACGATGTGGCCTTCAGGCGCGGCTGGCGCTGCAGCAACCGGAGCAGCGACAGGCGCAGGAGCGGCGCCGGCTTGCATGGTTTGCGGATAAGCAGCTTGCGGTTGCATCATCACGACTTGATTTTGCGGCGTCGCCGACGACTTGACGATGCGAACCTTGCTCTCGCCTTCGGTGACTTCCAGCTCCTCGATATCCGATTCAGCGACCAGATCGATCAAGGTTTTGAGTTTCCGTAAATCCATGTGAATTCCTCAGTAGTAATAGATATAACAAGTTAATTAGGTCAGCAACGCCTCATGCCACGCGGCGATGCTGACCAGAAAATCGGGGTGGAGTCCTTATGGCTGCTGGAGCAGATAATCAATTGCCAGACGGTAGCCTTCGACGCCGAAGCCGCACAACACAGCTTTGGCAATACCGGACAGGTAAGAAAAATGGCGAAATTCTTCGCGCTGGTGAATATTGGAAATATGTACTTCCACAAACGGAATCGCCACACCGGCCAACGCGTCGCGCAAGGCCACGCTGGTGTGCGTCAAACCGCCCGGGTTGATCACGATGGCGTCGACGCCTTCTTTCCTGGCGGCATGAATGCGATCAATGAGCGCGCCTTCATGGTTGCTTTGGAAGGCGTTAAGCGTCGCACCGGCTTTGCCGGCCTGCAAAGCCGCGCGCTGCTCGATGTCTGCCAGGGTGGTTGATCCGTAGACTTCAGGCTCCCGGGTGCCCAGCAAATTCAGGTTGGGTCCATTGAGGAGGAGAAGGTTTATTGCCATGGAGATAAAGCTCCGTTTGACGACGATGCGCGCATTTTGCCGTCAAATGCCTTCATTTGGCAAGAAAAACTTTATTTACATGTTTTTGAAGGAGGCGAGGTCGCGGCGCAGCTCATCAAAATTCAGGCGCCCAAGATAGACCTTTTTGAGGTTTCCGTCCAGTCCTACCAAGACCGTGAAGGGGAGACCGCCGGCTTGATTGCCGAACTGCCGCAGCAGATCGGTGGCGCCGGTCCCGGCAACGTAGAGAGGATAATAGATATGGAATTTTTCTGCAAACTGGGCGATGTTCTCTTGGGAATCGACGCCGATGCCGATAATTTGCACCGGAGCGACTTCGGCCTGCAGGGCTGCCAGCTCAGGCATTTCTTCTACGCACGGTGCGCACCAGGTGGCCCAGAAGTTGATGATGAGCGGCTTGCCTTTCCATTGCGACAAGGCCTGCGGTTTGCCGGCGACGTCGGGCATGGTCTGCGCGAACAGGTTGGCGACGGCTTTCGCTTCAGGCGTTTGTGGGGCCGGCTGGCTTTGTTTGTGGCTGGTGAACATGCCGACGCCGGCGGCGATGGCGGCAACCAGAACAAACAACAATACGTTTCGCGTCTTCATCAGCTTTCTTCCATGATCAGGCGGCGTACCGCATCGATATCAGCGCGTTCGGCGCGTTTGCCGGCAGGCATCCTGATGCCGCCGCGCAAGTCGTCGACATCATACACCGCCAGATGTACCCCTTCCGGCGCCGCGCCGCGTTGCGGCAGCAGATAGCTCAGCGTCTCCACCGGTTCATGGCCGCCCTTGTGGCTGCTCTTGAAATGGGGTCTTTCGCTGACATCGAAGTTGATATTCTTGTTCAACAGATAAATCTCGACGTCTTTTGCGCTTGATGTAAATAATTGCAAATGGATGTCGGAGTGCTCGCCAGCCGTGCCATTGAGCACCGCCCCGGTCAGATAGGGATTGAAGCGCGCGAGTTCCTCCATCAATTGCACCGCCAGTTGGCGCAAATGCAATAAACGGGCAGGTTGGGTGTCGCCGAAGAACAGCTCGTTATACAGGCGGACTTCTTCTTCGATCTGCGCGTTATCGGGCAGGATGTCGCCGCGCGTCTTGTTGTCGCCCAGAATCTGGCGCGCCGCCTTGCGCTTGGCGGTGGCGTAGTCGGCGCCGTCCTCGGCAATCATGCGGGCTGCCGCGGCGGCGATTTCTGAGCGTAAGAGTTCGATGTCGGTCTGATGCATGGCCGCAATAATAACCCGACCCCGCAGATATCGCCTTCGACCCTTGTCGGCTCAGGTAAAATCTCGGGATTCCTTATCAAGATTCACTATGCATATTCATATCCTCGGCATTTGCGGCACCTTCATGGGCGGCCTGGCGGTACTGGCGAAAGAAGCCGGTCACAAGGTCACCGGATGCGACGCCAATGTCTACCCGCCCATGAGCACACAGCTGGAAGCTCAGGGGATAGCGTTGATCCAGGGTTTTGATCCCGAGCAAGTCAAGCTGCAACCTGATCTGTTCGTCATCGGCAACGTGGTGTCGCGCGGCAATCCGCTGATGGAAGAAATCCTCAATCGCGGTTTGCCTTATGTGTCGGGACCGGAATGGATGGGCAATCACATCCTGCAGGACAAATGGGTGCTCGCCGTCGCGGGTACGCACGGCAAGACCACGACGTCGGCCATGCTGGCCTGGATTCTGGAAGACTGCGGCTATGCGCCCGGCTTCCTGATCGGTGGCGTACCGATGAACTTCGGTATTTCGGCGCGCTTGTCTGGCAAGGATGACAAAAACCAGAATGGCAAAAAAGAAGACTCGATCTTCTTCGTCATCGAAGCCGATGAATACGATACCGCCTTCTTCGACAAGCGCAGCAAGTTCGTGCACTACCACGCCAAGACCGCAATCCTGAACAACCTCGAATACGATCACGCCGACATTTTCCCGGACCTGACTGCCATCGAGACGCAATTCCACCATCTGGTGCGTACCGTGCCCGGCATTGGCCGCCTTGTCGTCAATGGCCGCGAGCCTGCTCTGGAGCGCGTGATCGCACGTGGTTGCTGGAGCGAGCACGAGAATTTTGGCGTAGAGGCAGGAGAAAAAGGCTGGTCGCTCAAGACCCACGACGATGGTAGTTTCGACATCGCCTTCAACGGCGAGCCGCAAGGCACCGTGCATTGGTCGCTGACCGGGGAACACAATCGCATGAATGCGCTGGCGGCAATTGCCGCTGCGCGTCATGTCGGCGTGCCGGCAGCGCAGGCGATCGCCGCGCTGGAAAAGTTCGAAAACGTCAAACGCCGCATGGAGTTGCGCGGCACGGTGAACAACATCGCCGTCTACGACGACTTCGCCCATCACCCGACCGCCATCACCACCACGGTCGCCGGTCTGCGCAAGAAGGTCGGCAAGGATGGTGGCGGGCGCATCCTCGCCGTACTGGAGCCGCGTTCCAATACGATGAAGCTGGGCACCATGAAAGATGCCTTGCCCGCCAGCCTGACCGAGGCCGACCTGGTGTTCGGCTACGGCGCCAAGGGCAGCGGCAAGGAAGCATTGGGGTGGGATCTGGCGCAAGCGCTGTCGCCGCTGGGTGACAAGGCGCAGGCGTTCGACGACCTTGGCGCGCTGGTGCAGGCGATCAAGCAGGCCGCACGTCCGGGCGACCATGTTCTGGTCATGAGCAACGGCGGCTTCGGCGGCGTCCATCAGAAGTTGCTGGACGCGCTCGCATGATTTTGTATCTGCACGGCTTTCGCTCGTCGCCGCAATCGTTCAAGGCGCGTTACATGGCCGAACGTTTGCAGACGCTGGGACGTCTGCCGGAATATTACTGCCCGCAATTGCCGGCTTCGCCGGCTGCTGCGATCAAGCTGGCGCTGGATTACGTTGAGCAATTTGCGCAGCAGTTTCCTGCGGAGCAACTGACGGTGGTCGGCTCGTCGCTGGGTGGTTTTTATGCGACTTGGCTGGCAGAGCATCTGGGTTGCCGCGCTGTCTTGCTCAATCCGGCCGTCAAGCCGCCACGCGATCTGGAGTCTTACGTCGGCGTCACGACGCAATACCACTCGGACGAGCCCTTTGAATTCAAGCACGCCTACATCGATGAGTTGCGCGCCTTGACCGTGGACAAGATTACCCGTCCGGAGCGCTATTTCCTGATCGCCGCCACCGGCGATGAAGTACTGGACTGGCGCGAGATGACGGCGCACTACCCCGGCGCGAAGCAAATCGTGATCGAAGGAAGCGACCACGGCATCAGCGAATTCGCCGACTATGCCGACGACGTGCTGGCGTTTTGCGGTGTGGAGGTAGAGCCTTTGAATCCATTGAACCCGCCGAACAGCTTGCAAGCCGGCGATGAGGCACTAAGCTGATGGAGAAGCTGCTTGGCCGTGCGCGCTGGTTCGATCATCCGAATGCGGTGCAGGCCGGACCGCTGTTGCGGCAATGGCTGGCGGACCCCGGCTCGATGACTTTCAAGCTGCGTGCGCGTTGCGACGAGCTGCGCGTGCAGCGTCTGCGCCAGCGTCCCGGTAATGCCTTGCAGGATGAATGCGGACTGCTCGGACTGACCCCGCGCGAGGCGGTTGAAGAACGCGACGTCATCTTGCACTGCGACGGTCGCCCGGTGCTGTTCGGCCATACGGTCACACCGCTGGCATCGGCTGCGGCCTGGCCTTTTTTTCGCCGGCTGGGCAATCGACCGCTGGGCGGCAGTTTGTTTTCCGATCCGCTGGTGACGCGCGCGCCGATTCAATATGCACGCCTGCACGCCGGTCATCCGCTGGTACGCCGCGTGCGTCAGGCGCTTGATCTTTATTCTCAGCCGCCGCTGCAGCCTTTGTATGCGCGCCGCTCTCTGTTTCGTCGTCACGGCAGCGTCATGCTGGTGACCGATGTTTTTTTACCCGCCCTCAGCACGCTGATGGCATTGAATATGTAAGCAACAATCGATGAATTTATTTTTTGAAGAATCCGGTGATTTCAAGGCTGGCGCCGTGCTGTCGCAGCAAGGCGAGGCCTATCAGGTCGAGATGGCATCGGGCAAGCGCAGCAAGGTCAAGTCCAAGGACGTGATGCTGCAGTTCGCCTCGCCGAGCCCGGCCAAGTTGCTGGAAGACGCGCAGGCCATCGCGCAGGACATCGACCTGGATTTTCTGTGGGAAGTCGCGGGTGAAGACGAGTTTGGCTTTGCCGAGCTGGGGACTGAATATTTCGGACATGCACCGTTGCCGCATGAGGCCGCCGGCTTGCTGCTGCGCCTGCATTCGTCGCCGATTTATTTTTACCGCAAGGGAAAAGGACGTTATAAAGCTGCGCCGCAGGCTTCGTTGCAAGCTGCGCTGGCCGGTATCGAAAAGAAGAAGCAGCAAGCGCTGGTGCAGGCGCAGTACGTCGAAGAGTTGAAAGCCGGAAAATTGCCGGACTCCTTCAAACCGATGGCGCTGCAATTGCTGTTCCGTCCCGACAAGAACGGTATTGAATTCAAGGCGCTCGATGCCGCCTGCCGAGAATTGCAAACCACGCCGCAGCGCCTGATGCTGTCGACCGGTGGCCTGGCGTCGCCGAAGGACCTGCATTACGCCAAGTTCCTGTTTGAATTTTTCCCCAAGGGCAGCGGTTTCCCCGAGGTGAAAATTCCATCCGTGCCTGCCGATTTGCCGCTGGCGGATGTGCAGGCCTTCTCCATCGATGACGTCACCACGACTGAAATCGATGATGCCTTGTCGGTTGTCAAACTGGCTGACGGCAACGTGCGCGTCGGCATCCATATCGCTGCACCGGGTCTGGGCATCAAGCGCGACGATGCGATCGATGCCATGGCGCGCCAGCGCATGTCGACGGTTTACATGCCCGGTGAAAAAATCACCATGCTGCCCGATTCGCTGGTCGAAGCGTTTACGCTCGACGAAGGCAAGAACTGCCCGGCCTTGTCGCTCTACGCGACGCTCGATCCATCCGACTGGAGCGTGATCTCGACCGAGACGCGCGCCGAGATCGTGCCGATTTCCGCCAACCTGCGCCACAACGATCTGGATGCGCTGGTCACGGAAGAAGCGCTGGCCAACAACAGCGGCGAGTATCCGCACAAGGACGACATCAGCTTGCTGTGGCAATGGGTGCAAGTGCTGGAGCGGGGCCGTATGGCCAAGCGCGAAAGTTTCGGCCTGCGTCCGGAACAGAACAACCGCGTCGATTTCAACTTCTATGTCGACAACGATGTCGTCACGATCACGCGCCGCAAGCGCGGTGCGCCGCTGGACAAGATCGTCGCCGAACTGATGATCTTCGCCAACAGCACCTGGGGCAAGTTCATGGCTGACCATGGCGTGCCGGGCATCTACCGCGCACAAGGCGGCGGAGCCGGTGGCTGGGCAGCCAAGATGCAAGTGCGCATGGTGACGCACGCCGCGCCGCATCAGGGCCTCGGCGTCGATCAATATGCGTGGAGCACTTCGCCGCTGCGCCGCTATACCGATCTGGTCAATCAATGGCAGATCCTGGCGTGCCTGGAGCATGGCGTCACCGCGCCGCTGGCAGCACCGTTCAAGCCGCGCGACGCTGATCTGTTCGCCATTGTCTCAGCGTTCGATTCGGCCTATTCCGGCTATGCCGACTTCCAGTCCGGGATGGAGCGCTACTGGTGCCTGCGCTGGCTGGCGCAAGAACAGGCGCGACAAGTCGATGCCGTGGTGCTGAAGGACGAGATTTTGCGTCTGGTCGACATTCCACTGGTGATTCGCCTGCCGGGCATGCCGCAGGTTGCGCGCGGTTTGCAGGTCAAGCTGGATCTGCTGCGCTGGGATGAAGTCGACTTGACCGTCGAAGCGCGCTTGCTGGAGATTCCTACTGCGCAGCAGCCAGCTGACACCGAGCCGATGGACGAAGAGGACGAAGCCATGTTGCAAGGCATGGAAGATGCCGAGGCAGCGGCTGAAGGGTCGGATGAGTCGACCGAGAATAATGCCGGCGATGAAACGGCTGGGGCCACCCCTGTCCCGGCTGCGGAATGACCCGGGCTTTGGCGTAAAATCGCGTTTTTCATCTATTGATGTGCCTGTGAAATCTTTTGCCGAAAATCGCTTCCTGACTATCGCTCTGGCCGGCTCCGTGGTGATCCACGCGATCTTGCTCGGCGTGCACTTTGCTGCGCCGGATGCGTTCAGGCTCAAGCCTGCCGATCCGGGGCTGGAAGTGATCCTGGTCAACGCCAAGCACGACAAGGCTCCGGTCAAGGCCGACGCCATTGCGCAGGCGAACCTGGATGGCGGCGGCAACGCCAATGAAGGTCGCGCCAAGTCGCCGCTGCCGGACATGCGCAAGGTCGAGAATGGCGACAGTGTCAAGGCCGCGCAGCGCAAGGTGGCCGAACTGGAAGCGCAGCAGCAGAAGATTCTGTCGCAGATGAACAAGACCACGCAGACCGTCGCCACGCCTGAGCGCGAAAAGCCGAAGGAAGTCACGCCGCAGATCAACGCCAAGGACTTGCTGGATACCGCCAAGGCCGTAGCGCGCATGGAAGCCGAAGTCGCCAAGAACATTGAGGAATACAATAAGCGGCCGAAGAAGACGCAGATCACTGCGCGCACCCGTGAGGCTGGCTACGCTTTGTATTACAAGGCCATGCAGGAAAAAATCGAACGGCTCGGTACGCTCAATTTTCCGCAGCGGGACGGCAAGAAGCTGTACGGCGAACTGGTGATTTACATTCCGGTTTTCCAGGACGGTACGATTTACGATAAGGAAGGCGGCGTGCGTATCGAGCGCGGTTCCGGCAACGCGGCGTTGGATAGTGCGGCACTGGCAATCGTCCGGCGTTCGGCGCCATTCGGGCGTTTTCCCGACAACATGCGCACGACTGCCAAGGACGATATCTGGGAAATCATCACCCGTTTTCGTTTTACGCACGAAGAAACTTTGCAGACTGACATGAGCAGCTCACGCTGATAAGAAAATGGATGCATACGTCGTCATCGGCAATCCGATTGCCCACAGCAAGTCGCCGGAGATCCATGCGCAGTTCGCTGCACAGACTGCGCAGCAGCTGAGCTATGAGCGCCTGCTGGCGCCGTTGCAAGGCTTCAAGGCTGCGGTCAAGGTGTTCATCGCCAACGGCGGCAAAGGGGCCAACGTCACCGTGCCTTTCAAGCTCGAAGCGCATGCGCTGGCTGATCGCTTAACCGATCGTGCACGCCTGGCAGGTGCGGTCAATACGCTCAAATTTGAAGGTGGCAGTATCCTCGGCGACAACACCGATGGCGCAGGACTGGTGGTGGATATTGTCCACAATGCCGGTGTCGCGCTGGCCGGGAAGCGCGTCCTGCTGCTTGGGGCGGGCGGTGCCTCACGCGGCGCCCTGCTGCCCTTGCTTGAACAAAAGCCTGCCGAGCTGGTGTTGGCCAATCGCACGCACGCCAAAGCACAGGAGTTGGTGACGCAATTTGCCGAGTACGGCAATCTGGTCGCCGCAGAATATGCACAGCTGACCGGCGCCTTTGATGTGGTGATCAACGCGACGTCTGCCAGTCTCGCCGCCGACGTGCCGCCGATTCCCGTGAGCGTTTTTTCGCGTACAGCTGAGGCAACAACACTGGCCTACGACATGATGTACGGCAAGCAGCCGACGGTATTCATGGAGTTTGCTGCACGCCACGGCGCCATCGCACGCGACGGTCTGGGCATGCTGGTGGAGCAGGCGGCGGAGGCATTCTTTTTATGGCGCGGCGTGCGGCCGGAAACGGCGGATGTGTTTGCCTCCTTGCGCGCGCAACTGAATCAAAGCTGAGGTCATCGTTTCAGGATTTCCCGGCATCGGGCGCTGTATCAATCAATAACAAACATCAGAAAAATGAAGCTCTTGCGCAAGCTGTTCCTGTGGCTGATCGTGTTGCCTTTAACCTTAGTGTTGCTGCTGCAACTGTATTTCTTCGTACAGATCTGGTGGTGGGTCGACCACAATCCGGATTCGACCAGTTTCATGCGCCAGCAACTGTCCATCCTGCAGGAAAAAAATCCCAACGCGCAATTGCAATTTCGGTGGGTACCTTATAACCGTATTTCCAATAACCTCAAGCGCGCCATCATTGCGTCGGAAGATTCCAATTTCTCCGAGCATGAAGGCGTCGACTGGGATGCACTCCAAAAAGCCTACGAAAAGAACAACAAGAAGGGCAAGGTTGTCGCTGGCGGCTCCACCATTACCCAGCAGCTGGCGAAGAACCTGTTTCTTTCCGGTGAGCGCAGCTATATCCGCAAGGCGCAGGAATTCGTCATTACCTACATGCTGGAATTCCTGATGGACAAGCAGCGTATCTTTGAGATTTATCTCAATGTGGTGGAATGGGGTAACGGCGTCTTCGGCGCCGAAGCAGCGTCGCTGCATTACTACAACACCAGCGCGGCCAATCTCGGGCCTAGCCAGGCGGCCAGGCTGGCGGTGATGCTGCCGCGCCCGCGTTTCTACGACAAGAATCCCGGTTCCGCCTACCTTGCCAACCGGACGGGCCTGATCCTGCGCCGCATGGGAGCGGCCGAGCTGCCGCCGGTGAAGCCGGTGGAAAAGCCGCCCGCCAAGCCGGCCACCAAGTCGTCTTCCCGAAAATAAAAGGCACTGCAGGCTGCTGCACGTGTGACGCTTGCCTGTCGACAAGCTTGAACGTACACTTGCGTTCCAGTTCGACGGCAGGTCTTGAACCGGTTTGTTACCGCGCCGTTACACACTATCCGTCCAGTCGACTTGTCCTGACAGTGAGATCACATGATTAATGTTTTTGTTTTGCAAAATGGTCGACTGAACCAGGTCAATATCGACAGCCGCAGCGATCTGGAAAACATCGTGCCGGTCTGGGTCGATCTGACCGAGCCGACTGATGATGAGCGCGCCTGGGTCAAAAGCATCTACGGCGTGACCTTGCCGGACGAAGACGAATTCAGCGACATTGAAGCCTCCGCGCGTTATTTCGAAGCGGAAAACGGCGACCTGCACCTGCGCACCGATTTCTTGTTTGAAGGCGAAAACGACGCCTCGGCCACCATGACCGTGGCCTTCATCCTGGCACGCAACATCCTGTTCTCGGTGCATGCCGAAGACCTGCCGGTATTTCG
>Ga0209913_1001132_pt1 | contig 16263 bp, 15 predicted proteins | sample PersoiDNA2013203_FD_185805 | JGI IMG/M metagenome (GOLD analysis project Ga0209913, IMG submission 185805) | Permafrost soil microbial communities from the Arctic, to analyse light accelerated degradation of dissolved organic matter (DOM) -... | ecosystem: Environmental > Terrestrial > Soil >... | reverse complement strand
AGCATTGGAACCACCTGATCCCATCCCGAACTCAGCAGTGAAACGATGCATCGCCGATGGTAGTGTGGGGTTTCCCCATGTGAGAGTAGGTCATCGTCAAGATTAAATTCCAGAACCCCTGTTTGCTTACGCAGACAGGGGTTTTGTTTTGGGCGCTCGGAAAGTGCGAAGAGGCTTGCGACGACCCAGCATCCGACAAATTTGCACAGTTATTTCTGAACCAGACCACTAGAATAGGCTCCTAACCTTTTTAGCGTCCGAGCCCTATCTATGCCCGATCCGGATGATGCCCCCAAGGTGTCGGATTTACCCCTGGACGACCTGGTGGCATGCCATGAGTGCGATTTGTTGATGCGCAAACCTGTGCTCGCGCTCGGTGAAAAAGCCCAGTGCCCGCGTTGCGGTTACGAGCTGTATGCGCACCGCCACAACGTCGTCGAACGAAGCCTCGCCTTAGTGCTCGCAGCACTGTTGCTGTACATCCCCGCGAACTTTTTGCCCATCATGCAGCTCAATCTACTCGGGCAGTCCTCAGAGGACACCGTATGGACCGGCGTAGTCGGCCTGTTCGACACCGGCATGCGCGGCGTCGCCGGCGTCGTGTTCCTGTGCAGCATGGGCATTCCCCTGCTCAAGCTGCTCTGCCAATTGGCGGTGTTGCTCAGCATTCGCTGGAACATCGGCCGCAGTTACGGGCTGCTGCTGTACCGCATTTACCATCACCTGAAAGATTGGGGGATGTTGGAGGTGTACCTGATGGGCGTCCTGGTGGCGATCGTAAAGCTCGCCGACATGGCCTCCATCACGATTGGTCTGGGCCTGGTCTGCTTCGTCAGCCTATTAATGGTTCAGGTTCTGCTTGAGGTGGTGATGTCGCCCCACCAGATCTGGCAAGCGCTGTCAGGAGAGGATAATCATGCGGGCGATTGATGCAGGCATTTTGATTTGTACCGAATGCCACGAATTGAACAAGCAAGCGCCGGACACCGATGAGCAAACCTGCACGCGGTGCGGTGCGCTGGTCCATGCCCGTCGCCCCAACAGCCTCACGCGAACCTGGGCCTTGCTGATCACCGCCGCGATTCTCTATATCCCCGCCAACCTGCTGCCGATCATGACCGTCAACTCTCTCGGCCAGGGCGACCCCAGTACCATCATTTCCGGTGTGATCCAACTGGTGCAGCACGGCATGTTCCCCATCGCTGCCGTGGTGTTCATCGCCAGCATCCTGGTGCCGACGTTCAAACTGGTGGGCATTGGTCTGCTACTGTTCTCGGTGCAGCGTCACCAACCGCTGTCCGCGCAACAACGGATTATCATGTACCGCTTTATCGAATTCATCGGCCGCTGGTCCATGTTGGATATCTTCGTGATCGCCATCCTGGTGGCGGTTGTAAACTTTGGACGGCTTGCCAGTGTTGAGGCCAATCTCGGCGCGGCGGCGTTCGCCAGTGTGGTGATCTTGACGATGCTTGCCGCAGTAACTTTTGATCCCCGACTGATTTGGGATAACACGGAGTCGGACGACGACCATGAGTGATTTGCCTAAAGCTAAAACCCGCCCGGCCTCCAACTGGTCGGCCATTTGGGTACTGCCCCTGATCGCCCTGATCATCGGCGGTTGGTTGGGCTGGCGTGCCTACTCCCAGCAAGGCATCGAGATCCAGGTACGCTTTGAAAGCGGCGAAGGCATTCAGATCAACAAGACCGAAGTGGTCTACAAAGGTATGCCCGTGGGCAAGGTCAAGACCCTGGCCCTGGACGACGAAGGCAACAATCGCGGGGTGATTGCCACCATCGAGATGAACAAGGATGTCGAGCAGTACCTCAAGACCAATACGCGTTTCTGGCTGGTCAAACCCAGCGTCAGCCTCGCCGGCATCACCGGCCTGGAGACGCTGGTGTCGGGTAACTACATTGCCGCCAGCCCTGGCGATGGTGAGTCCACGCGCAAATTCAAGGCGCTGTCCGAAGAGCCGCCCTTGTCCGACGCCAAGCCCGGCCTGCACTTGACCATCAAGGCCGACCGCCTCGGCTCGCTCAACCGCGGCAGCCCGGTGTTCTACAAGCAGATCCAGGTCGGCCAGGTCAAAAGCTATCTATTGTCCGAGGACCAGAGCACCGTCGAGATCAAGGTCTACATCGAGCCGACCTACGCCAGCCTGGTGCGCAAACACACGCGTTTCTGGAACGCCAGCGGCATCAGCATCGACGCCAACTTCTCCGGCGTGAAGGTGCGCAGCGAATCCCTCTCCAGCATCGTCTCTGGCGGTATCGCCTTCGCCACCCCAGAGAATCGCAAGGACAGCCCGCCGACCGATCCGAGCCTGCCCTTCCGCCTGTATGAAGACTTCGACGCCGCCGCCGCCGGCATCAAGGTCAAGGTCAAACTCAGCGACTTCGAAGGCCTGCAGGCCGGGCATACCCCGGTGATGTACAAAGGTATCCAGGTCGGCAGCCTGAAAACCCTGAAGATCGACCCGGACCTGTCCAGTGCCAACGCCGAGCTGACCCTCGACCCATTGGCCGAAGACTACCTGGTTCAGGACACCCAGTTCTGGGTGGTCAAACCGTCGATTTCCCTGGCCGGTATCACTGGGCTCGAGGCGTTGGTCAAAGGTAACTACATCGCGGTTCGTCCCGGTGACAAAGGCACTGCACCCCAACGCGAGTACGTGGCTCGGGCCAAGGCACCACCCTTGGACCTGCGTTCTCCAGGCCTGCACATGGTGCTGTTCACTGACAACCTCGGCTCCCTGGATGTTGGCAGCCCGATCCTCTACAAGCAGGTGAAGGTCGGCTCGGTGCAGAGCTACCAGTTCTCGCGCAAAAACAAACAGCTGGTGATCGGTGTCCACATCGAGAAGGAATACGCCAACCTGGTCAATGGCTCGACGCGTTTCTGGAATGCCAGCGGTGTAACCCTGACCGGCGGCCTCACCGGCGGAATCCAGGTAAAAAGCGAATCCCTGGCCAGCCTGATATCTGGCGGTATCGCCTTCGAAACGCCGGAACCGAACGTGCCGCTGAAAAAACGTATCCCACGTTTCCGCCTGTTCACCGATCGTGAAGCGGCGAATCAGAGTGGCACCCTGGTGACTATCAAAGTCGACCGCGCCGACGGCCTGCGCCCCGGTACCCCCGTGCGTTTCAAAGGCCTGGACGTTGGTAAGATCGAGAGCGTCGACCTCAGTGCCGATATGCAATCGGTGCTGCTCGGTGCGCGCATCACCCAAGTCTCGGATCGCATCGCGCGCGTCGGTAGTCAGTTCTGGGTGGTCAAGCCGGAACTGGGCTTGATGAAAACCTCCAACCTGGAAACCCTGGTCACCGGCCAATACATCGAAGTGCAGCCAGCGGTGAAAAACGCCGGTCCGCAGAAGAGCTTTGTCGCGCTGGACCAACCGCCCGAAGCCATCCACCAGGAGGCCGGCCTGAGCCTGACACTCAGCGCCGCACGCCGTGGTTCGCTCAAAGAAGGCGTACCCGTCACTTACCGCGAAGTCACCGTGGGCAAAGTCACCGGCTACGAGTTGGGCCAGACTGCCGACCGCGTGTTGATCCACATCCTGATTGAACCCAAGTACGCGGCATTGGTGCGTAGCGGCAGCCGCTTTTGGAACACCAGCGGTTTTGGTCTCGACTTCGGCCTGTTCAAAGGCGCGACGGTGCGCACTGAGTCCCTGGAAACCCTGGTCGCCGGCGGCATCGCCTTTGCCACGCCCGATGGCGAGCGCATGGGCAGCGCCGCACGGCCGCAGCAAACCTTCCCGCTGTTCGACAAGTTTGAAGATGAGTGGCTGACCTGGGCACCTAAGATTCCGCTAGGTAAGTAGACCGAGGCGCGGCTATCGCGGGCAAGCCCCCTCCCACATTTGAGCGCATTCCTACAGGATAAACGCAGCCACCTGTAGGAGGGCGCTTGCCCGCGACGCTCCCACCTTCGAGCGCATTCCTACAGGATAAACTCAGTCGAATGTGGGAGGGGGCTTGCCCGCGACGAGGCCCTCAAAAACACCGCCAAACCCCAGCCCACAAAAAAGGCCGCGATCCATAAGATCGCGGCCTTTTTGCATTTCAATGCCGAACGTCAGACCTCATCTAACTCCGGCTCATCCGCCTGCACATTCACCGTCGCCTTCACCGCATCATGGCGACGGATGTACTTCCAGTCCGCCTCATCGATGTAGATCCCATTCGGCCCGCTGCCGCCTTCCAGGTCGATCGCCACCTGGGCGGACACCTGCGGCTTCACACTCGCCAGGATCGGCACGAAGCCCAACTGCAGGCTGGTTTCCAGCAGCGCCGCCTGGTTCTTCTCATCGATGTCGGCCGCTTCATCGAGGTAGTACGGCAAGCGCACACGCCCGGCCTGATCGCGGTCCATCAAGTGCAGCAACAAATACATGTTGGTCAGCGCCTTGATGGTCATGGTGGTGCCGTTGGACGCCGCACCGTCGATGTCGGTGTGAATCACCGGCTGGCCATGCACCTTGGTGATCTCGAACGCCAGCTCGAACAAGTCCTTGAGACCCAACTGGTTATGGTTGGCCGCCACCAGGCGCGCCAGGTATTCCTTGGCCTCTTCGTTCTTGTTGTCCTGATCGGCGCTCTGGCTCAAGTCGAACACCGACAGGGTTTCGCCTTCTTCGTACTGACCGGCGCTGTGGATGATCTGGTCGATATGCTTGAGCGCTTCCTTGTTCGGCGCGAGCACGATGCGGAAACTCTGCAGGTTCGACACCTGGCGCTTGTTGATCTCGCGGTTGAACAAGGCCAGTTGGTGTTCCAGGCTGTCGTAGTCGCTGCGGATATTACGCAGGGTCCGCGCGATGTCGGTGACCGCCGCGCGCCGCGCCTTGCCCAGGGTCAGAGCTTCGTCGGTCCGGTGCGCATACGCGTTGATCAGCAGATGCAGGCGACGCTCCACGTCATCCTCGCTGTCGAACTTGGCCACGCCCTTCAGGCGTACCTGGGCGTACAGCGCTTCGATCTGGCCATCGGCGCGCAGCAAGCCCTGCCAGCTGTCCTGATAGTCGTTGAGCAGTGGCAGCAGGTTGTCCATGGAATCGTCGACCGGGTCCATGAACGGCGTGCCGAACGGCAAGTCCGCCGGCAGCAACTGGCGACGGCGCAACGCGTCATCCAGGGTGCGTTGCTTGGCTTCCATATCGCCGATCTGGCGACCGACCAGTTGCAGCTTGGCCGACAGTTGCTGCACGCGTTCGGTGAACGCATCGCTGGAACGCTTCAATTCATCCTGGGCCGCTTCCATCTGCGCCAGCTGTTCCAGCTTCTCGCCTTCTTCGGCGCTCAGGGTCTGCGCGCGGCGGAAATCTTCCAGCGCCTTTTGCGCGTCCAGCACTTGCTGATACAGCGCTTCGGTCTGGGTTTTGCTCGCGGCGCGGTCAGAGGCGACCGCCTGTTGCGTCTTGAGCTGCTTGAGTTCTTTTTCCAGACGCTCTTTCTGGTCGCGCAAGGCTGCGCGATCCGCCAGGGCCTGCAAGGCGGGTGGCTCGATGTGGGAGATGTCGATGCACAGCCCCGGCACTTCAAAGCGCTCACCCTTGAACCCATCGAGGATCAGTTCCAGGGATTTGACCCACTGGCCGTCCTCATCCAGCGTGATGCCATGCTCACCCAACGGCAGGCTGAACAACGAACTGTTGAACAGACGCATCAGACGCTCGACATCCTGCTGTGAGAATTCCTCGCGCAGTTTGGCGTAGCTGTTGTTGTCGGCGTGGTCGAGCTGCTGCTTGACCGACTTCAAGCGTTTTTCCAGGTCGCGCAGGCGCTCGTCCAAGTCCTCGGCGCTGAACTGCCGCGACTGCGCCAGGGCGCCGGCGAGTTCATCGTGGGCATCCTTGGCCGCCAGCAATTGCTGTTCCAGCACCTTGACGTCATCGACCAGCGCAAAGCGATGCTTGAGCACCGACAGCTCGCCCAGCCAACGCTGGATGCCGCTGATTTCGCGCTCCAGGCGCATCAGCTCCTGGGTGCCGCCGCGCTGGTTGTTCTGCAGCGCGTCCTGCTCGTTGCGGTAGTGCTCGGCCTGGAGGGTCAGCTCTTCCTTGCGCGCACCGGCGTAGTCCGACCAGGTGCCCAGCAGCGAGTCCAGCAGCGGCGACAGGCGATGCAATTTGCCGCGCAGGATGTCGCGTTGTTTCACGCCATTGGCCAGGGCCTCGACCAGCGGGCCGGCGGCGACCAGCGAGTTGTAGTCCTGCTCCATGCGTCGCACGTCGCGGAAGGCTTCTTCACACGCGGCGATGTAATCGACACTGCCGGAACGCAGGCTGTGCTCGAACGCATCGAGGAACAATTGCTTGAGCTTGGCCGCAGTGATTTCGCGCATGTGCAGCAGGTTGATAAACAGCGCGCGGAAGGTCTTCAGGCTCTGTTCGCTGGTGGAACGCAGCGGGATCAACGTCAGGTCCAGCGGGATCGACGTGTGGCCGCCCACCAGCAAACGGCGTAGTTCATCGGGCTTGAGTTCGTAGGCTTTCAGGCCCTCGCGCTCAAGGTTGGTGAACAGCTCTTTCTGGCGCAGGCAGGTGTCGTTTTTCTGGTAGTGGGCCAGGTCCAGCTTGCCGGCGTAGGCAAAGAACTGGTGACCGAAACCACCGCCCGGGCCGCGTCCGACCACGCCGATCACGTGCGGGCCGTGGGGCAGGGAGACTTCCACGAGGATGTAGCTGGTGTCGGTGGCAAAGTAGAAGCGCCGCGATTGTTCCAGGGTGTACTTGCCGAAACTCATGTCCGACATGCGCGCCAGGATCGGGAACTGCAAGGCGTTGATCGACGCCGATTTACCCAGGTTGTTCGCGCCATACACCGACAGCGGCTCTTCCAGCGGGAACAAACCCAGGCTGTAGCCGGCGGTATTCAATAGGGCGAAGCGGCGGATGCCGTAGCGTTCCTTGCTCATGCGTCGGTCTCCTGTTCTTCGGCAATGGCGCGGGCCAGGGCGTCTTCTTCGCTGTCTTCGGCAAAGTCGCTCAAGTCCAGCGGGTCATCGGTTTTCAGCAGTTTTTCGTCGCTGTCTTCGTTGATGATCACCGGCGCCGGCAATGGCAGCACGCTGTGGATGCTGGCCGCGAGGTCGCGGTCCTGCTGCACCGACAGGCACACGTCGAGGAAGCGGTGCATCGGCGGCAGGAAGCGATAGATGCCGTTGTCTTCGCTGGCAAAACCCAGCTGGGTCATGCGGCGCATGATTTTTTCTTCGAGCTCTTCCTGGGTCTGCACTTCGGCCTGGATAAACAGGTCGCGGTACTTCTCTAAAAGCGACGGCAGTTCATCGCGGCCGAGGCTGCCGCCGTCGAGCACGGCAATCGGGTCGCGGCCCTGGTCGGCCAGGTGCTCGACGATGATGAAGGTGAACAGCGCCAGGCGCTGCGCGGTCTTGTTCACCTGCGCGCTGGCGATGGCGGAGTCCGGCACGAAATAGTAGAAACCACGCGTATCGCAGACCAGCTCAAAGCCCAGGGCCTTGAACAGCGTGCGGTACTGGTCCTGGAAGTTCGACAGTTGCGCGTACAGCTCCGGGTCGCGGCGGCTGACGTGGTAACCCTTGAACAACTCGCGAAAGATCGGCGCCAGTTGGGACAGTTCGGATAGATCAAGATGCATAAGGGGTGCTCGCAGAATGCTCGGCCGCGTCAGTGCTGGCCGGGAGCAGGGCGAATGAGCGCAGGCTGACCTGATGCTCGTGTGTGTGGTAATCGCGGCGCTCCAGGCGCTCGCGCTTGAAGCGTTTTTCGCGGGACAGGCGCGAGAACCAGTACAGCAATTCGTCGGTGGCGCCGTCCGGTTCCTGTTCCAGCAGCCAGGTCATCAGGTCCGGCATCGGCAGCGCGTCTTCGCAGCGTTCGAGCATTTCCTTGACCGTGCGCGGTGCGCGCTGGGCTTCGCCGGTATGGGCCTTGTGCGCCTTGGGGAAACGCGCCGGTTTCGGCTCGAAGTTCGCCAGGGCATACACATAGGCTTCGACCTGACTGGCACTGCCGAGGAAGGTGCTTTGCGGCCGGGTAAACATCGGCATCGCGGCCTGCGGCACCGCGTCCAGGCCTTTACGGCGAATGGCTGACAGGGCAAGCGCTGCGCCACGGGTCACGGCGTTGTGCCGACGCGCTTCTTCACGCAACGGCAGCAGCAGCTCGCGGGCGTGACGCAGGGTCAGTTGGGCGCTGGTCTGCATTTCGAGGATGCGCGCGTGGGTGCGCAACAGCATGTCGTCGTCGACCAGATGGCCAAGACGCTGCTGCTCGGTGAGCATGCGCAGCAGCACGTTTTCGACCTTGCGCACGCCCTGTTCGAAGGCGCCGTCGGCGTTCACCAGTTGGATCATCGGTTCGACGTATTCGTCCCAGGTCGCCAGCACTTCGGCATAACGCTGACGCAACGGGATCTGCCGGTCGCTGGTTTTGGCGCGGTCGGCCACGGCGACGAGGGCCTGCTCGTCGTTGGCGAGCTTTTTCAGCACGTCGCGCACGCGCATGTCGAGCAGGCGCAGTTGACGGGCCAGGTCGTGGCCGTCACGGATGTCGAAGGCGTCTTGGATATAACCGGCCAGGCGCTCGAGGTGGCGCAGGTAGGCTTCGATTTCCAGGCACAGGCCAAGCCGGTGCTCCTTGCGAAGATAGGCCAGGAAGTCGTGGATCTGCGCGTTGAGCTCGAAACGGTTCGGGCTCTTGGCGACAGGCACCAGGATATCCAGGCGAATCCACACGTCCAGCAGGCTGGTGATGTCCTGGGGCGTGCTGTCCAGTTGTTGGGCGGCCAGTTGTGCGCGCAGCTCGCCGAGGCTCAGGGTGCCTTGGTCGAAGTGTTCGCACAGTGGCTCAAGTAAGGCCCAGTGTTCGGCGAGGGCGCGCAGGACGCGCTTGGGTTCGATCATGGGAATGGCCGGCTGGTTGGCGATTAAAAGTCGCGATTGTACTGCATCAGGCGCGGGATTTATCCACAGCCGGTCAGTGCGCAGTGGGCGATTGTTACCGAACAGCGGTAGAATCCCCGCTCTTTACTTATCCACAAGTGGCCGAGCTGTGCTTATCGAGTCCCGACGTCGCGCTTACTTGACCGCCATGCAGGTGGTCAACTGGCTGCCCCGCACCGAACTGCCGTTTGCCGCCCCGTCGCGGCCCGAGCTGCTGCAGGTGCTTGAGCCCGAAGAGGCCTTCGAGACCTCGGGGGAAGAGGCCGCAGCGCCGGTGGCGGTGGTCAAGCCTGAGCCGCCGGTGCGGCCGGTGGTAGAACGCGCCAAGGTCGAGGTGCCACGCCCGTCGCCGATGGTCAAACCGCTGGTGGCTGAAGAAGCGGCGCCGGTGGTCAAGGCGCCTGTCGTCCCACCCCCACGATTTGCCCTGCAACTGCTGCGGGCCGGGCGTTGCCTGTTGCTGGTGGAGCTGCCGACCGGCGAGCGCTTCCAGACCCGTGACCCGGCCTACATGTTGCTCAAGGACATGCTGCGCGCCGCCGGCTTGCCCGACAGCCCGCAAATCGTCGGCGACCCGGTGCGCTGGCCGCTGCTGGTGCGCGGCACGATGGACCAGGGCCCGGACGCCGCACGAGATTTTGTGCAAGGTTTTGTGTCGGCGCGCCTGGAAGACGAACCCTGCGTGTGCCTGTGGCTGATCGGCCTGCCCGCCGTGCGTTTTGCCGGCGAAGCCGATGCCGAAACCTGGTACCGCGAGCTGCAGGTCGAAGGCCTGGGCTCGGTATGGGCCCTGCCGGGCCTGGAATTATTAATGGAAGAGCCACAGCGTAAGGCTGATGTCTGGCAAGCCATGCGCCGGCTGATGGCGCGCTGGAAAACAACCGATGAGTGAGGCTTTATCCTTTCGCCCGATGACCGAGGCCGACCTCGACGCCGTGCTGAAAATCGAATACGCGGCGTATAGCCACCCCTGGACCCGCGGGATTTTTCTCGACGGGCTGGGCAAGTACCAGATCTGGCTGATGTTCGAAGGTGAACAGCAAGTGGGCCACGGGGTGGTGCAGATCATCCTCGATGAAGCGCATTTGCTGAACATCACCGTCAAGCCGGAAAACCAGGGCCGCGGCCTCGGCCTGGCGCTGCTGGAGCACCTGATGTCCCGCGCCTATGCCGCCACTGCACGGGAATGTTTCCTCGAAGTGCGTGACAGCAATACCGGCGCGTTCCGGCTGTACGAGCGCTATGGCTTCAATGAAATCGGGCGTCGGCGCGATTACTACCCGGCCGTCGGCGGTCGCGAAGATGCGGTCGTGATGGCCTGCACCCTGGTCGACTGAACACAGATGTGGGAGGGGGCTTGCCCCCGATGGCAGTGTGTCAGTCAACACATGCATTGCTGACAGTGTGCAATCGGGGGCAAGCCCCCTCCCACATTCCGCTCGGTGGTGTATCAGCGGTTGCCGTCGACAGGCTTGCGGTTGGCCAGTTCGGCTTCATCCAAGCCATTGCCTCCGCCAATATCATCCTCGTCGACGATGCTCAGGTCCCAATCGGCCTGTTCGCCTTCGCCTTCTTCCCGCGCATCCCGTGCGCCGTCTTCATGGATCAGGGTTTCCGGGCTCATATCGTCATCGGTCGACTCATGATCGGCGGTCGACGCGCCGGTCATACCGGCCTCGCGCACCCGTTCGTCGGGCATCCGGTGTTGGCGCTCGCCACGCGGCAGCTCATCGCCGATTTCCGCCGTCGGCTCTTCCTCGTCAAAGTCCAACTCGCGCATCTGGCCCATGCGATCCTCGTTGTCATCAATCGGTTCCGGCTGGGTAGCGCCGTATGGACGTCGTGATTCAGTCATGGCCAATCCTCATACTGTGGGGCTTATAGTGTGTGGACAGGCCTGGCTCCCCAAGATTCAAGTAATCGCCCGCCGACTATCTTTATTCCCGGCGTGACCCGGACGGGCGGTCGTCTGTCAAAGCTGCGCATCATTCCTGAGGCTTTCCCTGATGAACGAACTACAAGACCTGCTTGATAACAACGAACGCTGGGCGGATGCGATCACACAGGAAGATCCCGAATTCTTCGCCAAGCTGGCCCGCCAGCAAGCACCGGAATACCTGTGGATCGGCTGCTCAGACGCCCGCGTACCGGCCAACGAGATCGTCGGCATGCTGCCGGGTGATCTGTTCGTACACCGTAATGTGGCCAACGTGGTGCTGCACACCGACCTTAACTGCCTGTCGGTGATTCAGTACGCCGTCGATGTGCTCAAGGTCAAACACATCCTGGTCACCGGCCACTATGGTTGCGGCGGCGTGCGGGCGTCGATGCAGGACCGCCAGTTCGGCCTGATCGACGGCTGGCTGCGCACCATTCGCGACCTGTACTACGAAAACCGCGAGATGTTGGCGCAGTTGCCGAGCGAAGAAGAACGCGTCGACCGCATGTGCGAGCTGAATGTGATTCAGCAGGTGGCCAACGTCGGTCACACCAGCATTGTGCAAAACGCCTGGCACCGTGGGCAGAGCCTGTCGATCCACGGCTGCATCTACGGCATCAAGGATGGCCGCTGGAAGAGCTTGAACACCACCATCAGTGGCTTTGAGCAGTTGCCGCCGCAGTATCGCTTGCGCCCGTTGGGTGAAGCCTAAGGGCGCTTGCGCTCGCGCCACTCGGTCATGAACGCCTGCCCTTCGGCGTTCAACGGCTCCTGGCTGCCGGTGATCCAGCCCCGGCAGTTCAGCTCGCCGCATTGGCAAGCGAACTGCCGGAACAGCGCGTCCTCGGTGCTGGCGTAATCCAGGGTCAGCCGGGTGTCGGCGGGAATGGCCTGTACGGTCCAGAGCTCCAGGTAGGTGGTGTCTAAAAATACATTCGGGTTGCAAGAGTGGTGCAGCAGGCCGCAGAACCAACAGTCGTACAAGTGGATGCGCGGCGACACCTGCAAGGTGTGCGGGCGTCGCTCGTTCACCGCGTAGCCGGAGATCTTGGCAATGCGCACGCGACTGTCAAAGGGGGTGCGCGCCTTGATCCCGGCTCCGGCGCCGTCCGTGGTTTGGATGACCTGGAAGTGTTTGGACGAAGGGTAGCCCTGCTCGACGAACAGTGTCTTGAACGGGTAAAGGCAATCATTCATAGCGGTTACAGCCTTATCCATGGCTTGAGTCTTCATAACTCTCCTTGGTTGGGCTGCATCGACCTGCGGGTGGTGTCTGACTGCCAGTCTTGCAGCGGATGGGCCCGGATCAAGACTCGCTGAACATAAAGCCGATTTCTACTGTCAAGTTTGACAGTGGAAATCGGCTTTTTTGTGCGCGTTACAGCGCAGGGGCGGTGATTGCCGGGGTGGGGGCGGCGTCTTTCAGTTGCTTGAGCTGGGCTTTGATCGCGGGCGTGGCGCATTTGGCGTTCGCCTGCTCCGGGGTCAGGTTGCGCACCGAGGTGTAGAACAATTCACAGGTCTGCTCTTTGCGCGTGACTTGCCAGGTGTTCATGCACGCCTTGAGCAGCACATTCGCATCGCTCGCTGGCTTCTGGCCCATTCCGGCTTGCCAGCAGGCGGCGCTCAAGTCCTGGCCCATCACTTTCAAACCGGCCTCGTCGGCCTTCTGCGCGTTACCGTCATAGGTGTCCGGGCTGGCCGCGTACCAGATGTAACTGGGGTGGTTGGCGCCCAGCACCGAGACGGTTTTACCGGAGGTCGGGCTGATCTGCGCCAGGCCCAGCACGCCCACGGTTTGCCCGTATTGTTGCTTGATCCAACTGCGCACCGGCGCGCCGAACGCCACCATCGGCAACGAACCTTTGGGGGGCTGGCTCAGCTCCGCGACCATGCGTGTCTGGTAGTCGGTGAAGTAGTTGTAGACGTTTTCCAGGTCTTTACCGGCGTTGGACGGCGCGGCGATCGGCGCGATGTCGATGATGGTCTGGTAGGCCGGGGTTTCGCTGGCCGGAATGCCATTGTCGACGAGCAGGGTGGCCCAGCGGTCGGTGGTGGCCGATTCCAGGTAATCCTGGGCCTGGGTCAGTGAATAATCCGGCGGGAAGTGCAGCAACTCGATGCTTTTGCGGTTTTCCAGGGCCATGCCCAGCGGCAGGAACAAGTACCAGTTGTAGGCCCACTTGCCGTCGCTATTGAGCCGGCTCGCGCCTTGGTAGGCCAGGTCGGCGGTCGCGAGCAAGCTCGTCAGCGGGAGGCCATAGCTGTCGGGCACGCCGCTGAAGGTCGCGGCGACCTGGCCGTCATGGATTTTGACGCTGACCTTGGCGCGGCTGTAACCGTCGCGCTGCAGGCTCTGGTTCAGGTAATGCTCGGCGGTCTGCTCCAGCGTCCACGGCCGAAAGCAGATCACGTTGCAGTTATTGGGGTAAGCGAACAACTGGGTAACCCGTTGCGTGCTGCCCAGGGGTACTTCGATGTCGGCCTGTACGACCGCACTCGCCATCAGTGCGGCCAAGGTGAAGGACAACCTGGTCGGTTTAAACATAGATGATTCCTTGTCAGCGAAAGCCCGTCTGCGCGGGGTGAAAGCCCACCTCCACACAGTAGCGGCTGACCAGGAAAACCGCGTGCAAAATTGCCGGGCATGTCGCTATTGGATAAGCCGTCCTACACCTCGAACTGCAGCGCATTGCTCAAGTCGCCCATCGGTGTCTGGCCGCGGGCGATCATGGCGTCGTCGCGCTGCTTGAGCCCGTCCAGTGTCTCCAACTGGAAGACGCGGGTGATCAGGCGCAGGATCGACGCGGTGTCGTACACCGTATGGTCCACCGTGCCTTTGCGCGCGAACGGCGACACCACAAGCGTCGGAACCCGCGTGCCAGGGCCCCAGCGGTCGCCCTTGGGCGGTGCCACATGGTCCCACCAGCCGCCGTTTTCATCGACGGTCACCACCACCACCATGTTTTTCCACTGCGGGCTTTCCTGCAGCACCTTCAGGGCGCGGGTGATATGGCGGTCACCCGAGGCCACGTCGGCATAACCGGCGTGCATATTGAGGTTGCCCTGGGGTTTGTAGAAGGTCACGGCGGGTAGCTTGCCCGCCTGCGCGTCGGCAAAGAACTTGTTGGTGCTCGACTCATCGCCCAGACCCGCGTCGCGCAGGCGCTTGTCACGTTCCGCGCGGTTTTCCGGGCCCTGTTGCTTGAAGTAGTTGAACGGCTGGTGGTGGTACTGGAAGTTGGGGATCTTCGGAATGCCGCCCGAATCCTTGAACTGCTCCAGCGTCGCCTGCCAGGCTCCGGCGTACCAGGCCCAGTCGATGTGCTTTTTCGACAGCTTGTCGCCGATGTGTTCGTGGGTCTGTGGCACCAGCACGTTGGGCAGGTCGGGCTTGGCGTAGTCCGGGTTTTGCGGGTCGCGAATCCAGGTCGGCCAGTAGGGCGGGGCCAGGGTGTTCACGGCGTAACCGTCCGGGGTCAATGCGCTCGGGCCGAACTGCGGCGGGCCGCTCATGGCGCTGGCCGGGGATTTGTCCAGGGGCTTGAGGCGTGGGTTGCTGGGATCATCGCTTTGCAGCGTGGCGATCTGCGCCTTGGCCACCGACTGCGTCGCGTTCGGATAAACCGGCGCGGTGGCGCTGATCAGGTATTGGTGGTTGAGGAACGAGCCGCCAAACGCGCCCTGGAAGAAGTTATCGCAGAGCACAAACTCCTTGGCCACGTCCCACAGGCGCAGGGAATAACGGCTCTGGGCGTAGTGCCCCATCACCAGGCCGCCGGAATCGGCCCATGCGACGAAGCCGTCGTTCTTGCCGCCGTTGATCTGCATCTGGTTTTGGTAGAACACGTGCCACAAATCACGGGTGACCAGGCTCAAGGGCAGGTCTTCAGCGTTCGGACCCTTGAGGGCGAACGGGGCGTTGGGCAGGTTTTCCTGGAATTGCACTTCACTGGGGTAGGTCACCCCGTCGACGCTTTGCGAGCCGACTTGCAACACGCCACCCCACACCGGGGGCAGGGTGGTCAATACGCTGGCGTCGCGGTCGCGCTGCTGATAGTCGGCAGCGGACAACGCCGACAGCGGTTTCTCCAGCCCCGGGAAGTCGGCAAACAGGTTGTTGAAACTGCGGTTTTCGGCGTAGATCACCACGACGGTTTTCACTTGGTCGTGTAACGCTTTATCCAACTCTTGCGGCGTAAGCGGCCGCGCCACCGGTTTGCCCGGCGCGTCGCTGGAATTGCCGCAGCCACTCAAGGTCGCGCCCACCCCCAGCACTGCCGCACCCCCCAGGAAACGCCGCCGGCTGGTGTCTACCGGCGGTTGGTCGATGGAATCAGAGGCAGGGCGGTCTTCGTGCTCGTCACTCATTGCGGGGAGTCCTTGCTGGCTGTTTGTTGCAAGATATTTCGCCAGGACGGTAGCAGTGGAATGTGACGGAGGGAAGACAATGGTGTGTGACCAGTGGCATGTGTCTACACACCGTCGGCGCTGCTAGACTGGCCCGATAATGGATGTCACCGAGGTGGACCGTGAAACCTTCAGCTGCCCTTGATCTACAACGCGCCGCCGTCAGAGAAGTGGTGGGCCGTTTTCGCATCTCAAATCCCAGGGTGTTTGGGTCGGTCTTGCTGGGTACTGACCAAGAGGGCAGTGATCTGGATTTGCTGGTTGATGCTCCGCCGGGAACCACTCTCTTTGATCTCGGTGGGCTTCAGGTGGAGCTTGAGGATCTGCTCGGGGTTAATGTGGACTTGCTGACGCCTGGCGATTTACCGTTGAAGTTTCGTGCAAAAGTGTTGGCAGAGGCCAGGCCGGTATGACATTGAACCGCCTTGGGGATTATTTGAATCACATCAGGCAAGCCGCAACTGATGCGATCACCTTTGTCGAAGGCTTGAGCAAAGAAGAATTTCTGGAAGACCGGCGTACTCAACAAGCGGTGATCATGAGTTTGATCATCATTGGTGAAGCGTCTACGAAAATCATGGATCAGTACCCAGATTTTACGGTGGGTCATCCACACATTCCTTGGCGGAGCATGCGCGGAATGCGCAACCGGATCGCCCACGGTTATTTCGACATCAACCTTGATGTGGTTTGGGACACGATCCAGAGCGCATTGCCCGATTTATTGGGGCGCATCCCCGGTGCTCCTGCGTAAATGCACCTGTTGCAACAACAGGTGCGTCATCCGCAGATTAAGGCATCACCGGCGGCAAATACTTCAACGTCGCCCCCAACGCCCACAGCAGGAACAACACCAACGGCGCGTGTACCAGCAACTGCACGAACGAAAACCCGATCAAATCCCGCGCCTTCAGCCCCAACACGCCCAGCAACGGCAGCATATAAAACGGGTTGATCAAATTCGGCAGCGCCT
>Ga0209913_1001131_pt1 | contig 16272 bp, 23 predicted proteins | sample PersoiDNA2013203_FD_185805 | JGI IMG/M metagenome (GOLD analysis project Ga0209913, IMG submission 185805) | Permafrost soil microbial communities from the Arctic, to analyse light accelerated degradation of dissolved organic matter (DOM) -... | ecosystem: Environmental > Terrestrial > Soil >... | reverse complement strand
CGTATCCTTGACACACCCGCGCAAAATCTGGATAATGCTCGGCTGTCGGGTGATATAGCTCAGTTGGTTAGAGCACAGCATTCATAATGCTGGGGTCGGTGGTTCAAGTCCACCTATCACCACCAAAAACACGCCAAAGTATGGCCATGTTTGGCTAGAAACCCCTAAGAAATCAACAGCTTAGGGGTTTTTTTACGCCCGTACCGCCAAAGTTTGCCAATTGACGGCAACCGATTTAAGGGGCAATCTTAGGGGCAGCTCGCTTGCCCCCATTAATGGATGCCCCCAAAATGCCGAAAATTATCCCTCCACTGGTCGACAAAACGATCAGGAGCGCAAAGCCCCGGGACAAGGCCTATAAGCTTGCCGACGGCGGCGGCCTGTATCTGGAGGTGATGCCTGTTGGCACGAAGTTATGGCGCATGAAGTTCAAACAAGCCAATGGAAAGGAGAGCCGGCTCGCCTTTGGCTCCTACCCCGAAGTTTCGCTGGTCGATGCTCGCGAGAAGCGTGAAGCGGCGCGCAAGCAGCTATCCGCCGGGGTCGATCCGGGCCAGGCCAAGCGCATCGAACGACAACAGAAGGCAAGCGCTGCTACGAATACCTTTGAGGCGGTCGCGCGCGAATGGCATACCAACAAGCTCGACAGCTGGCAGCCGCGCACCGCCGCCAATATCATTCATCGGCTTGAGGTGGACATCTTCCCGTTGATCGGCCGGCACCCTATCGCCCAGATCAAGGCGCCTGTGATGCTCGACGTGCTGCGCCAGATCGAGAAGCGCGGCGCCCTGGACATGGCGAAGCGTCAAGGCCAGGTGTGCGGCCAGATCTTCCGCTATGCCATCGCTGCAGGGTTGGCCGACAACGACCCAGTGCCAAGCCTTCGCGGCGCCCTCAGGCCTACTTCCAATGGTCACCATGCAGCCATTACCCCTGACGACCTGCCGGACTTCCTGCGCGCGTTCCACAAGATCGAGGGCCGCATGTTCGTACCGACCAAAGTCATGTTCCGCCTGATGATGATGACGTTCGTCCGGACGAGTGAGCTCACCGAAACGCCATGGTCCGAAATCGACCTGGTGAACGAGTCGTGGGTGATTGATTGGCACAGGATGAAGATGGGGAAGAAGAAAATCAACCCCCGCAAGGTCAACCACCACGTGTTCCTACCGCGGCAGGGCTGGGAGCTGCTGCGCGAGCTCCACGAGATCACTGGCGGCAATAAATACCTATTTCCAAACATGCGTGACTACACCAAGCCTGCGACGAATTTCGGCATCCTGGCGGCCCTCAAGCGCATGGGCTACTCAGGAAGAATGACTGGCCACGGCTTCCGATCGCTTGCCATGGGCGTCATCAAGGAGCGCCTGGGCTATCGACACGAGGTGGTCGACCGCCAGCTGTCGCATGCATCTGGGGATGCGTACGGCGAGGCATACGACCGGGCCATGTTCATGGATGAGCGTCGCGTGATGATGCAGCAGTACGCCGACTACCTGGACGCGGCGGCCGGCGGCAAGGTCATAGCTGGCCGATTTGGAGCGGCTAACAAGACCGCATAGAAGCACAGGTTTATGCCAGCCCTAGGCTGATCCCCGACACCCCGCTTCCCTGGCGGACTGGGCTGGCACCTTTTACTTACAGGGTCATCAAGGGAATGTTGTGTCAACTATTCACTGGGATTATGCGGATAATTTTTCTGGGCGCGAGGCAGCACATTTGATTATTGGCCTCGATCCGTCGTTGCGCACAATCGAAAACGATTCGAAAATTACGCACGTCATCGCGCGTATGAAAAAATCGTACTACGGTGCTTGCAAAAGCCTTATCGACGACGTGGATGGATCCGGATTCGAGGTAGGCGACGACGAAAAAATTGACGTTACTGTCAACCCACTAAAGCGTCGCATTCCGAAAGACGACGAATTATGGAGTTGTGAGATTGAAGACATCATCACTGAATACCAAAGAAAATATGTCGCTTCTGGCCTCCCTGAAGAGTTTGAGTTTTGTGCATCGGATAAACATGAGCTCTCGTTTGAGGAGATTAAGCGACGCCACAAACTGCAACTCGACAGCTACTTCACGGGTCCGTATGAAGCGCACAAGAAAATCGAACACGCGCTTTGCGAGCGAGCCTGGTATTGGTCATTTAATTATGTGCACGAATTTGATGACCAAAAATTCAGCAGGGAGGAGCTTCGACGTTGGCTGTTGAAGAGTCGAATAAATTCGCAATATGCGTTTGCGCCGCTCGAACGTTTGCCGGTAGAGAAAGCATTGTCATCGAAAGAGCGTTCGAGCCTCCTAATCGTAATAGCAGCCCTTTGCGATTATTCGGACATCGACCATCAAGCACGTGGCGTAGCCCAGACGATAAAGAAGATGACTCAGGACATCAACAGTCCTTTGGACGACGGAACTATCCTGAAAATTCTGAAGCAAATTCCTGACGCTCTAAAAGAATAGTTCAAGTAGTAGATTCCGAATTCGGTTTTGGAAAGCCCAATTCGCCCACTTCGCCGACCAAAATACCTAACCTTTGCACTAATCCGCTGAACTTCGGCGGCAACATGCAAAGGTAGGCAAATATGGCAACCCACAACGAAGCACCCATTCAGACCCTGCCAGCGGACGGCATGAGCCGCTGGAATCAGATCGCACCATTTTCTCCATTCAGCCGCGAGAAGTTCCGCCAGTTGGTCCGCGCTGGCAAGGCCCCGCCAGCGCATCGCCTCTCGGAGCGCTGCACCGCGTACCAGAACCGCGAGCTGCACCGATTCTTCGCAGACCCGGTGAACTACCGCGTTGACGCGAAGTAAAGGAAATCTAAAAATGATTTCCTTGACATCGATCAAATCCACGGCGCATACTTTACGCAAGTGCTTGAAAACACGATTATCTAGCGGTATGCCACCCCGACAGTCAGTGGTATTTTTTACGCCTAATGGTTTTGCTTCCATGGGCGCGATGGGGCATGAACACAATACCCGCAAGGGGAATAGTGCCCGCTCGGCTAGATACGAGTTTTCAACATTCGCGCCCACCAATCTGCTTGAAAACGGATTGATGGACTTTCAAAAGTCTCATCTAGGAGCAAAGCCATGACCACGCACGCCCAAGGTACGCCCGTACCCAGCACCACCCACCACGACCAAAACCAGCTCATCGCACAGCGCGAGGCAAACGACGCCGCATCGCGCGCCGGCGCGCTCTGGGCAATGGGCCACAGCAGCGCACCGGTCGACATATCCGTCGACCAGCTCATGCAAGCCGCGTTCTTCAACGGCCGCACGCCGCGCAGCGCTGAATACAAGGCCGGCACCCGCGCCGCCCTCGAGAATCGCATCGAGAACAAAGACATCGTCCCGCCGTACCAGGCTGGCACCACTGAGGCAGACGCCTACTTCGCCGGCATCGACGAAGGCAAGTCCATCTGGCGCGCAGCTGTCGCCAAGATCGGAGGTGCAGCGTGAGCGCCCCTAAAAACCCTGCTTTGGGCGTACCGGCCGCCCTGTCGATCAATCAACCCGCACTCACGAAAGTCGATTGTGCTGTGCTGAAGTATTTCCATTCAATGGATGACCGCAGCCAGGCTTTCATTTTGGGATTGATGGAGATGCAGGCGGCGGACTGCCCGCGCCGCACTCGCCCGTTGCTTCACCTTGTCAACGGAGGTGCAGCATGAGCGCCGACAACCCAGAACTCAAAAATATCGATCGCCCCGGATATGAGCTGCCCTCGCTTCTGCAGCGATTCGTCGGCGCATCCTACTTCACTCCGCTGACTCCCGAACAAAGGCAGATCGCAGGAGCAATACAGGCGCACGCATACAACCAGCAAGACACGATAGTTTCCGGGATTGGTTCGATAGGGCAGTTGCTCTACATGGCCGGCGAAAACGATGAGGGTCTCGATTCGCAGCATTTGCGCAATATCGGACTGCTCATTTCCGACCTAGCGGTCCAGCTGGAGCACTTAAACGATGTGGGCCTTAGCATGGAAAACTATCTGAACCCGGGCCGGCTTGGCGACGTGACGGTGAAAGGCGCGAAGAAATGACAAGCGCACTTACTTACGCAGCGATGCGCGCGGGCGCCGTGATAAACGACGCGATTGAGAGCCTGCTCGAAGATGATGGGCTCCTTGCTCACGAAATTCGAATTGACCTTATCGAGGCCTATTCGGACCTTTGCAAGGTGCTGTCCGGCGTGCTGGGCGTCGACGCGCACAAAATGATCCAGCGGATAAGCGAAGCAGAGATTGAGACTTCAAGGGCGATTCTGCGCGCCCAGGGGGTGGTGCTGTGATTACCAATCCACTCCACGCGCTCGAGGCCATGGCCGAAGCCGGCATGCAGCCTGTGAGGCGCGAAATCTGGCTTGGAATCGGCTTCCGCCCGCCCAAGTGCAACTCCATCGAAATCGACCCAGCGCGCCTGCCCAGCTTTTCGGAATGCTGGCCGGTAGTCGGGCTGGACGTAATCCTCGTCTATCGCGGCAATTCCGTTCGGTACGGAGCGCTGCGCGACCTCACAAACCGCCTTTATGGCGCCAGCCCGCGGCGGCTGCAGTTGATCGACCTGGATGCCGGCCGGATCGCTTTTCTTAAATTGATGGGGGTTTCATGAATGCGATGACCGATGTGAAGAAATTCGCGGGGGAACCGGCGGCGCCGGACCTGGCGACGACAAGGAAATTTATGAAGGAATCGGTCGCTAAGGCGGCGAAGGCGGCGTGGCCGCCACTGGAACCGCTGGCGAGGACATCGGAAAGCGTACCTTATCCGGCCGAGGCATTGCCCGCGGTGGTATTGGCCGCCGTGCGCGAAGTGCAGAGCTTCGCCAAGGCGCCGGAAGCGATGGTAGCGTGCTCCGCCTTGGCAACGCTCAGCCTGGCAGCCCAGGCCCACTACGACGTCTCCAGGGCGGAAAGGCTTACCGGTCCGGTGAGCGTGTATTTTCTGGTCATCGCAGAGAGCGGCGAGCGCAAGTCAACCTGCGACGGTCTACTTAGCCGGGTGCTGCACGATTACGAGACCGCGCAGCAGGACGATGCGCGCGTGGAGATCAAGCGATACGAGGCGGATCATTCGGCATGGGAAGCGATCCGTTCCGGCATTCTCGAATCGATCAAACAGGCTGCGAAGATTGCGAAAGACACGAGCCAGTTGGAACACGCGTTGCGAAGGCACGAGGAAATGAAGCCAGAGCCGCCGCGTGTTCCCCGGCTGATATACAGCGACTTCACGCCCGAGGCTCTGACTTATTCGCTTTCGAAGAAATGGCCGTCTGGCGCCGTGATCTCGTCGGAAGCCGGATCCGTCTTCGGCAGCCATGGTATGGGCAAGGACTCGCAACTTCGCACGCTGGCCAACCTGAATCAGTTGTGGGATGCCTCGAAACTGACGTTCGACCGCCGCGGCGAGTCTTACGTGGTTGACGGCGCCCGCCTCACGATGTCGCTCCAGGTCCAGGAATCGGCTCTGATGGATTTCATCGGCCGCACCGGCACCCTGGCGCGCGGTACTGGCTTCCTCGCCCGGTTCCTCATCGCCAGGCCACAATCGACGCAGGGAACACGCCTGTTCACTGAACCGCCAGTCAGCATGCCGGCATTGGCCCAGTTCCATGCTCGAATCTTGGGAATATTACAGGCGCCGGCGCCAATTAACGACCGTGGGGGCCTGGAGCCGCAAATGCTGACGCTGTCGCCGGAAGCAAAGGCAGCTTGGGTGCGATTCCATGATGAGATCGAGCGCGGCCTAGGCAAAGGCGGTGAGCTCCAGGACGTGCGCGACGTGGCCAGCAAGATCGCCGACAACGCTGCTCGCCTGGCGGCGCTGTTCCATGTGATCGATGCTAGCGTCGGCGCAATCTCGGCCGAACACTTCGAGTCGGCCAGCATTGTGACGGCCTGGCACTTGAACGAGGCGCTGCGATTCTTCGGGGAGTTGTCGCTGCCTGACGGCCTCGCGAATGCCGGCATGCTGGAAGACTGGATCGTCAGCTACTGCAAGACGAACGGCACCGATACTGTTTCGACCCGCACAGTCGCAAAGTATGGACCGGCCAGGCTGCGGGACAAGGCCAGCTTAACCGCCGCCGTCGACGAGCTCATCGGGCATGGCAGAGCCGTCCTGATCACTGCCGGCCGCAAGCGTGAAATCCAGATAAATCCTCAGCTTTTGGAGGTCTGATCATGGCACTGGCAGACTTGATGAAAAAAGGATTTATCACCTCTGCTACTGCTACTTTGGCTACAGTTGATGCGAAACCGGTCCAAAATGTCCCACCTGTAGCGCCGGTAGCTAAAGTAGCAGCGGCCGAAAATCAAACTCAACAAAAGGGGTGTTCATCTGTAGCAGTTGTAGCAGTAGCAGAAGGCCATTTTCAAATTCCAGAATCGGAGGATTGGCGGGCAAAACTGCTCACCGAATTTATGGAGGTGGACGGCCTGACGCTGCAACAGGCGCAGGCGATGGTGGCAATATCCGTCCGGCCGCGCACGCCGGATGAGTGGGTCGCGATGTTCGCCGAACTCGATGGGTTGATCAACGCCTATTGCACCTGCAGCATGATTGGCGAACACGAGCGGGACCACTTGCGCGCAGTCAGCTACTCGCGCAGCTTGGCCAGCATCCCGCACGCGATCGACTGGTTCCGTTCTGAGTTGCGAAACTTAACGTCATGAGCCAACAGACCGCCATCATTATGCAAATCATCGCGGCGGTCGACGACATCGACGCCCACGACCATGCGAAGCATTCGCTGAAAAAATTTATCAGCGACACTTGCCTGGCCGCCGGGATCACGATTGTGGACCGCCAGGAGCGCATCCAGTTCGCGCGCCGCTTGCTTGACGATGGCGAGCCCCGCCCGGTTATCCGCGAGCGCCTGATGCTCCGCTTTGGTATCCGGCGCGCGTCGGCCTACAACGCGATTGGAAAAGCGCTGAAGCTGTCCAAGGGTCGCGAGAAATCTTAGACGAAGGGCGTTCAATCTTCTGTTACTGGCTTGGATCAGACACCCACTAACAGGACGAACAGAATGAACCCCTTCCGAAATGAAACCGCCGAATTTTTCGCCAAAGCGAAAGAGCTGGGCCTGGTCGACGAGGTCGACCAAAAGCTCGAGGCGCTCAAACATGAGCGCCGCCTGGCAGTCATCGCCAGAATCAAGGCGCTGCCGACTGAAGCCGAAACTGACCTGCCGGCGCTGGGCAAAGCTTGCACCGCGGCGCACAAAGCGCTGGAGCTGGCCGAAGAGGCGCACAGAGCAGCGGATCGCGCCTACAAGGACTTGTCGCAACGGCTGTACGGCACCCAGCTCCAATTCGATGCCGCTCGCGGCACCTTGGAGCGCGAGGCGCAGGCCCTTGCGCCTGACTTCCTGCGCGTCGCCTATGAAGATCTGAGCTACCTCGATAGCCTGGTCTCGAAGCAGCTCCGCTTTGATCTGGAAATCGTGAGTCATAACTGGCTGGGAAAAGACGTCACGCAGATGACCAGCAACAGCAATGCCATGATCGCCTGCCACGCCAATATCAAGAATGCGCGCTCCCGGATCTGGGCAATGATCCTGGAGGACACAGCGCGCGAGACGGCCCAAGCCGAGGTGGCGACGCTCTTCGCGGCAGTTGAGAAAGAGGCTTACTCGCTGGGAGTCAAAAAAGAAGACTTCGCCGCGCGCCGCAAGCCGGTCGACGTCGTGCAGCAAGCTGAAGACGCTGCGGCGAAGGAGGCTGCTCAACGCCGCCATGCTGCCGAGGAGCGGCGCGCTCGCGTCTCCGCATCGTCCATTCGCCTTTGAAGGGGAACGCCATGCACCGACAACTTCTACTCGCTCAGCTGGCCAGCCAGGCTTGGGCCATGCACCCGGACCATTTGGCGAACCTGTCGAACGTGCTGCACCGGTGGGCGGCCGGAGGATCTGCGGCGCCTGATATTTCCGCAGAAATCGCGGCGGCGCAAGCCACGCGCAGTGGCCGGAAGCAGTCCAATGCGGCGGTTGGCGGCGGTATTGCCGTGCTGCCGCTCTACGGCGTCATCAGTCAGCGTGCTTCAATGGTTGACGACATCTGTGGCGCCGGCGGCACGAGCACCGAACGGTTCACCCAGGCTTTCCGCGACGCGATGGCTGACGATTCGGTCGGCGGAATCATTATTGACATTGACAGCCCAGGCGGGTCGGTGTTCGGTGTCGCTGACCTGTGCGGAGAAATCATGTCGGCACGCGGGGTCAAGTCGGTCTACGGAGTGGTCAACTCACTGTGCGCCTCGGCCGCATACTGGCTCGGCTCTGCCTGTTCGCAGCTGATCGCGGTCCAGGGCAGCATGACAGGGAGTATTGGCGTGTACACCCAGCACGTTGATATGAGCGGCGCACTCGAGATGGAGGGCATCAAGGCCCAGTACATCAGCGCCGGCAAGTACAAGGTCGAGGGCAATTCGTACGGACCTCTCACCAGCGAGGCGCGGGCCTTCACTCAGTCGCAAATCGATGCCTACTACTCTGCCTTCACCAATGCGGTCGCCAAAGGCCGAGGCGTACCGGTGGCGAAAGTCCGCGACGGCATGGGCCAGGGCCGCTGCCTGATGGCCGCCGATGCGCTCGCCGCCGGCATGGTCGACGCAATCGATACTTTCGACGGCGCGGTCAAGCGCATGACCAACACTATGCAGTCTGGGCGAGGCGCCTCGGGTCAGCGCACGCAGGCCGAGAAGATTCGAATAGAGCACCAGGCCCGCATGCGGCAAATTCAAATAGCAGCACTTCGTTAAGGGGAAATCATGTCGATCGGCGATATTGGCGTTTCAGTTACAGCGGACACCGCGCAATTTACGGAAGGGATGAACCGTACGGCGCAGATTGCGGAGACCTCGATGCGTCGCGTCGAACAAGCGCAGCGCATTGCGACAGCGGCATCTGATAAATTCTTAAGCTCTCTGAAATTCCAGGCCGATACGATCGGAAAGACCGACATTGAGATTCTGCGCTACAAGGCCAATTTGCTGGGCACTTCGTCTGCAGCGAAGCCACTGATCGATCAAATTGAGGCGATGGCGAAAGCGGCTGGGAACGCAACCGGCTCGCTGCGTTCAAGCGGGAGCGAAGCGCAGGCCGCAGGTGGCCACATCGAAGGGTTCAGCTTTAAGACGGCTGGCGCCAAGCGCGAGCTGTTGGTTTTGGCGCACGAACTTTCTCAGGGCAACTACAGCAAGTTTGGCGGCTCGATGCTGGTTTTGGGCGAGCGCACTGGCGCCGCAGCCCTCCTTTTTAGCGGTCTCGGGGTTGCTGCTCTCGGGGTCGTGGGAACGTTAAGCGCTTTTGCATATGCGGCGATCAAAGGGGCGGAAGAGTCTAACGCGCTTGCTAAGTCGCTGCAGCTGACGGGGAACTTTGCCGGCATCACATCGAGCCAATTCAACTCGATGGCGCAGACAATAGCTGGCGGTACTACTCATCAAGTTGGAGCGGCCCGCGATGCGCTTGCCGCACTGGTGGCGACCGGCAAATTCACCGCTAACGCCCTTGTGCCACTTGGCCAGGCATCGATCGATATCTCCCGGCTGACGGGCAAGACGGCCGAGGAGGTGGCGAAAGACTTCGAGCAGATGAAAGACGGGGTGGCCCAATACGCCTCGAAGTTGAACGACAGCTATCACTTCCTCAGTGCGGCGCAGTTTGAGCATATCCGTCAGCTGGAAAATCAGGGCAAGGCGCAAGAGGCGATGGCTGAGACCGGTCGAGTAATCGATACCGCGCTAAAAAACAACGACACCAATCTTGGCTACCTTGATCGGGCTCTACAAGGTGCCAAGCGCGATTGGGACCGGTTTTGGGACGCGGCTCACGATACGGGGCGTGAGGACACTACCTCTAAAAAGATTGAACGTGCTCAAGCGGCGCTCGAAGTCGCGCAAAGCGGGCTGCAGGCCAGGGCCACTCTTCCTAACCTCGCAAAGCTTTACACAAACGAAGTCGAGGAAAAGCGGCAGTATGTTGAATCTCTAAATCGTCAGTTGCTTCGCGAAATCGATGCGGGAATCGCTAAAGGGGCCGACGCTGAGCGTCAGGCTGCCGGCATCAAGGCAAGTCAGGATCTGGAGAACTTCCACAAGCAGTACGCGACGAAGGCCCAGCAAGCCGCCGCAGAAATTGCACTGTACAAAAAAGCGATCGAAGATCGGAAAGCCGCCGGGGAGGGAGGCGTCGACTCGGAAAAACAGCAGCAGACGATGATTGCCGCGATTCGTCAAAAGTATGCGGAGCCGCCAAAAGAGCACCAGGATAGCGCGGCGACCAAGTTTCTGCAAAACCTTCGAGAACAGGATGCCGTTATCAAGGAGCAGCTGCAGGACGCCACAAATCTGACCGGCGCCCAAAAGGAGCAAGCAAAGTTTGAACAGCTCCTAACAGACCTCAAAGGAAAGAAACTTACGAAGGACCAGGAGAGTCTTCTGGCAGGTAAGGATGCGATTCGGGCCCAGCTCGCGAAGAACGTGTCGGACGCCGAGGAGCTGCGGGTGAAGGGCGAGATTCAGAAGCTTGACGAGAAATCCGTCCAGATCAACGCCCAGATCGCTTCCTTCCGCGGCGCTCAAAAAGAAGGGTATCAACTCAAATTAGACTCGATTGGGACCGGCAAGGATGCCCAGTCCCAGATTGCCGAAATCACGCGCATCAGCAAGGAGTTCCGCAAAGAGCAGGACGAGCTTCTAAAGCAAACGCCCGCAGAGTTCCGCGGCTCTGACAAGTTCCTGTCCGAACAGGCACGAATCAAGTCTGAAATGGAAGCCTCGCTCAATGACTACACGGCCTACTTCTCGGCGCTTAAGGAGAAACAGGGAGACTGGCGTAATGGCGCTACGCAGGCCTTCGCGGACTACCGGGACAACGCTGAGAACGTCGCCGGCCAGGTCGAGTCAGCACTGACCGGTGCGTTTCGCAGCGCCGAGGATGCCTTTGTCGCCTTCGTCACCACCGGCAAGCTGAGCTTTTCTAGCCTTGCGACTTCGATCGTTGCGGACATCGCGCGTATCCAGGCAAAGAAGGCGCTTGCCGGACTCGGCGGCCTCGCCCTTGACGCGCTGGGCCTGGGTCTCGGCATCAGTGACGCCCAGGTGGAAACGTCTCACTCAGACGGAATGGCCTACATGAACAATCAACTCAACGGCTACACGCCGCCGCGGGCATCAGGTGGCCCAGTGTGGAATGGTCAATCGTTCCTGGTCGGCGAGCGCGGCCCGGAAATTTTCACCCCGTCATCTGCGGGCACCATTATTCCCAACGGCAGCGGTGCGGGTGGGGGCGCCGTCACGGTCAACATGGAGATGAACTTCGCTGAAGGCGGGACTTCCAGCACGACATCCGGCGATTCGCACCAGCAGGCGAAGGCTTTCGGCGAGACGCTAACAGCAAAGGTCCGGGAGGTCATTGCGCAAGAGCGTCGACAGGGCGGCCAGCTCTGGAACATGCAACTGGGGCGCGGATGATGGGCCCAGTCAGCGCGACGCCCCGGCCGATGAGCCGGGAGGAAATCAAGGCTCGCATCGTCGCGACCTCAATGAGCGAGAAGCTTCCGGCATTCGATCCGCGCACGATGGCCGCGTGCCTGGTCGGCGAGATCGAAGCCGGCCAGCTGAGCGAAACCACCCGTGAAGTCCTGATAGGTATCTCGGCTGTGCTTCTCAAGCTGGCATGCGACGACGAGACCGCCGGGCAGGCCACGAAGGAACTCATTGGCAGAGCCGCAAGGAGCAGGCGCCCATAGCAAACTGACTACAACAACGATTCATCCACACTTCACTGAAAGGCAAATATGACAATCAATCTCAACGGCGTCCTGATCAATGGCGAAACCAACGGCGTGCTCTGGAATGGCGGCAACCGCATGGGCAACGTACAGGTATCGGCTTCAGCCGCATTGGCCGGTACGCTCAACATCTGCGGCGCCGGCGGTGCCTCATTCACCACCACACCAGGCTTGGTCGGTACGCTTGACATCGGCCCCACGGGCAGCGTCCCGTTTGACACCCCCGAAGGGCTAGACGGCGCTCAGTCGCTGGTCGACTTGCACGGTCCCGCGTACTTCAAGCTGAGCGATCCGGCCGACGTCGGCAAAGTTCGTGTCACCTGGTCGATGGGCTGACGGGCAAGAGAGGCGCCAGGAACGATCGCATGCCTCGCCGGTGTGCAGATGCCGCCCAGTGCTCGATCGAGGCTCAGCGGCGCGCCTGGTGCCAGGGCTGAGCTTCCGAGAGGGGGTAGCCCTTCAGTTCCTTGGAGTCGCTTGGGTCGAAGACCGGCTATGCACCACGACTTTTCTAAATCTAAGTATTGCTTATAAAAATGAACGCACAAAAACCGCCTACGGGATTGTCGCCCGCGGCAAAGACCTGGTGGACCAAGCTCACGACGGAATACAGCATCGACGACCCTGCCGGCTTGCTGATCCTCGAAACCGCGATGCGCGCCATGGACCGCATGACGATGGCGGCCGGCCTGGTCGACCTACATGGTGCCGTGGTGGTGGACAAGTACCAGCAGCTAAAGGCAAATCCGGCCTGCGCCGTCGAGCGTGACAGCCGTGCAGCGATGATGGCGGCCTTGAAATCCCTGAATCTGGATCTCGAGCCGTTGGGCAAACCAGGCCGACCCGGTGCTGGGCGGTAACGATGCCCACAAACCGCAAACGCACGATCCGCACGCGACGCGCCCCGCCGATCCACGCAGATGAATGGGCAATTCTCAACGATGAGAAGCCCGCGAACCCCTTCATTCAGTTCCGATCGAAGGAGCATTGGCGCGCGCTATGGGCAGAGCACGGCGAACGCATTACCGAGGAGTGGGCAGCACGGCATCCAGGTACCAGGCCGAAGCACTGGTGGAAGTTCAGCGCCCCTCGGCTGCCCGAAGCGGAGCACGGCGACTATGTAGAAACCTGGTTCGCGCCGGACCTGATCCAGCCGCGGCTACAGCTGGGCGGCTCAGGAGTGCCAGCGTACACTTTCATGGCCGTGGTGCCGCACTGGGAGGAGGGCGTACCCACTTGGATGGAAGAAGTCGACCACGATAATCCACCGATCTGGGAAACGCAGTTGGCATACCTAAAGCGGCACGGCTTGCTGCTGCCTTATGAGCCGGTGCGCTAGGCTACAGTGAGGTCCTCTCACTTTTTCATTCACTGGCCCATACAGCGGTTGTTTAGCAGCTGCAATAGTGCGGTCCATGTTGCACTACAATCATGAAGCTCTCAATAAACAACCCTATAGGAACGCCATGGCAAAATTATCAAATGAATTCGAGAACCGTCTCAGGGTGATCGTTGTGGACCGCGCTCCTGTTTACATACCGCGTGATGGGCAGCGAAACAAATTCGAGATGCAGACCTTGTCACAAGTAACATGGTACGGCAGCAATCTTGATGGTACAGTAAGGCAGATTGAGTTTTATGCTACTCCTATCGGTGCCATGGACTTGCCACAGGGGCTTTTTGGGTTCAATGACGTCCCATCTGAATACGAGAACTCAAGCTGGTATTTTTTAGAAAAAATTAATCCCGAACACAGGTCGCCGGACTGTTATTTGGCACACAGTGATTATTTGATTCCATTGAACGCTGAATATCCAACAATTATTTCCATGTTGCCGCATCTTCAGGAAAAGTTGGCGTTAGCACAGGTGGAAGCGGCAAAGTTAGCTCAACACTCCGACTTGCGTCTTGGTGTGGTAGAGCGGCTCATGGCTCATTTAACCAATATTGGCGTAAATATTATGCCCCGCCGATAACGAAATTACCGGCGCACACGACTGTCGGTTGCCGTCGCTGTCAGCTCCTGTAGGCGGGCGAATGCTACCATCGAAAAATGGATGACGAAACCTTGGCCCAAGAGGGCTATTTCACAGCGTTTGGTGCAGTGATTAATGCCCTTGACTCTCAATCAGCTGACTTCGAATTTCAGTTCAACAACCTACGTAGCGCTGTCCAGATTTCAGGACTACTGACTGCCGCCGAGAAGAAAAGCTTGAATGCCATGCTGCACATCGTCCGCGTGCAATCACAGCAGGCCAGGGTGGGCAAACCGCCTGGAAGCACTGTATGAATTTGCCGCCCTTGCCGCTTACGGTTCAGAGAGCGCACCGGTATGGTCTGACTGCTCAAGACATGCAAGAGGTCATAGAGTATCTTGACACGTACGACGAGCTCGGTGTGATGCAAGACTCCGACAACAACAGCCGGTGGGCCTATGCCTGCCGTGGCCTCCTTTGTGCTGCCATCGTGGCTTACTGCAGGCCGTTTATAAAAAACGAGTCGCTTGGTTTCGCCACACAACGTCTCGGATCAAAGTCATTCAATGCGGTACGCGAACGGCGTGCTGTACACCAATTGGTAATTGAGAAGCGAAATACATTCATCGCACACGCGGACTGGAAAGCCCGCCACGCGAAGATTTTAAGAGTGCAAGCCAATTCGGTTACGTGGAGTATGCCAACTCCGAATGTTTGGGAGGGCCTTGATGTGAAAGAATTTCGCCGCCTGGTCGAAGGCGTTTATCGAGAGTGTCTTGACAAAGGCTTTGAAGCTGCCAAGCAGGCGGGGCCCGTCAGTTCCTTATGACCTGGAGCCCTGAGGACCGGCTATGCTCCATCGTTGAGTCGCTAACCCACAAAGCGCCGGCAGAATCAGTTCTCCCCCACTGGGGGAATACCCCGTGAGTCGATCCGTTGTGCGCGCGCACCCGCGTACGCGCGTAGGCTTTCGCATCGAAAAAGTCAACCGCCGGAAGCTCGCGGCGCATTTTTGTGCCGCCAAGCCGCCATTGGCGGACCGGACCGAGATGCACTGAAAAGTCAGCCGATCTTCGGCCGGGCGAGCTCACCTAAATTTTCAGGAGATCGAGATCGGCTCAATTTTGAGCCGACCGAATTTTTGCGGCCAGCCGCTGCTACTTTTGCTACTGGCGCTACTTCTCGACCGAAACCGCGCAACTGTAGCCAAAGTAGCAGTAGCAGACATGCCAATTCAAATTCTGATGCGTCCAAAACTGGACGGATCTGGCAGCCATCCACAATTTGTGAGCGACTTATGCTCACTCGCAAGGGTTGCATTTCAAATGCGGCCCTATCTGGCAACGTTGCCAGATGCGCTGAAAGGTCAGCCCATCTTCGACCGAGTGAAGTTCCAATTCGCCAACATGCTATCCTTATTTAAGGGGCAGTTTTCGACCACTGCATGGCTTTTGTATCGAAAAAAGGAAAAGATGAAACTTTGCCCAATGTTAGCCGTGGTTGTAGCGGTGGCGACCCTCGGTGTGGTCGCGATCATGTTCCGCTATCAACTCACTCCGACCAGTCTGGGAATGATCTACAGGCTCGATCGCTGGACCGGTGCGATTGTCGCAATAAGGGGAAGCAACTCTGAGCATTTAAACCTTAACTCGTGGGAAGAAGTACCCAAGCTGCAAAAGTCCAAGTAGCTGTTCTACTCTTCTGTTTTGGGCAGCAGTGTCGAGGCAGAAGTCGATACATTTCCTAAGCGACAAATCGACAACATAACGAGTTGTGGAGAAAAATTTGCGTACTAATGCAACCGATTTTTTTGATGGGGTAGTTGCGCCGACTGTCGCCGAATTCTTTTCGGATGAAGGCAACCTACGGCGGGCGAGACTGGCGGCGATAGTCCTTTACCATATGGCCGATTACTGGTCATTCGAGACTTTAAAAACGGAAAAGAAACCCAAATTTGACGACGCTCTGATAGCCGAATGCTACGAATTTCGATTGATCCGGGATGTTGCAAATGCGTCTAAACATGCGCAGATCCATCGGAATGATCCCCAACTGAAGACTAGTCAGCAAGTAAGTGGTCCGTCCGGAATATTCTTTGCTCCCTTTGGCGAGGGAGTATTTGGGGAAGCTGCTGAGGTGTTTTTGCGACTTGATGATGGTACCGTGCGTCCCATCTCACCCCTAATTCGTAGCGTCACTGAGTTTTGGAAGTGCAAGGTAGAGGCACTCAAAAAATCCTAACTCTACTGTTGAACTTCATTAGCTTCGTTTTTTGGGGGCATTCTTTGGGGCATGATCGGCCGGCGAACGTCCTTGACTTAGTCCTGGCGCGGCTTCCAGCCAACAATGCAAGTCCACCTATCCCACCAAGATTCAAGAAAAAGCCCCCGGGAATGCGAGTTCTCGGGGGCTTTTTCCGTTGGGGCGCAAGTGGCGTCAGGCGCCTGCAAAGTCAGCGCCCCCAACAGCAATTCTATCGG
>Ga0209913_1001130_pt1 | contig 16293 bp, 18 predicted proteins | sample PersoiDNA2013203_FD_185805 | JGI IMG/M metagenome (GOLD analysis project Ga0209913, IMG submission 185805) | Permafrost soil microbial communities from the Arctic, to analyse light accelerated degradation of dissolved organic matter (DOM) -... | ecosystem: Environmental > Terrestrial > Soil >... | reverse complement strand
TATAAGAGGTACGAATCAAACGATCTGCAACCTGCCCTGCCGGACAATCTTCTTCCTGCTCCAGAACAGCGACCTTGAAACCCATCGCCTGCGCAGCGTGAGCAAACATGCGGCCGAGCTGGCCACCGCCCATGACGCCCAGCCAAGTAGCTGGTGTCGTGGTGGGAATGGAAACGGTATTCAACGGGGACTGCTTCTGACTCATAACGGCAACTTCATATCCAGGGCAACTTGCGTTTGTTTGACACGGAAGGCTTCGAGTTTGGCCGCCAGCGCATCGTCGGTAGTGGCCAGCATAGCGATGGCCGACAAGGCCGCATTGGCGGCGCCGGCTTCACCGATGGCGTAAGTCGCAACCGGAATGCCCTTCGGCATTTGCACGATCGACAGCAGGGAATCTTCGCCGCGCAAATACTTGGATGGCACCGGCACGCCGAGCACCGGCACGATGGTCTTGGCCGCGATCATGCCCGGCAGATGCGCAGCGCCGCCGGCGCCGGCGATGATGGCGCGCAAGCCGCGTGCACGCGCCGTTTCGGCATAGTCAAACATCTGATCCGGCATGCGATGCGCCGAGACCACTTGCGCCTCGTGCGGGATCCCGAATTCATTGAGGATGGCCACGGCATGCTGCATCACGTCCCAGTCGGACGAAGAACCCATGACCACACCGACGATCGGCGCTTGTGCTGTGTTGTCGCTCATGTCAGTCCTTCAGCGAAGTGCCGGTCAGGCGCTCCAGCGCTTCGCGGTATTTGGCGCCAGTCTTTTCGATCACTTCTGCAGGCAGCGCAGGCGCCGGCGGCGTCTTCTTCCAGCCGCCAACAGTTTCCAGGTAGTCGCGCACGAACTGCTTGTCGAACGACGGCGGCGAGATGCCGACCTTATAGCTGTCGGCAGGCCAGAAACGCGACGAGTCGGCCGTCAGCACTTCGTCCATCAGGTGCAACACGCCATCGTCGTCGAGACCGAATTCAAACTTGGTATCGGCGATGATGATGCCGCGCGTCGCCGCGTAGTCGGCAGCCGTCTTGTAGAGCTTGATGCTGATCTCGCGCATCTTGTTGGCCAGTTCGCTGCCGATGCGTTTTTCCATTTCGGCGAAACTGATGTTTTCGTCATGCGCGCCGAGGTCGGCCTTGGCTGCCGGTGTGAAGATAGGCTCGGCCAGCTTGGCGGCTTGTTGCAGGCCTTGCGGCAAGGTGATGCCGCAGATAGCGCCGCTGTCTTGATAATCCTTCCAACCGGAACCGATGATGTAGCCGCGCACCACGGCCTCAACCAGAATCGGCTGCAGGCGCTTGGCCACCACCGCACGACCGCGCACTTGCTCGACTTCATTGGCGGCCACCACCGTTTCCGGAGCGATGCCGGTCAAGTGATTGGGCACGATGTCGCCCAGCTTCTCGAACCAGAAATCCGACATCTGGTTCAACACTTTGCCCTTGCCTGGAATCGGCTCGTTCATGATGACGTCGAACGCGGACAGACGGTCAGTCGTCACGATCAGCAATTTGTCGTCGCCGACGGCGTAGTTATCGCGCACCTTGCCGTTGCCCAGCAGAGGCAGTGAAGTGATGGAAGTTTTATAGAGGCTGATCATGTTGATTCCGGTCATTCTGTGGGTCAAGCTGGAACGGCGACGACGCCGTTTTTCTGCCCATCTTTAAAGTCAAAAAACCGGGACTGCTGATGCTCAGTCCCGGTCGCTTGGTTAGCTCAAGATCGCGTTACTGCACGATTTGCGAGAGCTCGCCCTTCTTGTATTTCTCGGCAATTTTTTCCAGCGGGATAGCCTTGATCTTGCCGGCCTGGCCTTCGCAACCGAACGACAGATAGCGCGCCTTGCATACCAGCTTGGCAGCTTCACGCGCAGGCTTGAGGTAATCGCGCGGATCAAACTTGCCGGGATTTTCCATCAGGTAGCGACGGATCGCACCGGTCATCGCCAGACGGATATCGGTGTCGATGTTGATCTTGCGCACGCCGTGCTTGATGCCTTCCTGGATTTCTTCAACCGGCACGCCGTAGGTTTCCTTCATGTCGCCACCGAACTCGCGAATTTCCGCCAGCAGTTCTTGCGGGACCGAAGACGAGCCGTGCATCACCAGATGGGTATTGGGAATGCGCGCGTGGATTTCCTTGATGCGATCGATCGCGAGGATGTCGCCGGTAGGCTTGCGCGAAAACTTGTAAGCGCCGTGCGACGTACCGATGGCGATGGCCAGCGCATCGCATTGCGTTTGCTTGACGAAATCTGCAGCTTGCGCGACATCGGTCAGCAACTGTTCACGCGTCATCTTGCCGTCGGCGCCGTGGCCGTCTTCCTTGTCGCCCATCATGGTTTCCAGCGAACCGAGCACGCCCAGTTCGGCCTCGACCGTGACGCCGATGGCGTGCGAAAACTCGACCACCTTGCGCGACACTTCCACGTTGTATTCGTAGCTGGCGACTGACTTGCCGTCTTCCATCAACGAACCGTCCATCATCACCGAAGTGAAACCGGATTTGATCGCCGCCATGCAGACTGCCGGCGACTGGCCGTGGTCTTGGTGCATGACGACCGGCACGTGCGGGTAGGCTTCGACCGCGGCTTCGATCAGGTGACGCAGGAAAGCTTCTCCGGCGTACTTGCGAGCGCCCGCGGAGGCTTGCATGATGACTGGTGCGCCAACTTCATCGGCAGCCTGCATGATCGCAGTGACTTGCTCCAGATTGTTGACGTTGAAGGCTGGCAAACCGTAACCGTTTTCGGCGGCGTGGTCCAGCAATTGACGCATGGATACGAGAGGCATGATAAAACTCCAGAACGATAAAAATCAGTATTCGCCGACCTTGAGGATTTTCAAGGCATTGGTGCCGCCGACTTGTCCAATCGGCTCGCCCCAGGTCACGACGATCAAATCCCCCTTTTGCACGACGCCTTGTTCCAGCAGTAAATCCTGCACGGCCTTCAACACCACTTCGGTGTCGGTCGATTGCGCCAGTTCAAACGTGCGGACGTTGCGGAACAACGCAGCCTTCTGGCGCGTCGCGACATTGGGGGTAATTGCAAAAATCGGTACATCGATGTTGTGGCGGCTCATCCACAAGGCGGTCGAGCCGGACTCGGTCAGCGCCGCAATTGCCTTCACGCGCAGGTGATGCGCAGTGAACAGCGCACCATAGGCGATCGACTGGTCAACGCGGGTAAATTGCACGTTCAGGAAATCGGCGTCGAGCTTGCAGTCTTCGGATTTTTCCGCCGCCAGGCAAATCGCCGACATCGCTTCCACGGTCTCCACCGGATACTTGCCGGACGCAGTCTCGGCCGATGTCATCACGGCATCAGTGCCGTCCAGCACGGCGTTGGCCACGTCGGACACTTCCGCGCGCGTCGGCACGGCATTGAAGATCATCGACTCCATCATCTGCGTGGCAGTGATGGTCAGTTTGTTGGAAGCGCGCGCCATCTTGATCATGCGTTTTTGCAAACCTGGCACAGCGGCATTGCCGACTTCCACGGCCAGGTCGCCACGCGCCACCATGATGCCGTCGGAGGCATCGAGAATTTCCTGCAGCAGCGGAATCGCTTCCGCACGTTCGATCTTGGCGATCATCAGCGGCTTGTGACCGTAGGGCTCCGCCGCGACGTTGCCGAGCTGGCGCGCCATTTCCATGTCGGTCGCGTTCTTGGGGAACGACACCGCCACGTAGTCGGCCTGGAAGCTCATTGCCGTCTTGATGTCGTCCATGTCCTTGGCCGTCAGCGCCGGCGCCGACAAGCCGCCGCCCTGGCGATTGATGCCCTTGTTGTTGGACAGTTCGCCGCCAATCTTGACGACGGTGTGGATTTCATTGCCCAGCACGCGCTCGACCACCAGCACGATCAGGCCATCGTTGAGCAACAGCACGTCGTCGCCCTTGAGGTCGCGCGGCAGGGCTTTGTAGTCGAGACCAACGCGGTCCTGGTTGCCCATGGTGCAATCGGCGTCGAGGATGAACTTGTCGCCGTTGTTGAGCATGATCTTGCCGTTTTCAAACTTGCCGACGCGGATCTTCGGTCCTTGCAGGTCGGCCATGATGGCGACCTTGACGCCGCAGGCGTCGGCCACTTCGCGCACCAGCGTGGCGCGGTCGATGTGGTCCTGCGCCTTGCCGTGCGAGAAGTTCAATCGCACCACATTGACGCCGGCCTTGATCATGCGCGTCAGCGTTTCTCTATCGCTGGAAGCGGGTCCGATGGTGGCAACAATCTTGGTGGCTCTTTGCATGAAAATCTTTCTCTGACCTGGTTGAAAAGCTCGTTGTCTCGTTATCTTTGGTGCGGGCTGCGTATCTTGCCGTGTTTTCTCACGGCTTTGGCTGGATGACGCTTTATTGCGCGCGCTGCATCAGGATTTCCACTGCCGGCAGGGTCTTGCCTTCCAGGAATTCCAGGAAAGCGCCGCCACCGGTCGAAATATAGCCGACCTTGTCAGTAATACCGTATTTGGCAATCGCCGCCAGCGTGTCGCCGCCGCCAGCGATCGAGAAGCCTGCGGAGTCGGCAATCGCCTGCGCCAGTGCTTTGGTGCCCTGGCCAAACTGATCGAACTCAAACACGCCGACCGGACCGTTCCAGACAATGGTGCCGGCCGTGGCCAGTTGCGCTGCCAGGATTGCTGCGGTCTTCGGACCGATGTCGAAAATCATGTCGTCGTCGGCCACCTCCTTGGCATCCTTGACGGTGGCCACGGCGGTCGGCGAAAACTCCTTGCCGCACACCACATCAACCGGAATCGGCACCGACGCGCCGCGCTTGGCCATCATGTCGATGATGACCTTGGCTTCTTCGACCAGATCGGCTTCGACCAGCGACTTGCCGATCTTCAGGCCGGACGCCAGCATGAAGGTATTGGCAATGCCGCCGCCGACGATCAGGTTGTCGACCTTGTCGGCCAGCGCTTTCAGGATAGTCAATTTACTGGACACTTTGGAGCCGGCCACGATCGCCACCAGCGGACGCGCCGGCTGGTTCAGCGCCTTGCCGAGCGCATCGAGTTCAGCAGCCAGCAACGGGCCGGCGCATGCCACCGGGGCAAATTTGGCGATGCCATAAGTGGTGGCTTCGGCGCGATGCGCAGTACCAAAGGCGTCGTTGACGTAGACGTCGCACAGCTTGGCGATCTTTTGTGCGAGCTCGTCGCTGTTCTTCTTTTCGCCTTTGTTGAGGCGACAGTTTTCCAGCAACACCACCTGACCCGGCGCGACATCGACGCCGTCGATCCAGTTCGATACCAACTTGACTTCCGCCCCCAGCAACTCCGACAAGCGCCGGGCCACCGGCGCCAGCGAATCCTCCGGCTTGAACTCGCCTTCGACCGGGCGCCCCAGATGCGAGGTCACCATCACTGCGGCACCGGCGTCGCGCGCCTGGCGAATCGCGGGAACGGAAGCGCGAATGCGCGTATCTTCGGTGATATTGCCGGCATCGTCCTGCGGCACATTCAAATCGGCACGGATGAACACCCGTTTACCTTGCAGTTGATTGGCGGAGATCAAATCGCTGAGTCGGTTGAATTTCATTTTTCGCAGAATCTAAGGTGGGGCAAAAAGGGGGTTATTTTACTCTACCCGCCCTGCTCCCAGCATGGTTTTCGGAGACGAAACGGCATTCAACACCGTGTTTTCCGCCGCAATCGGCCTGACAGCCCGGATACACCACACAACAGCCCCGAACCGGCACATCAATCGACGCTTAAAAGGCCAGCCGCAACACAGTAAACAATGTCATTCCAGCAACAATTGTACCCAACAGGTGTCGCGTTGCCAGAAAGAAAATAGCGCCGCCTATGCCTGCGAGCAACTTGGGATTGGCCCAACTGATGTCGACCAAGCCGCCGGTGCTCACCAGGTCCGGCATCACGATGGCGGCCATCGCCGCCGCCGGCGCATAGCCCAATGCGTGTTGCAACTTGGGCGACAGCTTGACAGCATGGCCGAACAAAAAGAAGCCGCTGCGGGTGAGCAAAGTCGACATCGTCAATAACACTATAGAAACCCAAACGTCGAAGGCGTTCATTCTTTTTCCTTGTCGATGAATTTATCGGCCAGCATGGCAGCGGCCATGCCGATCACCACGGCCAGCAACAAACCCAGCCGGTAAGGCAGGTTGATGGCCGCCACGGCAATCGCGCCGGACACAATCACGCCCGCCAGCGCCGCGCGGTTGATGATCATCGGGATCATGATGGCGATCAGCGCCAGCGTGCCGGCGAAACCGATGTTCCAGCTTTCCGGAATCTGGCTGGCCAGCAGGATGCCGACAATGGCGCCGACCTGCCAGGCAAACCAGCCCGGATAACAGACTGCCTCGAAAAAACCGAGCTTGCCGGCCGGCTGGTGCACGGTGTGGGCGGGAAAGCGTTGCGGGAAGAAGCCCATCGAAATATCGCCATTGAAGTAGCCGTACCAGACCCGGCGATACCAGGGCAAATGGGCGAAATGGGGCGCCACTGCGGCGGAAAAAATGACAAAGCGCAAATTGACGATCATCGCCGTCAGGAAGATCACGATCAGCGGCGTGTGCGCCGCCAGCAACGGCAATACAGCAAACTGGGCGGAGCCTGCATACACCGTCAGCGTCATCGCCAGCGATTGCCAGATGGTCATGCCCGATTTGACCATCGCCATGCCTGACACGATGCCCCAGGCCAGCACCGCAGGAATGGTCGAAGCGCTGGCGCGCCATCCCTCCTGAAAGGCCTCCTTCTCGATGCGCCGTGCCTGCGCCTTCGTCGCAACGGCAATTGCCGCCGCGGATTCCTCTACCGGGTCAGTACGACTGCCCCCGGCGTCTGTCTCCCTCTTCATTCTTGCCTTGGTCCGCTTTTATTGGATGCGATGGTGCGTGCAATGAACTTGCTACATGGCATTTTTACGCAGTTCGAACATTTTACAGATGAAACTTTTTAAGCGCTTGTTCCGTTAAAATGGTGGTTTTGCAGCTTTGCCTATTCACTTTGCTTCTCATCGGAGACTTTCACCATGTCCATGGCTGACCGCGACGGAAAAATCTGGAAAGACGGCGCATTGATCGACTGGCGCGATGCGACCATCCACGTCCTGACCCACACGCTGCATTACGGCATGGGCGTATTTGAAGGCGTGCGCGCCTACCAGACGCCCCAGGGCACGGCGATTTTTCGCCTGAAGGAACATACCCAACGGCTGTTCAACTCGGCCAAGATCTTCCAGATGGAAGTGCCGTTCGACCAGGCCACCATCCTCGAAGCGCAACGCCAGGTGGTGCGCGAAAACAAACTCGTATCCTGCTACATCCGCCCGTTGATCTGGATCGGCTCCGAGAAGCTCGGCGTCTCCGCCAAGGGCAATAAAATTCATGTCGCCATTGCCGCCTGGCCATGGGGCGCCTACCTCGGCGAAGACGGCATCACCAAAGGTATCCGCGTCAAGACCTCGTCATTCAGCCGGCATCACGTCAACGTCTCGCTGGTGCGCGCCAAGGCCTCTGGTTATTACATCAATTCCATCCTCGCCAATCAGGAAGCGCTGACCGACGGTTACGACGAAGCGCTGCTGCTGGACACCGACGGCTACGTCTCGGAAGGTTCGGGGGAAAACGTTTTCATCGTCAAGAACGGCAAAGTCTATACGCCCGACCTGGCGTCCTGCCTCGATGGCATCACGCGCGACGCCGTGCTGACGATGGCGCGCGACCTCGGTATTGAAGTCATCGAAAAACGCATCACCCGCGATGAAATGTATTGCAGCGACGAAGCCTTCTTCACCGGCACCGCAGCAGAAATCACGCCCATCCGCGAACTCGACAACCGCACCATCGGCCACGGTGGGCGCGGTCCGATTACTGAAAAATTACAGACCTTGTTCTTCGATGTCGTGTCGGGCAAGGCGCCGCAATATCAGCACTGGCTGACGCTGGTCTGATATCCAACCACACATCGACTGACGTATTTACAGCACCCGCAACGGAGAATCACATGAGCCAAGTTCAACAAACCCAGCCAGTACAACTCGACGGCAAAGACCTGCCGGCCCACTGCCCGAATCCAAACATGCCGCACTGGTCCTCGCACCCGCGCGTGTTCCTCGAGCTCGATGCCCACGGCGCCGCCAAGTGCCCGTACTGCGGTACGCAATACCAGTTGAAGCCGGGCGCCGTCGTCAAGGCGCACTAAGCAGCACAAACGGATAGCGATACCGACCAAGAGGGCCACCAGCAATTGACGGCCCTCTTTGCTTTTCCCTACGGAGAAAACATGCCACGCGCCAAACTGCTACATGGTTCACCCGACGAAATCGAAGCGGCTTATTACGATGCGCTCGCCAGGGCTGACCTGGAATCCCTGATGGCGCTGTGGGCCGATGATGAAGAAATCGTCTGCATCCATCCGGGCGCGGTGCGCCTGGTCGGCCACGTGGCGATACGTAATTCCTGGGAAGAAATCCTGGCGCGCGGCGGTTTGCATATCCAGCCGCGCCAGCTGCATGCGGCGCATAGCATGACTACGGCGGTGCACAATGTCATCGAAGACATCCAGCATCCTGAAAATGCCCGCACCGATGTGCACGTCATCGCCACCAACGTCTATATGAAGACCACGCAAGGCTGGCGCATCGTCACCCACCATGCTTCGGTAGCGCCCGGTCCGGCGCCGACCGAACCGATCGCCGAGACCATGCTGCACTAACGAACACCGCATCAGCGCTGCAGCACGATGGCGCTGATGCCCTCCTTGAGAAACACCTGAAGCCCGATGCACTATTCCGCGCCCCGCTGGCTTCCCGGCGGCAACCTGCAAACAATTTACCCGTCCACCTTCATCGCCAAGCCGGACGTCAAATTCCGGCGCGAGCGCTGGAACACGCCCGACGACGACTTCATCGATGTCGACTTCGTCGACGGCCGGCCGGGCCAACCTTTGGTAGTGCTGTTCCATGGACTAGAAGGCTCCTCCAGCAGCCATTACTGCCGCTCGCTGATGGCTGCAGTCGCGGCGCGCGGCTGGTCAGGCGTGGTGCCGCATTTTCGTGGTTGCTCGGGCCAGATCAACCTGGCGCCGCGTTTCTATCACTCCGGCGACAGCACCGAGCTCGACTGGATTTTGCGCCGCCTGATCGCACATCGCAGCGCCATCGCCGCCGACAAGTTCTACGCCACCGGCGTATCCTTGGGCGCCAACGCGCTGCTGCGCTGGCTGGGCGAATCACAGCACCAGGCCGAGTTCATCGATGCCGCTTGCGCGGTCTCGGCGCCGCTCGATCTGGCCGGCGGCGGCGCGGCGCTCGCGCACGGTTTCAACCGCATTTACTCGCGGGTTTTCCTGCGCACCATGCGCCCCAAGTGCCTGGTCAAGCTCGATCAGTTTCCCGGCCTGTTCAGTCGCGATGCGCTGCTGCAGGCGCGCGATCTATATACCTTCGACAATATCGTCACGGCGCCGCTGCACGGCTATCGCAACACCGATGATTACTGGGATCGCGCCAGCGCCAAACACATCTTGCACGACATCACCGTGCCGACGCTGGTGCTCAATGCCCGCAACGATCCTTTCCTGCCGGCGCGCTACCTGCCGCAAAGTGCAGCGGCCTGCGTCAAATTGGAATACCCTGAGCAAGGCGGCCATGTCGGCTTCCCCAGCGGCGCGCCACCAGGCTCGCTGGACTGGCTGCCGCAGCGCATGCTGCACTTCCTCGAAGGCGCCAACAATGGATGACATCGTCCGCTCCGCCATGGCCAAATGGCCCAACGTGCCGCATTGCTTCGGCTGGCTGATGCTGGACGCGCGCGGCAACTGGCGCATGCGCGACGAGCGCGCGCAACAACTAAACCTGGCGGGCGATAAGATCAATCATCCGGCGCTGCAGGGCTTCATCAATCGCAATTACACGCACGACGCCGAAGGCCGCTGGTATTTCCAGAATGGCCCGCAACGTGTGTATGTCGATCTCGAAATCGCGCCCTATATCGTGCGCACCGATCCTGCTGCGGGCCTGCTGCTGCATACCGGAATAGCGCTACCGACGCCGACCCAGGCCGGACTGACGCCGGAGGGACGCTTGCTGTTGATGACAGAAGAGATCGTCGCCGTGCTCGACGACCGGGACGTTGCCGGCATGTTGTCCAACCTGACGCAGGATGGACAAGCGGCAAGCGATGAACAAGTATTGGCGTGGCTGGAGGAGGCAGAGGAAAGCTGGCGTGCGGCGCTGTCCCTGCGCTGCGCCGGCCAGACGCTGCGCTTGCAGCGTCTCGATGAAAAAAACCTGGCCGGGCAATTCGGCTTTGTAACGCATCCGCGCGCCGCTGCAAGCTGAATCCAGGCGGCGCTGCAACGCTGGCTAGCCGCGCCCCTTGGTTTCCTTCAACTCTTCCTTCCATTGCTCCTTGAGATCGCGCTCGCGTGCGTCGATCATGGCTTGTTCGTAGAAGCTGGCATCGGGCGCCTTGCGTGCGATACCGAGCTGCTCGATGGCCGCCGGCAGGCTGCCCGACAAGACATAAGACTCCGCCAGCGCCATGTGCTGCAAGGCCTGCTTGCCCTGTCCGGCATAGGCCTTGGCGAGCAAATTCTGTACCGCCACGTCTTGCCGATAAAGCTGCGCCTGATCGCGCAGGTAAGCCACGGCCTGGTCGTAATGCTGCGTCTCGATCAGGGCGTCGGCGTATTGCCGCGCCGCCACGCGCGAGAGCGGGAACTGCTTGCGCAAGGCATCCGCCAATTTGAGCGCCGGCTCGACCTGTTTTTTGGCGATCTTGATATCGATCTCAAGGTTACCGAACAAGATGCTGGGCACCATCGGCTGCGCCGCCGCACGCGCTTCCTGCAACAGCGCTTCCGCCTTGTCGTAGGAACGTTGCAGGTAGGCCGCATAGGCCAAGCCGTACTTGGACACCATGATCTGCATCTTGGTGTTCTGGCGCAATTGCGATTCGAAATACGCCTGCGCGTCGCGCACGCCCTGTGCCGAATTGTCTTGCAACAGCCGCACGCGCGCGCGGATCAACTGAAAGTCGGGATTGTCGGCGCGCTGCTTATAGCGCTGGTCGCGGGTGCGCGCCTGGATGTCGGCGATACGTTCGGTGGTCAACGGGTGGGTCAGCAGATACGGCGGCAAGGAGTCGCCGAAATTGCGTGAAGCGCTTTGCAGGCGACCAAAGAACACCACCATGCCCGAGGTATCGAAACCGCCATCGCGCAAGATCTGCAAGCCGACGCGGTCGGCTTCGCGCTCAGCGTCGCGGCTGAAATTGAGTTGCCTTTGCATGGCCACGCCGGTACCGCCCATCATCGCCGCCATGGCGCCGTCGCCGCCGATTTTCGAGACTCCCGCCAGCGCGCCCAGCACGATGGAGGCCAGCTGTATCATCGAATTCTGTTTTTGCTGCCCGATCATGCGGGCGATGTGACGTTGCGCGACGTGGCCGATTTCATGCGCCAGCACCGAGGCCAGTTCGGACTCGCTTTGCGCCGCCAGCAACAAGCCGGAATGCACAGCGATGAAACCGCCCGGCAGCGCGAAGGCATTGAGCACCTGATCGCGCACCACGAAGAAAAAGAAATCGTAACCGGCTTCGCCGCGCACATCCGGACGTACCGACACCAGGTTGGCGCCGAAGTTGTTCATGTATTCCAGCAAGGGACCGTCGTCGAGGTAGTCGGGATCGTGGCGGATGTCGCGCATGATTTGCTCACCCAGCTTGCGCTCCATCAACGGCGACAGACCTTCGCGCTCGGTGTCGCCGAGCGTCGGCAAGGCTTGCGCCGTGCTCAGGTTAGGTGCGATCGCCAACGGCAACACGGCAAACGACAAGAACAGCGCCGCCAGCACGGGACGCAAACGCAGCCGTGACGATGCAACGGCAACGTGGACTTGATCGGGAACGACGGACTGACGCATAGAGATGAAAAAAGGTTACTTGCGATGCCTGCTATGATACTCGCAGTATTCACCGCTTCCGACATTCTGCCGCCATGACGTCATCCAAGACCCCCAATTCCGCCGCTGATGCCAACCAGGGCCTCACCCATTTCGATCAAGGTGGCCAGGCGCATATGGTCGACGTCGGCGGCAAACAGGAAACCCATCGCGTGGCGATCGCCAGCGGCCTCATCACGATGCAGCCGGCCACGCTCGCGGTGATCCAGTCCGGCACGGCCAAGAAAGGCGATGTGCTCGGCATTGCCCGCATCGCCGCCATCATGGCCGCCAAACGCACCAGCGACCTGATTCCTCTGTGCCATCCGCTGGCGCTCACGCATGTATCGGTGGAGTTCGAGGTTGATCAGGCGCAATCCCGCATCGGTTGCACCGTGCGCGTGGAAACGCAGGGCAAGACCGGCGTGGAAATGGAAGCGCTGACGGCAGTGCAGATCGGCTTGCTGACGATTTACGACATGTCCAAGGCAATCGATCGCGGCATGGTGATGAGCGACATACGCGTACAGGAAAAACACGGCGGCAAATCCGGGTCCTGGTCGCAGGCCTGAACCACGCAGTCGCACCGCAGTCGCACCCCAGCGCGATGGAGACATAAAAAAAGCGTGCCGATGAGCACGCTTTTCTTATGCAGCAAACAAAATCAGCTACGGCAGTTTTCCGGTGCGTACTTCGATGGCAGGGTCGCCGGAATGACTGCGGCAGCCGGCGTGCCGGTTGCCGGCGGCGTTGTTGTTGCCGCTGCCGGCGCTGCCTGGCACAGCCAGGTGATGACGCTTGGATTGGTGGCCGATGGCACCAACTTCAAAATGGTGCCGTTGCCATCGCCGCCAATATCGCCAAACAGAATGGTGATCACGCCGCCGGTATCAGCAATCGTAATGTTTTGAACTGTTTTGAGTTCCGTAGATGGTGTGAAGGCATAACCGGTCGCCGCCTGGTTGAACGCAGTGCCGCCCTTGGCAGCGATGGTGTCCGACACCGCCATTTTGGCCGGCATTGCCAGGTTCAACCCCTCGGCGACTCTGGCGCGAATCAGATAATCGCGGTATTGCGGAATCGCGACCATCGCCAGTACGCCAACGATGGCGAGCACGATCATCAATTCGATGAGGGTGAAACCGCGTGGTGCGACTTGCGTCTTACGAGCCAATCGTGTTGCTTGCATATTGTTTTCCTATTACAAAAAATCGATTTTTCAGGAGCGCCGCATCGTCATCTTTCGATCACTGACATTTTCTCTCTGGCAACGCCTGCTCCCCAGATTGATGATATGCGTCTACGCGTCTTTTGTGAACCTTTTAATAACGATGCACCGCGCGCCGCGCGCCGCGCGCCTGCGCGACGCCCTCGACACATCCGCCTGGAGTACGCCTAAGCCGCTTTCGCAGCAGCCTTGCGCGCCCGCCATTTGCCGACAATCACCACCGCAATGGCGCCCACCACGCCCGGCAAGCTCAGATGCAGACTTGCGGCCACCAGTTCATGCTGCGGCCAATGGCTTTGCACCCAGGGCTGCAGCGCAACGTCGCCGATGATCATGCCGCCCGCCAGGTAGCCCAGCAAGGCCGCGCCCAGGGTGATGATCAAGGGGACGCGCTGCATCAGCTTGAGCACCAGGGTGCTGCCCCAGACGATGATGGGAATGCTGACCAGGATACCGAAGATCACCAGCAGCAACTGATGCTCGCCGGCTTGCTCCGCGGCGCTGGCGATGGCGATGACATTGTCCAGACTCATCACCAGATCGGCGACGATGATGGTCTTGATCGCCGCCAGTAATTTATCGCTGCCGCTGATCTCGCCATGATCTTCCTGGTCGCTGAGCAATTTGGTGCCGATCCAGAACAACAGCACGCCGCCGACCAATTTGATGTACGGCATCTGCAACAGCGTCACGGCAAACGCAATGAGCACGATGCGAATCGCGATGGCGCCGAAGGTGCCCCACAGAATGCCGCGCAGGCGCAGATTGTCCGGCAGGTTGCGGCAGGCCAGCGCAATCACGATGGCGTTGTCGCCACCGAGCAAAATATCGATCAGGATGATCTGGCCAACCGCGAGCCAGTTCAATTCCAGCAAAAAATCCATGTACCGCCCCCAATAATTTGTAGACATGAAAACAATATGGGGAGCCGGAGCTCCCCATATTGTTATGTCACCGGTCAGGCCGGGAAGTTCTGTCGATATGCTGACAAATAATCCCGACCGTCCGTTTGCTTGCTATTGCGGCAAATGGATTACAGAACCGACTTCAACAGACGTGCCATTTCGGATGGATTACGTGTGGCTTTGATACCGCACTCTTCCATGATCGCCAGCTTGGCTTCAGCCGTATCGGCGCCACCGGAGATCAGCGCACCGGCGTGGCCCATACGCTTGCCTGGAGGCGCAGTCACGCCGGCGATGAAGCCGATGACTGGTTTCTTCATGTTGTCACGGACCCAGTACGAAGCGTTGGCTTCGTCAGGACCACCGATTTCACCAATCATGATGACGGCGTCGGTGTCAGGATCATCATTGAATGCCTTCATGATGTCGATGTGCTTCAGACCATTGATCGGGTCGCCACCGATACCGACTGCGGACGATTGACCCAGACCCAGTGCTGTCAGCTGGCCGACGGCTTCATACGTCAGTGTGCCCGAGCGCGAAACCACGCCGATGCGGCCCTTTTTATGGATGTGACCAGGCATGATGCCGATCTTGATTTCGTCCGGTGTGATCAGGCCTGGGCAGTTAGGGCCCAGCAGCAGTGTCTTGCTGCCCGACTTTGCCATGCGGTCCTTCAATGCCAGCATGTCACGCACAGGGATGCCTTCCGTGATACAGATGGCAAGGTCCAGGTCGGCTTCAACAGCTTCCCAGATTGCAGCGGCTGCGCCTGCCGGCGGAACATAGATCACCGACACGTTGGCGCCGGTCGCCTTCTTGGCTTCGGACACATTCGCGAAAATTGGAATGCCTTCGAAATCTTCGCCAGCCTTTTTCGGGTTCACGCCTGCAACGAATGCGTTCTTGCCGTTCGCGTATTCGCGGCACATGCGTGTATGGAATTGACCGGTTTTGCCGGTGATACCTTGGGTGATGACTTTAGTGTCTTTATTGATCAGAATCGACATAGCTATTCCTTGTCCTATTATTTACCGTTGGCTGCAGCAACAACTTTTTGCGCAGCTTCTTCCATGCTGTCTGCCGAGATGATAGGCAGGCCGGAGTCGGCCAACAGCTTCTTGCCGATTTCTTCGTTGGTGCCCTTCATGCGCACAACCAGCGGCACTTTCAGGGACACAGCCTTGGACGCAGCGATCACGCCTTCAGCAATCACGTCACAGCGCATGATGCCGCCGAAGATGTTGACCAGGATGGCTTTCAGGTCAGGGTTCTTCAGCATGATCTTGAATGCCTCGGTAACCTTTTCTGTGGTGGCGCCGCCGCCGACGTCGAGGAAGTTGGCCGGCTCGCCGCCGAACAGCTTGATGGTGTCCATGGTGGCCATGGCCAGACCGGCGCCATTGACCAGGCAGCCGATATTGCCGTCCAGGGAGATGTAAGCCAGGTCGAACTTGGAAGCTTCGACTTCAGCTGGATCTTCTTCGTCCAGGTCGCGGTAAGCGACGATTTCCGGATGACGGAACAGTGCGTTGGAGTCAAAGTTGAACTTGGCGTCCAGTGCGATGACCTTGCCGTCGCCGGTCAGGATCAGCGGGTTGATTTCGGCCAGCGATGCGTCGGTATCCCAGTAAGCCTTGTACAGACCTTGCAATTGCTTGCGTGCGTCAGCGATGGAAGCCGCTGGAACGCCGATCTTGGTGGCGATGCTGTCTGCATCAGCGTCAGTCAGGCCGGTTTCCGGATCGATCGCGATTTGATGGATCAGTTCTGGATGGCTTTCTGCAACTTCTTCGATGTCCATACCGCCTTCGCTGGAAGCCATCAGAACCACACGTTGGCTGACACGGTCGGTGACCATGGAAACGTACAGTTCTTTCTTGATGTCCGCGCCTTCTTCGATCAACAGGCGACGCACTTTTTGGCCTTCTGGACCTGTTTGATGCGTGATCAGCTGCATGCCGAGGATCTGGTTAGCGTATTCCTTGACTTGTTCCAAGGACTTTGCAACCTTCACGCCGCCGCCCTTGCCGCGGCCGCCTGCATGGATTTGCGCCTTGACGACCCACACCGGACCGCCCAGCGTTTCAGCTGCCTTGACGGCATCTTCAACGGATTGGCACGGAATGCCGCGTGGAACGGTCACGCCGAATTGGCGGAGGATTTCTTTGCCCTGATACTCATGGATTTTCATGGGAGCTTCCCTTTAAGACACTATTAAATAAAACTTACTGGATT
>Ga0209913_1001128_pt1 | contig 16326 bp, 14 predicted proteins | sample PersoiDNA2013203_FD_185805 | JGI IMG/M metagenome (GOLD analysis project Ga0209913, IMG submission 185805) | Permafrost soil microbial communities from the Arctic, to analyse light accelerated degradation of dissolved organic matter (DOM) -... | ecosystem: Environmental > Terrestrial > Soil >... | reverse complement strand
GGGGTGTCTACCCAGCCGGGGCACAGGGCGTTCACGCGGATGCCCTCAGGGGCGTAGCTTTGGGCGGCCGAGCGGGTGAGGGCCACCACGGCGGCCTTGCTGGCAGCGTAGCTGGCCGAGTCGGCCCCGGCGTTGAAGGCGGCCACCGAGGCGATGTTGACGATGCTGCCCGCGCCTTGCGCCTGCATGGCGGGCAGCACGGCGCGCATCACGCGCAGGGTGCCCTTGAGGTTGATGTCGTGCTGGCGGTCCCACACGGCGTCGACGATGGTGGCGGCGCTGTCTTTGGCGATCACGCCGGCGGCGTTGACCAGGATGTCGATGCGGCCATGGCGGCGCAGCACCTCGGCCACGGTGGCCTGAACCTGTTCGTCGCGGGTCACGTCGCAGGCCAGGCTGTGCGGGCCTTCAGGTTGGGGCCAGCCACAGGGCACCACGGTGGCGCCCTCGCGGGCCAGGCGGCGGGCCACGGCGGCGCCGATGCCGGTGGCGGCGCCCATCACCAGGGCGATCTGATTTGTCAGCAGCATGTTGTGGTTCATGGGGTCAGGCCTCGTCGGTGCAGCGTTGCAGTTCGCGCTCAAGCACCTCTTCGACCGGCACGGGGCTGAACAGGGGCAGCTTTTTGACGTAGCGCGTCCAGACGGCGGCGTACAGCGCGGTGAGGCCCAGCATCACGCCAAAGGGCACGTAGATGTCACGGGGGTTCATGTTGGGCGGGGTGATGAACCAGATGGCGATGGCGATGCCGGCCGAGGCCAGCAACTGGGGCAACGGAAACCAGGGCGAGCGGTAGGCGCGCATCAGATCGGGGCGGCGCAGGCGCAGCACGATGACCGAGGCGTTGACCAGCAGATAGGCAAAGCCCCAGGAGCACACAGCGGCCAGCACCAGCGGCATGATGCGGTCCAGGTCGCCCTGGATCAGCAGGGTGTGGGCAATGGGGATGGCCACCGACACCACGATGCCGAACACCGGGCTGCCATAGCGCGGGTGCAGGCGGCCGAAGACGGCGGGCAAGGCGCCCTCGCGGGCCATGCCGCACAGGATGCGCGGCAGCCCCGCCATCAGCGTGTTGATGGTGGCGGCCCCGGCCAGCAGGAAGGCGATGCCCAGCCAGAAGCGGCCGGCCGGGCCCATCAGGGTCTGGGCGAACACGGGGATGGCGTCGGGCGTTTCGAGCAGGTGCACGGTGCCCTGGGCATCGAGCGGCACGTTTTGCACCTGGCGCGCCATGGCGGCGCCCCAGATGACCATGCACAGCCACACCAGCACCAGGCCCAGCATCATGGCGCGCGGGATCAGGCGGTGCGCGCGCTTGAGCTCGGGCGCCAGCGGGGTGACAAATTCGCCGCCCAGGAACATGAACATGGCCATGCCCACCAACGACATGACGGAGTAGAAATCGGTGCCCACCTGCGACTGACCAAAAAAGCCATCGAGCGCCACCACGGGGGCCTGCACCAGGCCGCTGATGCCAAAGCAGATCAGGGTGACCCACATGCAGAAGGTGAGCACGATCTCGACCTTGGCAAAGGCAGTGATGCCGAAGTAGTTGAGCACGCCGAACAGCAGCACCATCACCACGCCCACGGCCCAGGTGGCGTGGTGGTCTACCAGCAGACCGTGCAGGGCCGGAAAGTTCACGGTGGCCATCACGCCGCTGAGGATGGTCTCGGCGGTGCCGGCAAACACATGCACCAGCATGTAGGCCGCCAGGGTGCCGGTGATGGCCCAGAAGCGGCCCAGGCCGCAGGCAATGTAGTCGTACACCGAGCCGGCCGTGGGCAGCATGGCGGCGGCCTCGGCAAAGGTGGTGGCCTGCAACTGCATCAGCACAAAGGCGACCCCCATGGCCAGCAGAAAACTCACGCCGCCGATCGAGAAGCCGGCCGTGGCCGTGAGGATGACCGGGCTGGCCATGACCAGGCCCACCGCCGTGGCCAGCGCGGTGGGGAAGCCCACCACGCCGTGGTCAAGATGCGCTTGCAGTCGTTGATGAAGAGAGTTCATGTCAGGGCCTTGCTGCCTTGCTTGCTCAAGCGGGGGTGGATTCACTGAAAAACGGGCTCTCGGGCAAGGTGGAGCCGCCATCCACCACCAGGGTCTGGCCGGTGATGTAGCGGGCTGCCGGGCTGGCCAGGTAGCACATGGCGTACGCGATGTCTTCGGGCCGGCCCAGCTCGCCGGCCGGGATGTGGGCCGCGATGCGCCGCGCGCGCTCGGGGTTGGAGAGCAGGCTGCCGCCTTGTTTGGCAATGTAGCCGGGCTCGACACCATTGACAGTGATATGCTCGGGCGCCAGCTCCAGTGCCGCCGCGCGGATGAAGCCGTTGACCCCGGCCTTGCTGGCCGCGTAGTGCGCAGCCCCCGGCATGGCCACGCGCGGCCCGGTGACCGACGAGGTGACCAGGATGCGCCCGCCGCCCTGGTGCCGCAAGTGCGGCAGCGCGGCCTGCGTCAGCCAGAAGCAGGCCTGCAGGTTGACGGCCAGGGTGTGGGCCAGGTCGGCCTCGCTGAGCTGCTCCAGCGACGACCAGGGGTTGACCGCCGCGTTGTGCACCACGATGTCGAGCGCACCAAAGCGGGCCACGGCCTCGGCCACGGCGCGCCGGGCCTCGGCCGGCTGGCCGATGTCGCAGCCGATGGCCTGGGCCTGGCCCCCCTGGGCCTCGATGCCGGCCGCCACCGCAGCCCCGGCATCGGCGCTGCGGTTGGCGATCAGCACCCGGGCCCCGGCGCGGGCCATGACCTGGGCGATGGCGGCACCAATGCCGCGCCCGCCGCCCGTGACCAGGGCCACGCGGCCTTCAAGACCGAACTCGGGCAGGCTCATGCGCACACCTCTTGCACAAACTCGGCAAACACCGCGTTGTGGCGGTCCACATCGTCGCTGCGGGTGCCGGGGCAGCACAGCATCATGTTGTGGAAGGGCGTGATCAGCACGCCGCGGTTCATCAGGTACAGGTGCAGCAGGGCTTCCAGATCGGGGTTGCGGTGCTGCTTCACGTCGCTGGCGTTGCGCGGGGCGTCGATGGCGAACAGGGTCTCGACCCGGGCGCCCACACAGGTGGCGTGCCAGGGCAGGCCGTGGGCCGCGATGGTGGCGTTGACGCCCTGCTGCAGGCGCTGGGCCAGGCCCAGCATGCGCTCGAAGGCCTCGGGGGTGAGCACTTCGGACAGCACCGCCCGCATCACGGCCACGGTGAGGGCGTTGCCCGCCAAGGTGCCGCCAAAGCCGGCATGGGCGCTTTGGCGCACGGTGGGCGGCACCTTGGGCAGCACCTGCCAGACCTGCTCGGCCGTGGCCTGGCTCAGGCCGAAGGCCGCAGCCGGGATGCCGCCGGCAATCGCCTTGCCGACCACGAACATGTCGGGCTCCAGCCCGTGCAGGGCGGTGTAGCCGCCGGGGCCACTGCTCAAGGTGTGGGTTTCGTCGATCAGCAGCAGGGTGCCGGTTTCGCGGGTGAGGCGGCGCAGGGCCTCGTGGTAGCCGGGGTCAGGCGCGATCATGCCGTAATTGGTCATGGCCGGCTCGGCCAGCACGCAGGCCACATCGCCCTGGCGCAGGGCGGCTTCCAGGGCCGGGATGTCGTTGAACTCGACCACGCGGCTCAGGGCATCGTGCGGAAAGAAGTTGTGGTGGATGTTGTTGCGCATGTGCACCTCGCCGTCGCGCAGCTCCACATGGGCCTCTTCGACGCTGCCGTGGTAGGCACCCGAGAACACCAGCACGCGGGGCCGGCCGGTCACCATGCGGGCCAGGCGGATGCAGGCGCGGTTGGCGTCGCTGGCCGAGGTGGTCAGGTTCCAGTACGGCAGGCCGAAGCGGCGCGCCAGCTCCTGGCCCACCCAGTCGGCATCGCCGCCGGGCAGCATCAGCGAGGTGCCGATGCGGGCCTGGCGCGTCATGGCCTCGACGATGGCGGGGTGGCCGTGGCCGCACATGCCGCCGGTGTCGCCCAGGCAGAAGTCGACATAGGGGTTGCCGTCGACATCGGTGAAGCGCACGCCGTAGTCGTGCGGGCGGTCGGCCACGTAGATGGGCCAGCCGCCAATCCAGCGGCGCATCCAGTGCGAGGGGGCCCCGTACAGCCAGCTTTGGTTGCCTTGCTGGTACAGCGCCTGGCTGGTGGCGCGGGTGCGGGCGTATAGGGCTTGTTCTTGCTGCATCAGGCTGGCCACACGGGCCATGCTGACGCCATTGAGGGTGTCGGTCATAGGAGGGAGATTCAGGAAGGCTTCAATAGAGTGAGGGCGTGGCCAGGCCCAGCAGGCCCAGGGCCGCGGCAAACGAGGCGCGGGGCTGCATGACGTCGAACTGAACGGTCTGCCAGCCGGCCCGTTGCGCGCCGGCAATGTTGCGGGCCTGGTCGTCCACGAACACGCAGCGCTCAGGCGGCAGACCCAGGGCCTCGGTGACCAGGGCGTAGGCGCGCGGGTCGGGCTTGAGGATCTGGGTGTAGGTGGCATCGACCACCACTTCAAAGCAGTCCATCAGCGGCAGGCGCTGGCGAAAATCGGCGCCATAGAACAGATCCAGCTCATTGGACAGCACGGCCAGCCGGCAACCCGCGGCCTGGGCGGCCTGGATGGCGGCCACGGCCTCGGGGCGGATCACGGCCTGCACGTCGGCCCCGCGGGCGCGCTGCACAAAGGTTTCCATGCGGTCCCACTGCTCGCCCAGCAAGGCGCCGACTTCGCGGGTGCGCTGCATCCAGTAGTCTCGCTCGGTGATGCGGTCGGCCTGCATGTCCTGCCACAGCGGGTCGCTGGCCGGGTCGAAGGGGCCACGCCAGCGCAGGGTGCCAGGAGGCAGGCCCAGGGCCTGCTCGGACAGGGCATGGGTTTCAAACAGGGTGCGGCTGATGACGCCGCCAAAGTCGAGGACCAGGGCTTGAGAGGTCATGGTGAAGGCAAAAAGAGGGGTTCAGGCCGCAGCCAGGGTCGAGGGCGTGGCCAGCGGGTTCGGGATCAGGCCCTCGGCCAGCCAGGCGTCAAACACCTGCAGCGCGGCCTCGGCAAAGGCCGCATCGTTGATGTGTGCGGGCAGCGCCTGCAAGCGCGTGCCGGGGGCCACGCTGGCCTGCAGCTCGTCGACCAGGGCGGCCAGGCCTTCGGGGTCGTGCAGGGGCTCGCCGGGGCGGTCCCAGCCTTCGATGCCCTGGGTGGGCAGCAGCAGCACGGTGGGGCCTTGCGCCTCGCCCAGGCGGCTGGTGATCTCGCGGGCCACGCGCCGGCGCATCTCGGGGCTGATGCTGATCGAGGACAGCAGCCGGTTATGGGCGTGCTCGGCGCGGCCGGCATAGCCTTCGGGGCGGGCGGCCCAGGCGGCGTAGTCGACCATGTCGGTGGCGCCCGGCGCCACGATCTGCGGCACGGCGGCCCGGCCGGCACCGCGCAGGCGGTCGGCCCCGGCGGTGACGCAAGAGCCGGCCATGTGGTTGACCAGCTCTTGCAGCGAGAAATCCATCACCGCCACAAAGCGGCCGCTGGCGGCCAGGGCCTCGAAGGCGCGCCCACCCATGCCGGTGGTGTGGAACACGGCCAGCTCGAAGCCACGCCGCTCCAGCTCGGGCTTGAGGCGCTTCATGTAGACCAGGGCGCTGGAGCCCAGCGAGGTCATGCCCACCATGGGGCGCTGCCGATCGGGCGCCACCACGCTGTGGCAGGCCCCCATGACCGCGCCCGCCGCCTGCGACAGCGCCGATTTGCACAGGCTGTTGAGGCCATACAGGCCACCGGCCCACAACACCATGATGAGGTCGGGCGGGATGCGCTCGGCCGGCAGCAGGTGCGAATAGGCGATGGTGGACAGCAGCACCTTGGGAAAGCCCAGCGGCAGCGCGTTCATCACGTCCAGCGCCAGGTCGGTGCCCATGGTGCCGCCCAAGGCCAGCACGCCGCTGATGCGCCCCTCGGCCAGCAGGCGCTGGCCGATGACGGTGGCGCCGCGCGCCATCAGCACCATCGAGGTGTTCTCGTCACCGCTGGCGATGACCTGGTCCAGCGTGACGCCGGCCGCCTCGGCCACCTGGTGGTTGCTGATGTCGGGCACAAAACCGCCTCGGCCCAGCACGCCCACGTCCAGCACCAGGGTGCGGCCGCCGGCCTGGGTGATGCAGTCGCGCAGGTAGGCCATCTCGTCGCTCTTGGTGTCGACGGTGCCGATGAGCAGGATGCAGGGGGGGGCCTTCATGGTGCGGTCTTCCGGTGGAGCACGGTGGCGGGTCGTCACAGGGGGTTCAGAGGGTTTTCTGGACGGCATCGAAGGCGGCCTCGAGGGTGTCGACCAGGTAGTCGATCTCTTCGCGGGTGATGACCAGCGGGGGCGACAGGATCATGTTGGGGCCCGAGATGCGCACCATGGCGCCGCGCTGGTAGGCCTCACGGGCCACGCGCTGCGGGATGTCGCTGCTGCGGGTGAGCGGCGTGCGGGCTGCCTTGTCGGACACCATCTCGATGCCCACCATCAGGCCCACACCGCGCACGTCGCCAACAAAGCTGTAGCGCTCCACAAAGGTGGCCATGCGCTGCTGGAAGTGCGCGCCCACGCGGGCCGCGTTGCCGGGCACGTCTTCGGCCTCCAGCACATCGAGCGTGGCCAGGGCGGCTGCCGCCGCCACGGGGTGGCCGCTGTAGGTGTAGCCGTGGGCCACGGTGCCCAGGCCGCCGCTGTCGGCCATGAAGGCATCGGACACCTTCTTGCCCAGGGCCGTGGCGCCCAGCGGCACGTAGCCCGACGAGATGCCCTTGGCCAGGCACCAGATGTCGGCCTGCACGCCCCACAGCCGGGTGCCGAACCAGGCGCCGCTGCGGCCGAAGCCGGTGACCACCTCATCGGCGATCAGCAGGATGTTGTGGCGGTCGCACACCTCGCGCACCAGCGGCCAGTAGTTGGCCGGCGGCACGATCACGCCGGCCGAGCCCTGCACCGGCTCGGCGATGAAGGCTGCAATGGTGTCGGCGCCCTGGAAGATGATCTCGCGCTCCAGCTGGGCGGCGCAGATGCGGCCCAGCTCTTCGGGGTCTTGCGTGAAGGCGTTGTGGTACAGCCAGGGCGAGTCGACGTGGAAGCAGCCCGGCATCAGCGGCTCGTAGGCGCGGCGGATGTTGCCCAGGCCATTGACGCTCATGCCGCCGAAGTGCACGCCGTGGTAGCCCTGCTTCAGGCTGATGAACTTGGTGCGCTCGGGCTGGCCCTTCACCTTCCAGTACTGGCGGGCGATCTTGAGCGCGCCCTCGACCGCGTCGGAGCCGCTGTTGCCGAACATCACGGCGCCCACGTTGTCGGGCTCCATCAGGCGCACCAGGCGGGCCGACAGCTCGATGGCGCGCGGGTGGGTGGTGCCGCGGAAGGTGTTGTAGAAGGGCAGCTCATCAAGCTGGGCCACGATGGCGTCGCGCACCTGGCGGTTGCTGTGGCCCAGGTTGGAGCTCCACAGGCCGGCCACGCCGTCGATCATCTTGTGGCCGTCCACATCCCAGATCCAGCAGCCCTCGCCGCGCGCAATGATGTCGGGCTGGGTCTGCTGCATGGCCCGCGGGTGGGCCATGGGGTGGAACAGGAACTTGGCGTTGTCTTGCTTGAGTTGGGCAATGGCGTCGGACATCTGGGTTTCCTTGAGGTCGAAATGCGGTATGGGTGTCGTGGTGGGTGGCGGGTGTGGTGAAGGTGTCAGGCCGGCACGCCCACGGTGATGGTCTTGATCTCGGTGTAGTGCAGCAGGCCCTCGGGGCCCATCTCCTGGCCGATGCCGCTTTCCTTCCAGCCGCCAAAGGGCATCTCGGGCTGCGACACACCGAAGTGGTTGATGCCCACCATGCCGGCCTCGATCTCCTGGCCCAGGCGGTGGGCGGTGTGCAGGTCGCGGGTGAAGGCATAGGCGCCCAGGCCGTAGGGCAGCGCATTGGCGCGGGCGATGGCCTCGTCCAGCTCGTCGTAGGGCTGCAGCACCGCGATGGGGCCGAAGGGCTCTTGCTGCTGCACCAGGGCCGTGTCGGGGGCATTGGCCAGCACGGTGGGCTCGAAGAAGAAGCCGGGCCCTGGCACGCGGTGGCCGCCGCACAGCAGCTCGCTGCCCTGGTCGAGCGCATCGCTGACGAAACGCTCCATGTCGTCCAGTCGGCGGGCATGGCTCAGCGGGCCCATCTGGGTGTTGCTGTCCAGCCCCGAGCCCAGGCGCAAGGCGCGGGCGGCGGCGCTGAAGCGCTCAGCCCAGTCGGCGTACAGGCTGCGGTGCACATAAAAACGGATGGGCGAGGCGCACACCTGGCCGGCGTTGCGGAACTTGGCCGCCAGCGAGTTCTTCAGCGCAAACGGCAGATCCGCATCGGGGCAGACGATGACCGGGGCATGCCCGCCCAGTTCACCCGTGAAGCGCTTGACCCGCTCGGCGCACTGGCGCCCCAGCAGCTTGCCCACCGCCACCGAGCCGGTGAGCGAGGCCTTCTTGATGGCGGGGTGGGCAATCAGCAACTCGGACACCTGGGCCGGGTCGCCGCAGACCATGTTGATGGCCTCGGGTGGCACACCCGCATCGAGAAAGGCCTGCACGATCAGCATGCAGGTGGCGGGGGTTTCTTCGGCAGGCTTGATGACCACGCTGCAGCCGGCGGCCAGGGCGCTGCCGAGCTTGCGCGAAGGCAGGTTGGCCGGAAAGTTCCAGGGCGTGAAGGCGGCCACCGGGCCGATGGGCTGGCGGATCACCGACTGGCTCAGGATGCCGGCCACGCGGGGCGGCACGATGCGGCCGTACAGGCGCTTGGCCTCTTCGGCCTGGAAGTCGAGGATGTCGGCACACAGCCCCACCTCGCGCAGCGACTCGCTCAGGGGCTTGCCCTGCTCCAGCGTCAGCACTTCGGCAATGGCGCGGGTGCGTTCGCGCAGCAGCTCGGCGGTGCGCCGCACGATGGCATAACGGTCTTGCGCCAGCCGGTCGCGCCACAGCTTGAAGCCGCGCTCAGCCGCCTCGGCCGCGGCATTCAGCTCGGCCGGGCCGGCCAGGGGTAGCATGGCCAGCACCTCGCCGGTGGCGGGGTTGAGCACGGGGCGTTCGCCGCCCGAGGCCCGGTGCAACCATTGCCCGGCCACATGCAGGGCGAGTTGGGGATAAGAGGGGGTCATGAGAGTCCTGACAAGTTCACACACGTGGCCTGCCTGGCCTGCTGAGCAGGCCCCGGCAGACAGGCCGTTCGATCCGTTGAAGGCAGTGTGCGATGCCCGCCCCGAGAGGCGTTATCGGTTTCGCGCAAGAAAAACCTAGGGTTAGTACCAAGGTCTTGAAAGGGGGCCCCAAGTGGGCTGGCGGGCACGCGCCGGCCATGCCAGCACGGGCAGGACAAGGCGGTGGCAATTCGCCCGGGGGTGGCGCAGAGGCGGCAACGGAGACGAAGTGAAAAGGCGGCGCAGGAACGCCGATGCAGGCGATCAGCCGTGGATCAACCGACGATCAACCGCAGTTCGGTGGCCGCTCAGCAAAAAGCCTGACGCTGCCGCTTCAGTGCGGGGCGGTCGATGCTGGCCGCCAGGGCTTCCATGTCGGCAGCGCACACGCCATGCGCCACAAAGTGCGGCACCCAGCGATCGACCACGCGGGCCACCTCGCGCACCAAATCGATGGCTCGGGGCCGCTTGAGGCCGAACTCACTCAAGCCGGTGAGAGCGTTGTCCAGGCTGGACTCGGCGCCCGCCTGGCCGACGGCCAGAGCCTGGTAGCCCAGGTTCTGCAGGGTGGGCAGCACGTCGTAGGCGGGGCTCAGGTCGTAGTAGCCGTCGAGTGCCAGGCACACGCTGTGGTTGCGCTCATGGTCGTCGGTGTTGTCCAGCAGGATGTTGAAGACCATGCGTTTGAACAGCTCTTCGCGCTGGGCCGCCTGGCGCTCGGGGTGGCCCAGGCGCAACAAGACGGTGGCCAAGGCGCCGTAGCTTTCCTGCAGCCCGGCCGCACGCAAAAGCGTGCGGGCAGACAGGCAGTGCAGGCGGTACGGGCCTGCCCGATCAAAGCGCTGGAGGGTCAGCGCATGGCGGGCCCGGCCATGGCGCTGCGGCAGGGGCAACACCGCGGTGCTGGCCGAGCGGATGCCTGCCTGGGCGGCCAGCGTCATGCTGGCATGCTCGATCAGCGGGGTGTCGAGCGCATCACTCAACTCACTGAATTTGATGATGCGGGGCCCGGCCTCGGTCTGCAGCAAGGCCTTGGGCTGGGCGCCTCCCAGGGTGACACCGGGTTGCACCAGGCGCAGGATGTCGGGCGTCATGGGGGCCTGGGCCTGCACGTCTTCGATGGCGGCACTCAACTGGGCCAGATCTCGCAACTGGGGATAGGGCCCCAACTGGCGGGGGATGTAGTGCTGGGCAGAGACCGACACCCCCAAGGCACCAAAGCGGTCATCGCCGGCAAACAGCAGCATCTCCAGGATGGACAGGCGCGCCGGGCGATCAACGAAACGGATGATGCGTTCGCCCCAACGGTCTGGCCGGGCATCGTCAAGGGCCCCGGGGGCGCTGCCGCGCTCGCCCGCGCTGAAGACCTGGCCTGGGATCAGCGGCAGATCTTCGCTCAGCGCAAAGTGCCACCAATCGGGTTGGTAGCTGAACGTGGCGCAGTCGGGTACCAGGGCCGACAAGCCCAGCGGGCCGACCAGGGTGGGCTGCGCGGGGTTCACCAGGGCCCAGACATACAGCGGCTCTTGCGGCACGTAGCTGGCAGGTGTGACGCCTGGGCCCGTCATGCCGGGGGCTCCGTGGGCGAGGCGGCGATCAAGGCGGCCAGGCCTGCAGCGTTGGCGTTGCGTGGATTGCGGGCAGTACGAGGTCTGGTCGGGCGGGCGGGCTCAAGTGTGGCATCGGGTTCTGCCACGCGCCAGGCCTGAACCGGGTCGCCCTGGGGGGTGCTGCGCGGCTGGGCCGCCTTGCGCGGGCCGCTCACCCGGCTGAGCTCGCGCTCAAGGGCGGCATGGTCTCTTTGCGGGGCGATCAGATCCGCCAGACCCATCGCCGGGTTGACCAGCCACAGGCACATCACATACGAGGCCATGGCCACCGAGGGGTCGCCCCGCTCGATGCGGGCCATGGTGGGCAGAGACACCCCCAGCTTGCGCGCCCACTGCGACTGCGTCTCGCCGCGCCGCTTGCGGGCGATCACGATGTTGCGGGCCAGCAGTTCGATCTGCTGCAGCACGGCCTGGGGGTAGTCAGAGGGGGGCGTGTTTTGCCTGGGCATTCATAGATGTTATCTGACGTGCTTGATTTTGCAATTCTATGAAGTGCTCCGGAGCACCCAAGACATGATCACCGCCAACTCACCTGATCAATTCATAGACATTTCCAAATTCGAATTTTTATAACTTCTATGATTGTTTTGGATGTAAAAACGTGCAGGCCAAGCCAGCTCCAGCTCACGACCCGCCGCACCTGTACCAACACGCGCGCGCCAGCCCCTGGGTAAACTGGCCTTTGACTGGGCACACCCGGTTTGGCTTGTGCCCCCCACCATCAGGAGACCTCTATGTTCACCCGCACCCTTGCCGCCTGCGCCGTGTGGCTGGCCCTGGCCAGCACTGCCCAGGCCCAGCTCTCTGACACCGAACAGGCCATCGTCAAAGCCGTGCAACAACGCACGCCGGCGGCACTGGAGCTGCTGGAGAAGTCGGTGCGCATCAACAGCGGCACGCTCAACCCCGAGGGGGTGCGCGCCGTGGGTGAACTCTTCCGCGCCGAGCTGGAGGGGCTGGGCCTCAAGACCCGCTGGATCGACATGCCCCCCGCCATGAAGCGCGCCGGCCACCTGGTGGCCTCGCAAGAGGGCGGCAGCGGCAAGCGCGTGCTGTTGTTGGGGCACCTGGACACGGTGTTTGAAAAAGGCAGCACGGTGCCGCTGTGGGAGCGCCAGGGCGACCGCGTGCGCGGCCAGGGCGTGAACGACATGAAAGGGGGCGACGTGATCATGATCGAAGCCCTGCGCGCCCTCAAGAGCGTGGGCGTGCTGCAGCAGGCCAACATCGACCTGATGTTCACCGGCGATGAAGAGCGCGCCGGCCAGCCCCTGCAGACGGCGCGGGCCGACATGGTGGCCCTGGGCCGCAAGGCCGACTATGCCCTCTCGTTCGAAGGCAGCAACAAACACAACGGGGTGGACACCGCCAGCATTGCGCGCCGCTCCTCTGGCGGCTGGGTCTTGCACGTGAAGGGCAAGCCCGCGCATTCAATGGGCGTGTTCTCACCGGCCTCGGGCTATGGCGCGGTGTACGAAACGGCGCGCATCCTGAACACCTTCCGCGAGCAGGTGATCGAGCCCAGCCTGACCTTCAACCCCGGCCTGGTGTTTGGCGGCACCCACATCGCCTATGCAGAGGACACAGCCACCGCCAGCGCCTTCGGCAAATCGAACGTGATCGCGCGCGACGCCGAGGTGCTGGGTGACCTGCGCTACCTGTCGCCCGAGCAGGGCGAACGCGCGCGCCAGAAGATGCAGGCCATCGTGAACACGGGCAACCTGCCCGGTACGTCGGCCAGCATCCGCTTCACCGAGAGCTACCCGCCGATGCCCCCCACCGACGCCGGCCGCCAGCTGGCCGCGCTGTACTCGCAAGCCAGCCAGGACGCCGGCCTGGGCCGCATCGACCTGCTGGACCCGGCCCTGCGTGGCGCAGGTGATGTGCAGTTTGTGGCGCCCTACACCGTGGGCATCGACGGCCTGGGCGCCCAGGGCCGCGGCGCCCACACCGACGACGAAGACCTGGAGATCGCCTCGATCGAGCGGGGAGCCATCCGGGCGGCGCTGCTGATTTATCGGCTGACACGGGTGGGAACGGGGCAGTAAGCATCCCTGAACAATCGCTGACTGATACCGATGCGAGCCACACCAACCAGGCTTTGCGGTAGATTGAATTGCATGCACCTCACCAGCACCACCGCCCGCGCCTCTGTGCTCACTTCGGCCCTGCGCGGCTGGGCCAGGGTCTTTCGTTTTGCCCACCTGCTTGCCGCCATGATCCTCACTGCTGCCACCCTGTCATCGCCGACCCAGGCGGCCGATCTGCCCGCGCCCCATGAGGGCGATTGGCGCGTGCCGGATTTCCGCTTTCATGACGGCAGCGCGCTGCCCGAGTTGAGCCTGCACTACACCACCCTGGGCTCGCCCGCCAACCCCGCCGTGCTGGTGTTGCACGGCACGCTGGGCTCTGGCAAGGGTCTGCTCACACCCGGTTTCGGGGGCGAGCTGTTCGGGCCAGGCCAGCCGCTGGATGCCAGCCGCTACTTCATCATCCTGCCCGATGGCATCGGCACGGGCGAGTCGTCGCGGCCCTCGCAGGGCTTGCGCACGCGCTTTCCGCACTACAACTACGAAGACATGGTGCGGGCCCAGCACCGGCTGGTGACCGAGCACCTGGGCATCCGCCACCTGCGCATGGTGCTGGGGTATTCGATGGGGGGCATGCACACCTGGCTGTGGGCCCAGCTGTTCCCCGACTTCATGGACATCGCGGTGCCCATGGCCGCGCTGCCGGTGCCCATGGCGGGACGCAACTGGATGCTGCGCCGCCTGGTGATCGATTCGATCCGCAACGACCCGGCCTGGCAAGGCGGCCATTACACCGAGCAACCGCCCAGCCTGCGCTTTGCCTCGGTCTACTTCAACCTGGCCACCAATGGCGGCAACCAGGCGCTGTACCGCCAGGCGCCCACCCGCGACCAGGCTGACCAGTTGCTGAACCAGCGCCTGCTGGCCCCGTTCAAGGGCGACGCCAACGACCACCTCTACCAGTGGGAGGCCTCGGGCGACTACGACCCCTCGGCCGGCCTGGAGCGGATCCGGGCCCGGGTGTTGGCCATCAACTCGGCCGACGACGAACGCAACCCGCCCGAACTGGGCGTGCTGGAGCGCGAACTGAAGCGTGTGCCGCACGGGGCGCAGTACATCGTGCCCGGCTCGCCCAGCACCGCCGGCCACGGCACACTGGCGCAGGCCGCCCTGTGGAAGGCGGCCGTGGCGGATCTGCTGCAGAGTGCGCCGCGGCTGGATTGAGCCCAGCAGGCCCGGCCTGGCCGCCTCGCTCAGTCCCCCTCGCTCACCCCACCCTCGCGCCCCTCGTTGAGGCGGCTGGTCAAGGCATCCAGCATGTCGTAGAGCAAGTGGGTGAAATCAGCCCCGATCACGGCCTCGATCTCCTGGTAGCAGCCCTCGATCAGGGGGGCCAGGGCGGCCACCGTCTGCTGGCCCTTGGGGGTCACAGCCACCATCACCCGGCGCTGGTCCTGCTCCATGCGCTGGCGTGAGATCAAACCCATGTCGTCCATGCGCGCCAGGATGCCGGCCATGCTGGGGCTGGAGATGCAGCACATGCTGCCGATCTGGCGCGGCTCCATGGGGCCGACCTGATCCAGGGCCCGAATCACCCGCCATTGCTGCTCGGTCACGCCCTGCTGGTTCAGCAGCGGCCTGAAACGGGCCAGCACGGCCTCGCGGGACTGCAGCAGCAGCAGGGGCAGGTTGCGGTGGTGAATGACCGGGGTGGCGTTGGTGTCCATGCCCTGATCATCCCTGAAAACTGACCCACCTCAAGGCACAGGTGCTTGGCCTGTTTACTTTACTAAGATGTTAGCAATATACTCGCTCACATATTAGTGAATAACATGCACACCACACCTCCACTCCCCTCCCTGGATGTTGCGCCGTACCGCCTCACCGGCACGGTGTACGGCGTCCTGATGAACCACCGCCCGGCGCTGTATGTGCTGGCCGATGCGTTGGACAAGCCCCCCTACAAGGCCGCACCCAAGGCGCCGGTGCTGTTTGTGAAACCGCGCAACACCCTGGCGCGCAGCGGCCAGCCCGTGGCCGTGCCCGACGAGCCAGGCCAAGTCGAGGTCAGCGCCCAATTGGGCATCGTGATCGGTCGCCAGTGCACCGGCGTCGCGCCCGAGGCCGCCCTGGCCCACGTGGCCGGCTACCTGGTGGTGAACGACATCAGCCTGCCCCACAGCCAGTTCTACCGGCCGTCGGTGCGCCTGAAGGCGCGTGATGGCTTCTGCCCCCTGGGCGATCGCATCGTGCCGGCCGATCAAGTGCCCCAGCCCGACGCGCTGGAGGTGCGGGTGCTGATCGACGGGCAACTGGTGCAGGTCAGCAGCACGGGCGATCGCTTTCGGGGCGTGGCGCAGTTGATAGCCGATGTCAGCGCCTTCATGACGCTGATGCCGGGCGACATCCTCACGCTGGGGGGCTCGCAAGGCGCGCCCCTGGCCCGCGCCGGGCAGACGGTGCGCATCGAGATCGATGGCATCGGCACCCTCAACACCCCTCTGGTCCGCGAGCAAGGAGTGTCCGCATGACCCCCACCCTTCAAGCCAAGCCCCCCGTCCGCACCGCCCGCGTGGCCTATGCCGGCGCCATCCACACGGCCACGCCCCATGGCGAGCAGCACATCCGCCTGGCCGATGGCCGCATCCTGGCGGAAAACCAGGTGGTGTGGTTGCCCCCCTTCGAGGTGGGCACCGTCATCGCCCTGGGCCTGAACTACGCCGACCACCTGCGCGAGCTGTCGGGCGAGCTCACCGTCACCACCAAGGACGAGCCCCTGGTGTTTCTGAAGGGCCCCAATGCCGTGATCGGCCACCGGGGCCAGACCCACCGGCCCGACGAGGTGCAGTTCATGCACTACGAATGCGAGCTGGCGGTGGTGATCGGCAAGACCGCCCACCGGGTGTCGCGCGACAAGGCCCTGGAGCACGTGGCCGGCTACACCGTGTGCAACGACTACGCCATCCGCGACTACCTGGAGAACTGGTACCGCCCCAACCTGCGCGTGAAAAACCGCGACGGCGCCACCGTGCTCGGCCCCTGGCTGGTCGATGCCGCCGCCGTGCCCGACCCTCACCAGCTGGCGCTGCGCACCACCGTCAACGGCCAGCTCACGCAGCAGGGCCACACCCGCGACCTGGTCCACAACGTGCCCGAGCTGATCGAGTACCTGAGCAGCTTCATGACCCTGCAGGCTGGCGACGTGATCCTGACCGGCACCCCCGAGGGCGTGGTCAACGTGAAGGCCGGCGACGAGGTGGTGACCGAGATCGACGGCATCGGCCGCCTGGTCAACACCCTGGTCGGAGATGACGTCTTCGGCACGCCCACCCCCTGAGCCCCCCACGCCTGAACGACCTGAACCGCCTCCAAGGAAAGACACCCATGCAACAGATCCAGCACCTCATCAACGGCCAGTCCGTCGCCAGCAGCGACTACTTCGAAACCATCAACCCCGCCACCCAGGAGGTGCTGGCCGAGGTCGCCTCGGGCGGCGAGGCCGAGGTCCAGGCCGCCGTGG
>Ga0209913_1001127_pt1 | contig 16340 bp, 14 predicted proteins | sample PersoiDNA2013203_FD_185805 | JGI IMG/M metagenome (GOLD analysis project Ga0209913, IMG submission 185805) | Permafrost soil microbial communities from the Arctic, to analyse light accelerated degradation of dissolved organic matter (DOM) -... | ecosystem: Environmental > Terrestrial > Soil >... | reverse complement strand
CAACATATATCTTATGTCTTATATAAGATATAAAACACTAGACTATTTAAAATGGTCGTGATATAAATACGCTTAATGTGAATAAACGCTAAATAGTTGTCTGTAGGTGAATCGTGAAACCGATCTGCATTTAACCTTGGATGAAGTAATTAAAATTATGATAGATAAAAAATTATGATAGATAAACAGTACAACTCACCAAGCTACAAGCCGCTTTATGATCAAATTAAGGTGCTGCTTACCCAAAGCCTGATTGGCGGCGAGTGGCGTCCCGGCGAAATGATCCCAAGTGAAGTCGAATTGGCTGGTCGTTATAAGGTCAGCCAAGGTACCGTTAGGAAGGCCATAGACGCGCTGGCGACGGAAAACATCCTGATTCGTCGCCAAGGTAAGGGTACCTTTGTGGCCACGCATAGCGCGGAGGGAATGAAGCTGAGGTTTTTAAGGCTCACTTCTGTAGATGGTCAAAAAGAGCTGTTGCAGAATGAGTTTATTTCATGCACTAAAGGTAAGGCTGATGTGCGCATGGGGCAGATACTTGATATGAAAGCCGGTGCATCAACCATAGAAATTAAGCGCTTACTCACTTTTTCAGGCAGGCCGCTTATTTTTGACCATATTGTGGTGCCAGCTAACGCGTTTAAAGGCTTGAATGGCAGTCGTGTAGAAGAGAATAACGGCTCTATGTACAGCATGTATGAATCAGAATTTGGTGTGCGTATGATCCGTGCAGAAGAACGGTTGAAAGCCGTTGCGGCGGCGGGTGAGGTTGCTGCTGCATTGGGTTTGAGTGTTGGTGAGCCGTTGTTAAGTATAGAGCGCGTTTCGTTTACCTATGGTGATAAGCCTATGGAATGGCGCTTAGGTTTATGTGTGACAGATAATCATCATTACATGAACGAGCTTGAGTGAGTGCTTTTGGGTGCTTTTGAAAATACGCACTAGCGGCGTCAGGCTGCGCTTGCCGTACTACTCGTACTGTCTGCGCTTGCCTTTCTTGCTATTGCGAATTTTGAAAAGCACCGATAGAACTAAATAGCCATACAAATAAATAGCTAAACAGAAAATAGCAAGCGCAATAAAAACCTAAAACCTTGAAAAGGTATTGAGAATAATGGACGATCTAACAAAACGCGCACTTGATTATCACGAATTTCCTAAACCAGGAAAATTGTCAGTTGAATCATCAAAGCCATGTGCTACGCAAGATGATCTATCTTTAGCCTATACACCAGGTGTGGCGGTGCCGGTGCGCGAGATCAATCGTGATCCGGCGACTGCTTACAAATACACCAATAAAGGTAATTTAGTAGCCGTGATCACCGATGGTACTGCTGTGCTTGGCCTAGGTAATATGGGTGCACTTGCAAGTAAGCCGGTGATGGAAGGTAAGGCGGTTTTATTTAAGCATTTTGCTGGAATTGATGTATTTGATATAGAAATCACTGCACCTAGCGTTGAGGCTTTTATTGAAACGGTAGTGAATATCGCTCCGACTTTTGGTGGTATTAATTTAGAAGATATTGCCGCGCCGCATTGTTTCAGAATTGAAAAAGAACTGCGTGCCCGTTTAGATATTCCGGTATTCCATGATGACCAACATGGCACTGCGGTAATCGTGGCTGCCGCGTTAACCAATGCTTTGGAGATACAAGGCAAAACCTTACCCACCGCAAAAATAGTATTTTTAGGCGCTGGTGCAGCTGGTTGTTCGTGTGCCAGATTGCTTAAACTAATGGGTGCTACCAATATTACGATGGTGGATAAAGCCGGTATTTTAGATACAGCACGTACTGACTTGCATGACAATAATCGCTATTTAGCCGTTACGCCTAGCGCAGCAAAAGATTTGGCCGATGTAATGCCAAATGCCGATGTGTTTATTGGCGTATCCGCAGCCAATACCTTGCTGCCTGAATTGTTAAAGCTGATGGCAAAAAATCCTGTGATATTTGCTTTGGCGAATCCTGATCCGGAAATTCAACCAAGTTTAGCGCATGCAGTTCGCGATGATATTTTAATGGCGACAGGGCGTTCAGACTTTCCAAATCAAGTGAACAACGCACTTTGTTTCCCCTATTTGTTCCGTGGTGCCTTGGATGCTAAAGCCAAGCAGATTACCGATGAAATGCAAATAGCCGCTGCGCACGCTCTCGCTGCGCTAGCCCGTGAGCCCGTGCCCGACGATGTGCTTAAAGCCTACAACTTAACAAGTTTAAGTTTTGGTAAGGAATATATTATTCCCAAGCCGTTTGATAAGCGATTGCTTAGCATAGTGTCGGGTGCTGTAGCTGATGCGGCGCGCTTACAACAGGCTAATAGCTAGTTGTTGATTTAGTCCGATTGAAAATATTAAAGTGACAATCATGCAAAACAATGAGCTGCAAAATGGCCAAAAGGCTAAACTTAAAAACAGGCCAAAAAATCTTAACCTGTTTACCATCAGGTTGCCGATTAACGCTTTAGTGTCTATTTTACATAGAGCTACAGGTTGCGCTTTATTTTTAGTGTTACCAATCTTACTGCTATTGCTGCAGTTGTCTTTAAGCTCCGCCGCGCATTTTGAAATGGTAGTTTCACTATTACGATCACCTTTTTTCAAGCTCATGTTTCTTGGGTTGGCATGGGCTTTTTTTCATCATTTCTTTGCTGGTGTGCGGCATCTGGCCATGGATGTGCATTGGATGACCACGCTGATGAAAGCGCGATGTACTAGCAAAATAGTGTTGGTATTAGGTGTATTAGCAACTTTAATCTTGGCGGTTCAGTTATGGGCGTAGAAGGTTTTTTATGATTACGGAGCTACTAACCAAACGTTATCCAGGCATGCGTGCCTGGTTGATGCAAAGGCTGACAGCATTAATCATGGCAGTTTACAGCGTGATGCTATTGCTGCGAATTCTAGTTTTGCAACCTGGTACTTATGAAGAGTTTCTGGATTTTTTCTATCCAGCATGGTTTCGCATCGCTAGCTGGTTGTTTTGGATTTCTTTATCGCTCCATGCATGGCTAGGCATCCGGGATGTGTTTAAAGACTATGTGCCTAATATGAACGTGCGTAGCGTATTGCTGAAAATATTAGTGGTGTTGCTATGGGTTTTTATTGCATGGGCAAGCTGGCTGTTTTTGACAAAGTAGTGTGTAACTTGGTTAAAAGTTAAATTTGTTTTTATTAAAGGCTTAAAGTGATGGCGTTAGCAACTCAAACATTTGATGCATTAGTGGTAGGCGGCGGCGGGGCGGGCTTACGCGCTTCATTGCAGTTAGCGCAATCCGGTTTAAACGTAGCCGTTCTAAGCAAGGTGTTTCCAACGCGGTCACACACGGTTGCGGCGCAGGGTGGTATTGCCGCAGCGCTTGGCAATGTGGCGGATGACAAATGGCTATGGCATATGTACGACACTATTAAAGGCTCTGATTATTTGGGTGACCAAGATGCGATTGAGTTCATGTGTAAAAATGCTGCCGCAGCTATTTATGAGCTAGAGCATTTCGGTATGCCGTTTGACAGATTAGATAATGGCAAGATTTTTCAACGCCCATTTGGTGGCATGACGCAAAATTTTGGCGAAAAAGCCATCTCACGTACTTGTGCCGTCGCAGACAGAACGGGACACGCTATGTTGCACACCTTGTATCAACGCAACGTGCAATCTAATACCCGGTTTTTTGTGGAATGGTTAGCGCTTGATTTGTTAAAAGATGCAAGTGGCGATGTTTTAGGGGTGCTGGCACTAGAAATAGAAACAGGTGAAGTGCATTGCATCCGTGCAAAAGCGACCATGTTAGCGACGGGCGGCGCAGGTCGGATATTCAAGGCCAGTACCAATGCATTCATCAATACCGGTGACGGTTTGGGCATGGCTGCACGAGCCAATATCCCTTTGCAAGATATGGAGTTTTGGCAATTTCACCCAACTGGCGTCTTAAATGCTGGCGTGCTGATTACTGAGGGTGTACGCGGTGAAGGTGGTTATTTATTGAATAGTGAAGGCGAGCGATTCATGGAGCGCTACGCACCGCATGCCAAAGATTTAGCCAGCCGCGATGTGGTTTCACGCGCGATTGCCACTGAAATCAAAGCTGGTCGCGGTGTTGGTCCACATAAAGATGCGGTGTTTTTAAAGCTGGATCATCTCGGAGAGGCACTGATTAACGATAAGTTGCCTGGTATTCGCGAGATTGCCAAAACTTTTGCCAACGTAGACCCGGTAAAAGACCCAATTCCTATCGTACCAACAGCACATTACATGATGGGCGGTATTCCAACTAATCTGCATGGCCAGGTGGTAGTACCTAATGCTGATGGTGGCGAGTCCGTGGTCAATGGTTTGTATGCTGTAGGTGAGTGCGCCTGTGTTTCTGTGCATGGTGCAAATCGTTTAGGTTCTAACTCACTGTTAGATCTAGTGGTATTTGGCCGCGCTGCTGGCGATAAAATGGTCGAGGAAGTAAAGAAAGATGCTACCCACAAACCATTACCCGCAGATGCTTGCGACATGACCTTGGCTAGATTGAACAGATTAGAGACGCAAACTCAAGGCGAAACCGTTAAAGATGTGGGCGCTGATCTACGTCTAACCATGCAAACACATTGTGGTGTATTCCGCTTCCCAGAATTATTACATGCCGGTGTTTCGGAAATTGATAGAGTGGCTGAACGCGCTAAAAATACCGTGATAAAGGATAAGAGCCAAGTATTTAATACCGCAAGGGTCGAAGCTTTAGAACTGGATAATCTGGTGGAAGTGGCCTTGGCAACCATGCATGCAGCAGAAGCACGGACTGAAAGCCGTGGCGCACACGCCCGCGAAGACTTTGCTGCACGTGATGATGTTAATTGGTTGACACACTCATTGTATTACCGTGAAGGTCACCGATTAGCTTATAAACCTGTACGTTTAAAACCGCAAACGGTGGCAAGTTTTGAACCGAAGCCACGTGTTTACTAGCGCGATGTGTTTACTGGCACCATATGTTGCTAGCACAGTGCCAAACTTATTTAGATTTTTAGAGATGACATCATGAAATTCTCAATTTACCGTTTTAACCCGGACGTAGATAAAAAGCCGTACATGCAAGACTACGACGTTGTGCTTGAAGAAGGCGATCAAATGTTGCTTGATGCGCTATTGCGGATTAAAGATCTGGACGATAGCTTAAGCCTGCGTAAGTCATGCCGCGAAGGCGTGTGTGGGTCAGACAGCATGAATATCAACGGTAAAAATGGCTTGGCGTGTGTGACAAAATTGTCGGATTTAGAAGAGCCAGTCGTGCTACGTCCCATGCCTGGCCTGCCTGTCATCCGTGATTTAGTGGTAGATATGACGCAGTTTTTTGAACATTACAATTCAGTAAAACCGTACCTGATCAATAACGACACACCGCCAGAAACTGAGCGTTTACAGTCGCCTGAAGACCGCGCCAAGCTGGATGGTTTGTACGAATGTATTCTATGCGGAGCATGTACCACTTCTTGCCCTAGCTTCTGGTGGAATCCGGAAACATTCGTTGGTCCTGCCGGCTTGATGCAAGCATATCGTTTTATGGCAGATAGCCGCGATCAAGCGATGGATGAGCGTTTAGAAAATCTGGAAGCGCCAGATCGTTTGTATCGTTGCCACAATATTATGAATTGCGTGGATGTTTGCCCGAAAAAGCTCAATCCATCGTTAGCCATCGCAAAGATTAAAGACCTTAAGTTTGAGCAAGCACGTGAACATAAATGTAATGCTAAAAAGCATATAGAAATAAAAGCGGTTTAAAACTGAGATGAATACTGCCAAAAACATGACCGATGAAGAAGTTAGGCGCCTAAGCTGGCGTTGCCGTCGCGGCTTGTTAGAGTTGGATATTGTGTTGCAACGATTTTCTGAAAATCATGTAGCAGGTTTAAGCGCACAGGAATTATTGGCTTTTGACAGTTTGCTGGATTTGCCTGATAACGAATTTCTCGATGTGGTGACATCCAGAGTAAAGTTTACCAACGTTGAGGTTTTAATGGCGAAGAAACTAGATGACTTGGCGATGAATAGTGTGTTGAGAAAATTAAGTGGCCATGAACATTAGTGGTTAAAAGTAAATAAATTATATGAATAATACACAACGAAGTGCGGGGGAATAGGCATGGATCATCATGGCAAAATAAAGTGTTATACCAATAGTGCAATGCTTGGTGAAAGCTGGCCTGGTATTCAGTTGTATTATCCGCCGGTGAAATACGCGCCTACCTTAGGCATATATGAGGACATGGAACAAGCGTCGGCGCGCATGAAAAAACATGCGCATAAAACCAACGCACATACGCTAGTTTTTGATTTGGAAGATGGTTGCCGTCAAAAAGAGATGAGCCGTAATTTGTTGCGTCAAGAGTTGCCGGAGTTACGTAAAGTGAATAAAAACGTCACTATTGCCATCCGATCAAACTCATTTCGAACCGATGAATATGAACTGGACATGCGGTTAGTGCAAGATATGTCAGATTGCATTGATGTGATAATGCTGGCAAAAGCCGGTGAGGCTTACGGTGCCGCTGAAGTGCGAGATTTATCTAGCTTCTTGCTCGATCTTAACCCAAACATTACGATACAGCCGATTATCGAGCATCCAAAATCACTCAAAATCGCGCCAGAGCTCATGCAGTACAGCACGGTTAAACATGTGGTATTTGGTATCCATGACTTCTCAAAAGCCATGGGCATCCATATCACTCCGGAACATTGGATTGAAGAGCTGCAGTTTTATATGAACCAGTTGATGTTTGAAGCACGTATTGCTGGTAAAGGTGTGATTGGCGGCGTAGAAACGCTCATCGGTTCAAATATCATGCCGGAAAAATATTTGGAGCCCCATGATGTCCGCCGCTGGCTAGATTTGCACGGCGATCACGAATCTCGCATCGTCTATAAGCATGCCTGCCAAGAAGCTGCGATGGGCTTAACCGGCAAGCAAGTCATACATCCTGGCCATATTCATCTATGTAAAACCGCTTATACGCCATCGCCTACTGAAGTTAACCAAAAAGTACGCATCTTAAAAGCGGCCATTGAAGCCGATGCTTTACATGGCGGGGCGATTAAGTTTGAAGGTGAAATGTTAGACCCGCCTATGTTTGGTAAAGCATTGCAAACCTTGCTACGTGCTCATGCATTACGCGCACTCACGCAAGACGACATGGATTTTGCCCTGCACGTACTTGAACTGTTACCGGCGCAGGTCATACGCCAAAACTGGCCATATGGCGTGTTGTTATAAGGGTTTTCTACAGTTGTTTAGTATAGGTTTCTACAACTCTAACATTCCAGCCAGGTTGGGAATGACGAATGTTTAATGAATGATATGAAGGTTGAATATGCAAAAATTTGAACAATTCCCAAAGTGGACTTGGAACGTTCCAGCTCACTTCAATATTGGTGTTGCGTGTACTGATAAACATTTAAATACACCTGCCGCACAAGAAATTTCCATGATAGTGGAAGATGATGTGAAGGGAACTTCACAAATCACTTTTGAGCAGTTGGCAAAACGTACTGACAAATTCGCTCAGTTACTCAGAAACTTAAATGTAGCACTTGGTGACCGTGTATTGATACGCTTGCCGAATAGTCTGGATTACCCAACGGCCTTTTTAGGCGCGATGAAGCGCGGCGCCATTGCGGTACCAACCTCTACGCTGCTGACCGCTGAAGAAGTGGCTTATTTAGCGCGCGATTCTGGCGCGGCCGTATTGGTCACAGATAAAGCGGCTTGGCCATCACTGCAAGACCATTTAAACGACCTGCCAAATTTAAAGCATGTCTTCTTGTCTGGTGTCGGTGAGGTTCCCGCACACGCAAAATTAAATGTGTGCGATTTAGAAACGCAATTGTCAGCGATTAATACGTGCCTGCCTGCGGAATTAACCGCCGCCGATGACCCTGCTTATCTGGTCTACACCTCGGGAACTACCGGCTATCCTAAAGGCGTATTACATGCGCACCGTGCTTTAATCGGTCGCGAACCGGCGTCAAAATATTGGTTTAATTTTAATGATAATGTGCAAGACCGCATCATGCATTCAGGCAAATTTAACTGGACGTATGTATTGGGTTCCGGCTTGATGGATCCATTGTATTTAGGTAAAACAGTGATTGTGCATGAAGGCAAAAATGACGCCGATACCTGGACGCGATTGATTGCCAAACATTCCGCCACTATTTTTGTCGGTGTACCTACTATTTACCGCCAAATCATTCAAAAATGTAAAGCATTACAAGCGGATGTGCCGAGTTTGCGCCATTGCATGAGTGCCGGTGAGCATTTGTCTGATGAAGTGTTGCAACAATGGCGCTCACGTTTTGGTGTGGATATTTACGAAGCCGTCGGCATGAGTGAATTTTCATATTATTTAAGCCAGAGTGTCTTTCGTCCAATAAGGGCTGGCTCTGCAGGCTTTCCGCAACCTGGCCATGCCATTAAGTTGCTTAACCCCGACACCTTGGAAGAAGTTGAGCAAGGTGAAGAAGGCATGATCAGTGTGCCTGACTCAGATCCAGGCTTGTTTTTACGGTACTGGAACCTCAATGAAGAAACTGCAAAATACAAGCATGACGGCTGGTTTTTCACCGGTGACTATGCCCGCTACGATGCCGATGGCTATATTTGGTTTTTAGGCCGTAAAGATGACATTATCAAAAGTTTCGGCTACCGAGTATCTCCTTATGAAATAGAGCGTGTATACAAATCGCACCCTGATGTTGCTGATTGCGCAGCGGTTGGCGAAGAGCTTGAAAAAGACAAGCTATTAGTGGTGACCTATGTGATTTTGCAAGCTAATTCAACGGTGACGGCAGATGAGTTGTTAGCCTTTGGTAAAGAGCATTTAGCCGCTTACAAAGCGCCGAAAACTGTTTATTTGACGAAAGATTTCCCTCGAACTAAAAATGGTAAAATTTTACGTAAAGACATCAACAACACTATTGCTTACTCAAAGTCAGCTAGATAAAAGTTTCTAAGGTACTAAATGACAACGATTCATCAGGAAGACTTCATACAAAGCATCGCCGATGCCTTGCAATACATTTCTTACTATCATCCTGTAGATTACATTCAGGCTTTAGGTCGCGCTTACGAGGCTGAACAATCACCAGCCGCTAAAGATGCCATTGCACAGATTTTAACCAACTCACGTATGTGTGCGGAAGGCAAAAGACCGCTTTGCCAAGATACTGGCATTGTTGTTGCTTTTGTAAAAGTAGGTATGAATATACATTTTGCTGGTGACATGACTTTAGCGCAAATGGTGAATGAAGGAGTACGTCGCGCCTATATGTTGCCAGAGAACAAGTTACGCGCTTCTATCGTGTCAGACCCCGCTGGCAAGCGCGCCAATACTAAAGACAATACGCCGGCCATTACCCATGTGGAGCTGGTTGCTGGCGATAAGGTTGAGGTGAGTATTGCCGCTAAAGGCGGTGGGTCTGAGAATAAAGCCAAGCTTGCCATGCTTAACCCGAATGACAGTATTGTTGATTGGATATTGGATGTTGTGCCCCAAATGGGTGCGGGTTGGTGTCCGCCGGGCATGTTGGGTATAGGTATAGGCGGTAGCGCAGAGAAAGCGATGTTGCTTGCAAAAGAGTCGTTGATGGCGCCGATTGATATGCACGAACTTAAAGTCAGGGGCCAGAATAAAGATAGTCTCAACAGGATTGAACAGTTGCGCTTAGAGATTTTTGAAAAAGTGAATAATTTAGGTATAGGCGCGCAAGGTTTAGGCGGATTGGCTACGGTGTTGGATGTGAAGATTTTGGATTATCCAACCCATGCAGCTTCTTTGCCAGTGGCGATCATTCCTAACTGTGCTGCCACTAGGCATGTGCATTTTGAATTGGATGGCAGTGGTGTCGCCGTGCTTGAAGCGCCAGATTTGAATGATTGGAACCTTATCAGTTATTCAGGAGTTCACTGGGCGCCAAGCGATGCTTCACTACGGGTGAATTTAGATACGATTACTAAAGCAGATATTCAAACTTGGCAACCAGGCCAAACATTATTGTTGAGTGGCAAGTTGCTCACGGGACGTGATGCCGCGCATAAGCGTATTGCCACGATGCTGGCTGCAGGTGAAAAACTACCTGTGGACTTTACTAACCGATTTATTTATTACGTAGGTCCGGTAGACCCTGTACGCGATGAAGCGGTAGGCCCGGCAGGACCAACCACTGCTACGCGTATGGATGGTTTTACCGAAATGATGTTAAGCGAAACGGGCCTGTTAGGTATGGTAGGTAAGGCTGAACGCGGTGAAGAAACGATTGCATCAATCGCAAAACACCAGTCCATCTATTTAACCGCAGTCGGTGGCGCGGCTTATTTGGTGAGCAAAGCCATTAAGAAAGCTGAAGTGCTCGCCTTTGCAGATTTAGGTATGGAAGCGATTTATGAGTTTACCGTGCAAGATATGCCAGTGACGGTGGCGGTGGATAGCAAAGGTCGCTCGGTTCATACTACCGGCCCTGCCGAGTGGAAAGAAAAAATTAGACTGCATCAGTCTGTTGAAATAAAACATTTAATTTAATGTGCCGTACGTCAATGTAAGCATTGCACTATTTGTTTTAATATCAGTCATATAGGAAATCTTGAGGATATGTTTTATGACTGTTATTAAAAAGTACACAATTTTAGTACAAAGCCTTGCATTGATAAGTACATTTTCGGCAGTTCCGCTGGCACATGCTGATGATGTCCTAGGATATTTAACCAATAAAGACGGTGCCTATGTTGGGCCATCCTTAGAAGACAACATCGTTGCGATGGATACGGATAAAAACGGCTTTGCAGATGTGTATGAAGTGCGTGCATTTCTAGAGCTGAAACATGGCAAAGGTTACCAGAAAGAAGTGCTGGATAAAATGGAAGCCTCTGCCAGCGGCAAAAGCTGCAGCACGCCATTTGCCAAAGATTTATATATAGATACCAGTAATAAGTTAGAAAGCTACAACTAGTCCGAAATTTGCATACGCCCTATGGCAGTATCTAATTGGTTCCATGTGTTTTGTGCTAGTTGTATAATTACAATCAACCATTTAATTAAACTTTAAAGACACAATACCCATGTTAAAAGCCTATGCAGCCCACGTGCAAGAGCGTGCAAACCTACAATTGCCACCATTACCACTTTCAGTCGAGCAAGTTGCTCAGGTAGTTGAATTGCTGAAAAACCCGCCAGCTGGCGAAGCTGAAACACTGCTCGATTTAATCACTAATCGCACGCCTGCTGGCGTCGATCAAGCCGCTTATGTAAAAGCGGCGTTTTTGTCTGATATTGCACATGGCAAAGCTAGTTCACCTGTGATCAATGCCGATCAAGCGGTGCACTTACTCGGTACGATGTTGGGTGGTTACAATGTGCAGGCGCTTGTAGACTTGCTAGATACGCCAATGGCAGACAAAGTGGTCACCACGCTATCGAAAACAATATTAATGTTTGACGCATTTCACGATGTTGCTGAAAAGATGAAAGCCGGCAACTTACATGCTAAAAAACTCATAGAATCATGGGCAAATGCCGAGTGGTTCACCAGTGCACCTAAGTTAGCTGAAGAAATTAAAATGGTGGTGTTCAAGGTTGATGGTGAAACCAATACCGATGATTTAAGCCCTGCACAAGATGCATGGAGCCGCCCGGATATTCCCTTGCACGCTAAAGCGATGCTGGTCAATAAGATGCCTGAAGGCTTGAAACTGATTGAAACATTAAAGCAAAAAGGCTTGCCATTGGCTTATGTGGGCGATGTAGTAGGTACCGGTTCATCACGTAAATCTGCCATTAATTCATTGCAATGGTATATGGGTAACGATATCCCTAACATTCCAAACAAACGCACCGGCGGCGTGGTTTTAGGCACCAAGATTGCGCCTATTTTCTTTAATACTGCTGAAGATTCTGGTGCCTTGCCAATTCAGTGTGATGTATCAAAAATGCAAACTGGTGATGTCATCACCATTCAACCTTACGCTGGAAAAGTACTGAACGACAAAGGCGAAGTGATCGCTAACTTTGATTTAGCGCCAATCACCTTACCAGACGAAGTGCGAGCAGGCGGCCGTATTGCATTGATCATTGGCCGTGGTTTAACCACCAACGCGCGTCAGGTCTTAGGTTTGCCGCCAACAGAATTGTTTATTACAGCCATTGCGCCTAAAGATTCAGGCAAAGGCTATACGCTGGCGCAAAAAATGGTGGGTAGAGCATGCGGCTTGCCTGAAGGTAAAGGCGTTCGCCCCGGCACTTATTGCGAGCCGAAAGCGACTACCGTTGGTTCGCAAGATACCACTGGCGGCATGACGCGTGATGAGCTAAAAGAGCTAGCCTGTTTAGGATTTAGTGCAGACTTGGTGATGCAAAGCTTTTGCCATACTGCAGCTTATCCAAAACCAGTGGATATTAAATTGCAACACAGCTTGCCAGAATTCATGAGCAGCCGTGGCGGCGTCTCACTACGTCCAGGTGATGGCGTAATCCACTCATGGATCAACCGAATGATTTTGCCTGATACCGTAGGCACCGGTGGCGATTCACATACGCGCTTCCCGATTGGTATTTCATTCCCAGCCGGTTCTGGTTTAGTCGCGTTTGCTGCTGCCATGGGTGCAATGCCACTTGATATGCCAGAATCAGTATTGGTGCGCTTTAAAGGCACGATGCAACCCGGCATTACGCTGCGCGATTTAGTGAATGCTATTCCTTACGCGGCTATTCAGCGTGGCGAGCTTACCGTTGGCAAACAAGGCAAAAAGAACGTATTTAACGGCAGGATTTTAGAGATTGAAGGCTTGCCAGATTTAAAAGTAGAACAAGCTTTTGAGTTTGCCGATGCCTCTGCGGAGCGCTCTGCTAATGGCTGTACGGTAAAGTTGAATAAAGAACCAGTGATTGAATTCTTAAATTCAAACATAGTACTGATGCAAAATATGATTGATAACGGTTATGAAGATGCGCGTACTTTAGCGCGCCGCATTGCCAGCATGCAAGCTTGGCTGGCTAAGCCGGAACTATTGTCACCGGATGCTGATGCCGAATATGCCTACATCCTGGAAATTGATTTAAATACAATCACAGAGCCGTTGTTAGCCTGTCCGAACGATCCGGATGACGTTAAGCCGTTATCCGCAGTGGTCGGAGATAAGATCGATGAAGTGTTCATCGGCAGTTGTATGACCAATATTGGCCATTACCGCGCCGCAGCCAAGGTGTTAGAAGGCACGGTTAATATTCCAACCCGTTTATGGATCGCGCCGCCAACGCGTATGGATGAAGCACAACTCAGAGATGAAGGCGTGTATTCCGTATTCGGCATTGCCGGAGCTCGGACAGAAATCCCAGGTTGTTCACTATGCATGGGTAATCAGGCGCGGGTAGCTGATAAAGCGACTGTTTTCTCTACCAGCACACGTAACTTTGATAACCGTATGGGCCGCGATGCCCGTGTTTACTTGGGTTCAGCCGAGCTGGCGGCAGTCTGCGCGAAACTGGGTTATATTCCGAATCAAGCTGAGTATTTAGAAATCATAGGCGATAAATTACAAAACGTTGCTGAAATCTATAAATATTTAAACTTCAATCAGATGACGGATTATAAAGCCGCGATGGAAACCATCAGTGGCGGTAAAGCCAAACGGGTGATTCCAATCACAGAGGCAGTTTAGTTTTAATTTTAGGTCAGGGGTAGTCAGCGCGAGGGTTAGCGCTGCATGCTTTTTTTGATTTAACTTCTAATATTTAGGCTATGCAAAATTAACTGTATCATACGTATTTTGTGTAGCCTATATGAACCTACCTAAGCTCCCAGACAACGCACATATCTTTACTCCAGAAGCCATTAAGCCAGAGACCAAGCGAGGCGCATGGAAATGGATGTTGCCGTTAAGTATTGTGTTGGCCATTGCCGTTTTTGCGGCTTGGCATTTTGGTTGGCATGCTAAAGCAGTCACCACGGGCGTAGTGCTGCTTGCTGCAGCTTCTCATGTGTTTGCTTGGATATTAGGCATAATCACGCTAGTGCCTATCATCGGCCCTTTGCTGGTAAAAGTGCTTAGTTTGTCTATCATCTGGCTGTTAAACGCAGTGGGCTACTTGGTTTCTTATGTGGCCATCAAGCGCGGTTACTCTAAAGATGTGCTTACCTATCGCGGAGTAACGATTGCGCTGATTACAGGCATTGTCATTGGCTTCGTTCTTGGTAGCCTACTTTAACTAGATTTTAAACTACATGATTTTAAGCTGCTAGATTTTAAGCAAGCAATTCAAACGTATTCAATATGGTCATTGCAACAATAAAACAATCCCGTTTGTATCATCACATTCTAAAATTGGCTGATTTTTTTCCAGCTATTTTCTTCTTTGGCGGTTTTGCCTGGGATGCCTTCACGATAGGCAATAGTGTTGCTGCGCAAGATCTATTTATATTCGGCGCTTACTTATCTGTTGCAGGTTTGATTCTTTATGTCATCGGTCGACCAGCTTATATTTTGGCCGACTCAAGCTGTTTGCCAAATTGGCTAGGCAAGATTTACACACATTTAAACCTGTCAAAGTTCCATTGGCCACACTTCCCTTACTTTTTGCTGCAATTCATATTCGGCAATTTATTAAGCTCCTTATTTATTTTGTATTTCAAAAGTGCAAGTCATTGGCTGGCTTGGGTCATGTCCTTATTGTTGGGTGCCATGCTGGTGGCCAATGAGTATTTGGAAAGTGAATATAAACGTTTCACCCTAAGCTGGGCGCTGTTTGGTTTTTGCGCGATGTTGCTGTTTAACTTTGCCTTGCCATTTTTACTCGGCAGTATTCATCCCATTTGGTTCTACTTAAGTACGTTAATGGGCTTGGGTGCCGCGCATTGGCTATATAAAAACACACCGAACCACTTTGGCAGCATTACTCCGGTTTGGTTGATTGCTACCGGGCTTATGCTGGCTTATGCGGTTGATATGATTCCACCAGTGCCGCTAGTGAAGCGTGATATTGCGGTGGCTTACTCACTCACCAAAGTGGATGGTAATTATCAGCTTACGCAGCAACCATCAGACTGGTGGGTCTTTTGGCGTAAAACCAGTAATGAATTAGAAGTTGCACCAGGCCAACGTGTTTATTGCATTTCATCGGTGTTTGCCCCCAACGGATTGAACGCAAAGTTGTATCATCGTTGGCAGTTTTACGATAAAAAACAAGGCTGGAAAACCCAGTCTCTTGTTGGGTTTACCTTGTCTGGCGGGCGTTACGATGGCTTTAGAGGCTACACTTACAAACAGAACTTACAAGCTGGCGATTGGCGTGTAGCGATAGAAACAGAAAACCAAAAAACAGTAGCGATTTACGATTTTAGTATCAGAACGGTGCCATTATCTACGCCACATATCACACAATTTTTTTGATATGTTGGTAGCGGTACTGCAAAACGCATCGTTAAGAGATATGACTTTCAAGTACATACTCAGCAGTTTCATCCAAAGCCAATAACTTTGTTAAAACCGGCATCGTTTCATTCAGGATGTACGGTAATGTCCAAGGCGGGTTGATAATAAATAAGCCGCTACCAAACATGCCAAACCCTTCTGCTGACGGTTCGTGTATGGTCATGGCAACATGCAGCCAGTTTGGTAGGTTTAAATCCATTAAGCTGTCTATCATCTCGTTAGGCTCCGGGCGCTGTAGCAGCGGGTACCACACCATATAAGTGCCAGTTGCAAAACGTGTCAGACTATCTTTAATCATCTTCACCACACGCTGATAATCTTGCTTGTCTTCGTAAGGCGGGTCTATTAACACTACGGCTCGGCGCGGTGGAGGCGGTAGCATGGCCTTAAGCCCGGCGAAGCCATCTTGCAGCTCGATTTTCACTTGTCTACCCTGACGCTTGAAGTTTTCTATGAGTAACTTGCAATCATTGGGGTGAAGTTCAAACAGGCGCATTTTGTCATCGGCACGTAAATACTGTTGCGCAATAAGTGGTGAACCAGGGTAAAACGAAAGGTGCTTGGTGTTAATGCTGGAGTTAATACTGGAGTTAATATTGCTGTTAAAGCTTTTAATCTGCGCTACAAAGTCAGCAAGTGGTGTGGGTAGCTTGTCCGCCGACATCAGTTTATCTATACCTTGCGCATGCTCGGCATTCTGCGTGGCGTAGCCTTCAGTCAGGCTATACATGCCTGCGCCAGCATGGGTATCAACATACCAAAAAGGAGCTGCTTTTTGTGTTGCGTGAGCAAGCACTAAGCCTAAAGCATAGTGTTTTAATACATCTGCATGATTGCCTGCGTGAAAGGCGTGACGATAACTAAGCATAATAATGGATTGC
>Ga0209913_1001126_pt1 | contig 16342 bp, 22 predicted proteins | sample PersoiDNA2013203_FD_185805 | JGI IMG/M metagenome (GOLD analysis project Ga0209913, IMG submission 185805) | Permafrost soil microbial communities from the Arctic, to analyse light accelerated degradation of dissolved organic matter (DOM) -... | ecosystem: Environmental > Terrestrial > Soil >... | reverse complement strand
AACACAAGGCCGCGCTCTTCTGCTGTGCGCAGGTACTTCTCGAAGCCCGGCTTCATCATGCACAGCGCCGCCATGGCATCACGGAAGCTGTGAACGTCCAGGGTGTACTTCTTGCCAAACTTCTTACCCAGCACGCCGCCGAGCTTGATGGTGCGCATGGTCATGGGCGGTAGTCCTTGTGCCGGAGGATCAATTTGACGCGGTTCGCCATCGACCAACCGTAGATTTCACGGGCAGCCAGGCGGCCAGGCATGTGGTGGTAAATGAACGGCCCGGAGCCACCAAGTTTCGGCGCCGACTCGCTGATCAGCGACGGCTCATCGCCCAGGTAAATCACTGCGTGATTCGGGAAATAGCACTCCCGGCCTGGCGTGGGGATCTGCAACACCAGCATGTCGCCGCGCTTCGCCTCGCTTACCTGGTAGAAACCAGTCGCCGCAAAGTTGTCCTCGTAGAGGCTTGGGCCGTCTTTCTGCTCCCACCACAGGTCGGAGCGCTCGAAGTTTGGCAACTGCAGGCCCGCCTCGCGCGCGTACCAGTCGCGGCACGCGGCCCAGCAGTCAAGCAGTCCATGGGAGAAGTCTCGGCCAAGCAGCGGCGCCTGGAAGCCCGAAGGCTTGAACCACTCGAAGTCACCGCTGGGCCAGGCGACAATGCCCCAGGGCAATTCGTGCAACTCGCAACTGACGCGGTCGGCCATGCTCGGCGCCGGCGCCTTGTCGGGGTGGCTATGGATGATCGCAAGAACCTCGCCTCGATCTTCCGCCCGGGCCATGTCCTTATGGTCGATCTGGAAGTGTTCGCGCGGCGTGGTAGCCAAGTTTACGCAAGGCACGTACTCACGGCCGGCGGTGGACTTGATGACCACCCCGCAAGCCTCGGCCGGATAGTCCCGCTCGGCGTGCGCGCGGATCTCATCCTGCAGTTTTTGATTGATTCGCATGACTACCTCGAACTTGCAATAAGGCTTGCGCCCATGGACCCGCCGAAGCGCCGCGTGTTGCCGCGAAGTTTGCAGCTGCTCCACCAACCACCACAGCGATCCAGGGCCGGGTTATCCGTAGGCTGGTTCTTTTTGTCGAACATCGCGGCGCCGGTGTAGGCACAGGCCTCTTGCCGGTAGCCGCCCCGGCAGGCCCAGCGGCAAAGCTTGGTGATCTGTTGGGAGGGCAGCATCTGCCCTTCCATATCCGTGGGGCTGGACAGCGAGAACGTGACCGAGATGCTGGGCAGCGCCTCAGTCTTCTGCTCGATAAACCAGAGGTTGGTTTTCGATTGGTCGCTGGCTTCCGGGTTGCCGTCGGGGAAATTCGCGGCGTCCAGGAAGTGGCGGAACGTCTCGATCACCTTGACCCGGGCGCCGGCCAGGTCGCGGAACTGAAAACACAGAGCGGTAATAGCGCCGCGCACTCCACCGAGTTCGTCATCCACCTGTAGCGTTGGTGAAGCCGGGCGACCATCCCCGCGGATATCGAAACCCTTGGCCTCGATCTGGAGCGGCGAATACAGCTGCCCCTGCCAGATGATGTCGCCCTCGTGGGCATGGCCGTGGAACCGCCAGAGCGAGCCGCCCATGCGCGTAGCGTCCAGCTCGTACAGCCTGATCTGGTTGCCCGGCTCGAGTTTTTGGATGTCGGAGTTGTAATTCATAGGGCCTCAGAAACAAGAAACCCCGCACTTGGCGGGGTTTGGTGAGGGTTAGGCTCGCGGGTTAAACACCTGCTTTACGGTGAAGGTGACGGTATAGATACCGGAGCCAAGGGCTTTCTTCTTGTACCCATTGGCTCGGTACCAGCCCTGGGGCTCGCCGGGTGGCGTATAGCGGAAAGCTTTGTATCCCTCGTGCCGGTCAAGAAACGCCAGCAGCTCGGGCAACTCCTCGCCCGGCCCGTCCTCACCGGTGTGCACCAGGTTCCATACTTGGCTTTTGGTATTGATGCCAATTCCACCAGCCTGCACCATGCCGTCGCCGAACTCGTTCTCCCAAGTGCGCTGGCTGATATCGCCATCGAGCCCGGCCTCCACATCAAAGGTAAATTCTTCAGCCATCAACGCCTCCACAACCGGCCACCCTGGCGCATTTCCGCGTCCAGAAACTTACCCATACGCGACTCAAGCGCGGCACCGATTGAGTCACCCTGCATCTGTGCCTCCTGACCACTCATTCCCGGCTGGGCCTGAACCGTAACGGGTGCGCTGAAGAAGATTTGAGAAGGACCACTTGCTGGTTCGGAAGAAGAGCCGACCATTGCTGCGCGCCCGTCGCTAGCAGACTCCAAGCTGCCTACGCCTATCTGAGCTTGGGGCTGCGAACCGCTCAGGCTATTGTCGATCCTCGACAGCATTGCATCCAGCTTCGCGCTGGTTTGAGCCGTGGTAACCCGCTCGCCCTTTTGCAGAAACCAACTGCCATCTTCGGGAACCGAATCGATACCGTCGTGCGCCATACCCGCCAGCGCGGTCATGCCCACCGCCGATGCCAGGGGGCCGGTGACGGTCAGCGCCGCTGCCATTGCCGCCGGCGCGGCTGCTGGACCAATGATCGGAATTGCCGCAGTCGAGGCGTAAGCGTTCAGGCCAGCCTGCAAGGACATAGCCTGAGCATTGGCACCCAACGTAGTGGCGGCGCCAGCCTGAGTTGTTTTGCCTACCAGCAACTGCACGCCCTGGTAGATCAGCCACTGCGCCGCCATATCACCCAAAGCCTTGAGCATCGACTTGGCGAAGTTGCCAACCATGTCGCCCAATGCGTCACCGGCACTCTCTGCGCCACTGGCAACATCCGAAAAGAATGTGCCAAGCCCGCCAGTGGCCTCGCTCAATGCGGTATTGGTGATATCCGTAGCCTGGGCCGAATAGTCCCGCGCCGCGTCTGCGTAATTGGCCCAGGCCTCGTTGACGCCATTCATCCAGTTGGCTTGCTGCTCATCCGTCGCAGCGTAGAAATTCTCCTGCGCCAGCAGACGCTTGTTCAGCTCATCCTGCAGGACCTGGGTCTCATTGGCATAAAGCTCCGGCGTGATCTGCCCGGTGTTGCGCTGCTCATTGAGGCTAGCAACGTCAGCCGCGTACTTCTGCCGCATAGCCAGATCAGCGCGCATCCGGTCCCGGGCCTTGTCGCCCATACCGACGCCAGCCAACTCCTGGTCGAAGCCGTCCTTCGTGGTTTGGGTAGTCAGGGCCTGGGCATTCTTGAACGCCGTGAGCTTCAGGTCGTCCTCGTTGGCCCTCTTCAGCTTGTTCAGTGCATCCAGCTCGGCAGCCATGCCCTGGAGCTTTTTCTTTTGCGCCTCGCTCAGTTTTCCGAGCTTGCCCTCCTGGAGTTCGAAGGAAAGCTTCATCACCTCCGTGGCTTCGTTTTGCTTGTTGCCGGTGGTGTTGATCAGCTCGATCTGGCGCTTGTAGCCTTCCTCAGCAGTATCGAAGGATTTGAGCTGCTGCTTCGCGGCAGACGCTGACTCGGTCGTATTCTTCCTCAACGCCTTTGCAGCAGCGTCGTCCTTGGCTTTCTGCGCATCCTTAGCGGCTGCCGCCGAGCGAATCGCAACGACCATGTCATTGGTCAGGTCAGTGTTCTCCGCAATGAAGCGGTTAGCTGCCTCGAGGCTAGTTTTGTCTTGGGCGGCGCCGAGCTGCTTCTGAAGCTGCTCCAAGTACTTCTGTCCAACCTGCGCAGCAGCGGCCTTCGCGGCATTGTTCTCGCCCTGAGCGCGGGTGTTCGAATCGGTTTCGCCGGTGAGCAGCGCTAGAGTTTCTCGCTGCTTGTCGAGAACATCTGTCAATCCGGAGACTTTGATTTGTCCGCTTTCAATGGCCTGGGCCATCTCTTCGGTAACACCTGGAATCAGGCGAAGTTGGTCAGCGAGCGCCTTCCAGTCTACCGCCTGCCCTTTTGAAGCATCCGCAACCGCCTTATTCATCAGGTCCATTGCCGACTGCAACTCTGTCGACAGCGGCGCGATGCCAGCCATGAAGCCGGAAGATCCAGCCAGGCCAGCATTTGTCATGCTGCTTTGGAACTCGAAGGCTATCGTGCCAGCGGCGCCAGAGAGCTCTTCTTCAGTGTCGGCGATCGAGGCTCTCAGCTCTCGTAGCGTAACGGCCTGAGTTGCACGATTGAGCTTGTTGAACTTCTCAGCCAGTTTGTCGATAGGGTCGCTGAGGTCACCAAGTTTTTCCTCCAGAACGCTGGTGTTGTCACGCAGAGTGAGAAACGCAGTAGCTGCACCGATTGCCAGCGCGGCAACGCCGACCGGACCGCCAAGCATGCCCACCAGGCCAACCCCGGCTCGACTCACTCCGACCTGAGCAGCTGCAACCGCGTTGGTGGCGCGTGTTTCTGCAAGCCTTGCCTCAGCAAGCTGGAGCGACATCTGCGTCTGGACTGCGGTACCGCGCGCGGCGACCGCCTCTTTCTCGGCCAGGAATACCGAGGTCTGTGCTTTCTGCTGCTCTGCCTGCGCGACCAGCAGCACCGCCGTAGCCTGAGCCTTCCTTGCAGCAACATCCTTGTAGGCCGAGTAAGTTGCGGTCGCCGCCGAAGTTGCTGCAAGGGCGCCGTATCGCGCAAGTGCAGCGACGGCTGCCATGATCGCAATATCAGCCAGGGTTTCAAAATTGTCGCCGACGGTGCTAATAGCCTTCCCGAGAACTCCGGTGAAGTCGGTTGTTTCATTTAGGCGGCCTACGTAAACGCCAAATGAGTTGGATAAATTCTGCACCGCGTCTCGCACTGCGATGCTCATACCGTCGGCCAACTCGCCGTTGGCTTTTGATGTTTTCTGCAGGCCCTGCGTCAGAATATCCAGACCGAGCTTCCCCTGGGCCCCCAGGCTGCGAATTTCCTCGGCTGTTTTGCCAGTTGATTTGGCAATGGTGTCGACCACTGTCGGCATAGCAGCGAGAATCGATTGCCAGCCATCAGCCTCGACCTTCCCGGTCTGGAGCGCCTTCGAGTAGGCATCAATGGCGGAACTGGCTTTATCCGCAGAAGCCGAGTTGGTCACGAGAAGGAAGCTGAAACTGTCCATTACGTCCAGCGCCTGGCTGGTGTTGTAACCCATGGACTTGAGGCTGTCCGATGTTCGGATGTACAGCTCTTGAGCTTCAGCCAATGGCCGGTAGGTGCGCTTTGCGGTATCGAGCAGGCGCTGCTGCACCAGATCGTACTCACCCACACTCACCGTCGCCATGCCGATACGATCAGACATTTGTCCGTAGGAGTCGGCGGCCTCGATTATCTTACCAATGCCGGCGGCGCCAATAGCCGCACCGAGGGCGCTCTTTATCAGTCCGGATGCATGCTGAGCACGCTCACCCGTGCGATCAAAGGCGGCATCAATACGCCCTAGGCTCTTATCAATCTTCCCGGATATCTGGCCGACACTGGAATCGGCGCGCGCCATCTCTTGACGCAACTGGGCCGTGGTCGCCTCGATGCGGACGAGCATCCCCTGTACGTCGGTATCGGCCATATTTTTCTCCAGACAACAAAAAGCCCACCTAAGGTGGGCTTTCTATTTATTTGATTAACTTAAATAGTTTCAATGCTCATTCGGGCCTCTTCGTCGTAAACCTTGCCGGTTTTTATATTTACGACCTTGATCCAAAAAACGCGGCTCTCGAAGAAGTAACTGTCGATCTCTGACTCGTGCGGACTAGTGATGGTTGGTTCGTGATAGTTTTTCGCGACCTGAACAAAATCGGGTACAGGTTTAACTGTGAAAACAACCCGAATATTCTCACGCTGGCTTTCCATCTCCGCAGCAGAAATGTTCAGCTTTCCCGAAACCTTGTAAAAAAAAATGTTTCCCGGGGCCTTTGGAACTGGGCTAAATACTAAAAAATATCGATCTATTTTTTGTTTTTCTATAACAGCCGTAGCCCCGAAAGAGTTCTGTCCAGAGTACTGCCCCCGAGAGTAAATATCTTCTCCCAGATCAAACGAAGGGTAATCAGTATTCACGGCCTTCAGAACGTCAAGTCCGCTTTTAAAACCGGCCCCCTGAGCATCTCGCATTGAGACACTCAACGAAAACTCACCAGTTACCCTGTCAAACTTAATCGCTGACGGTGTGACTACCCCACCGACAGAGAAATTGCCAAACGAAGCCATTCTGCTGGAAAAGGCCGCATCAGTTTCGTATTTTCCCCTTGGGCCTCCGAGCCTCTGGATCTCTCCAAGCAGCTCTTTACCTGACGAAAAACTCTTTGCCTGAACGCTCTTACCGGCCGGATCAAAAGTTATGAACATTTCTTTACTGGCGGGTTTAGTCTGAGTGCTCTGAACCGGCGGTTGGCTTGCAGGCTGCGGCCCAGCGCACCCGTAAAGTATCGCCAATGCTGCAACCAAAATAGAAAAACGCATCGATTCACTCCCTGTATTTTTTGGGAATTTACCACCTCATGACTTCAACTGGCACTTTTGGAGTGCATTAGTTACTGCGCATGACGACCGGTGAGCGCCTGCCGCAGCTTATCGGCCACGGTCGAAGGCGAAGGCTTACTCGCGGCTTCCTTCTTCTTACCGCCGCCAAAGGGGTTGGTCATCTGCGCCCATTCGATCTTGGCATCCATGGCCAGGAACAGTTCGGGCATCGGCGTGGACCAGGCCAGTTCAGGCGACCAACCAAGCCAGCCGGTCGCTACCGCGTAGAGCCGGTCGACGTAGCTGCCGTTCTCGACAGCACTTACGCCGCCGCCGGCTTTTCCTTTCCCGCATCAGGGCCCTTCGGGTTGTACAGCGCGACCAGATAGCCGTTGAGCTGCACGGACACGTCCAGCACGCCAGTCTGCCAAACCTGCTCAGCGACAGCCTCGGCAGCCTTGCCTTTCAAGCCAGCACCGCCGGCGATGATCACGGCGCAACCGTCGATGCTCAGCGCATTGATGGCCTGTGACGCCCCGCGCAGGCCGCCGAAGTGCGCCTCGATGGCGCGCACCGCGCCGAGGGTCGGCGTGAGGGTGTAGGTCTCGTCGCCGAGCTTGATTTCGACGGTGCCGTAAAGGGTCTTGCTCATGTGTCGAATCCTTGGAATTCGGGGCCGAAGCCCCGAGGGTTATGCCGCGGCAGCCGGGAGAATTTCCAGGATGTCGGAGTTGATGCCGATCGTGACGTTGCGGCGAACCACGTTGTCAGCGGCGCCAGGGGCGACGGTGTTGTTCATCACCTTGCCGCGTAGGTAGAAGGTGGTCGGCAGCAGCGCCGGGGTGGCATCAGGATCGCCATCGTTCAGGGTGATCTTGATGTTGTAGTCGCCCTTGCTGCGATCCTTGTGAGCGATCTTCAGCTTGGCCTGGCCCAGGTCGCCGTTATCCAGGCCAACGGCCAGGGTCAGGTCGCCAGCGTCAGCGGTGCCCTTGTACTTGCGCACACGGCCATCGCGCAGCGACGTAAAGGTCACAGAGCTGAACGTGTCACCGAACTCGCCCAGGTCTTCCACCTCGCCGATATCGACATAAGTGTCAGCCTTATAGAGCGCTTCAGTGTCCGCGCCGTTCTTGCTACCGATGCCGATCCGGCAGCCGGCGGCGGTGTTGAGGTTGTCATCGGCCATGGGGGTTCCTCCAAAGGCACATTGGATAAAGCCGCGAGGCGGCCGGTGTTGGGTTTAGTGGGTGGTGATAATGCGGACCGTGATCGATCCCTGATACGTGACGCCGTCAGCATCGCGCTGGGCGTCGGCTTGCTCAACACGGACAGATACAGCGCGCCCGACGGTCAACGGCAGGCGGCGCTCATCCAGGGCGGCCACAACTTCACCGGTTATCCGTTTCACCTCGGCCTGGCCGTGGGCATCCGACCATACCGACAGGTAAATCAGGCGCTGCTCGCGCTTCCGGCCGGCGATGGGCGAGATGTTCGTGGACAGTTCTCGGTCAATGGACACGTATGGCATCGCCGTGTCCAGCGGCGCACCATCGTAGATGGGGCACGAGACCTCGGCCTCCAGCCTGGCGAACAGCGCCTCCTGCAACGCAACAGACGGATCAGCCATTGGATAGCCCCTTACTCGCCTTGCTCAGCGTTCGACCGATCGCGGCCCGAATGTTGGCCACGACATACTCCCGGTTCACGTCCTTCGAAGGACGAAGCCAGGGGTGCGCCGGGCGGGCCGGAATGTCTGGATACTTGCCGAAGAAGTTGGTGCCGTCAGCCTTGTTCGTGGGGCGGCGCGTGCGGCCCCCGGCGCGCTTGTTTCCGGTGTAGCCCTTGGTGCCGTATTCGATGAAGCGCAGGTAGAAGAACCGTTGCTTGTTCTTCTTCCCGCGGATACCGATCTGTGCGTCGAGGCCGCTTTGCGAAACGAAAATCGTAAGCGCAGCGGCGGCGGCACCAGTGTCTTTCGGGATCAAATCCTTCATCGTCGAAAGAATCCGCTCAGCGCTGTCGCGCATTACCGGGGCCAGTTCGTTATCCATGGATTGGTGGATGGTGCGAAGCGTCCGGCGCAGCTTGAAGTCTCCGGACATGCGCGAGCGGCGGGCGGCCATGGCCTACTCCTTGGCCTTGGCTGCCTTTTCAGACGCAGGCGCTGTATCGGGCACTGGCCGTACCAGTTCACGCAACACAAGGTCGGCGCCGAGCTTGGCATCCACCGTAAACTCTTCACCCTTCTCCCGGTCGCCGGTAGCGCCGGACAGGGTGCCCAGGGCAATAACTTTCATGATTTACCTCTAAGGGTTGGGGACGTTTGAACACAGCAACCGAAGCATGTCGCGCTCGTTATTCGGCAGCGCGGCTTCGATCAGGTAGATGGTGGCGATCCCATTTGACATGTGCACCAGGCGATTCCCGGCAACTGCATCAGCCCTTGGCCTCACAATGATCTCGGCGGTGACCAGCGCTTTCACCTGCTCCGCTACGGGAGCAGTTCGCCCTGTCGGCAGGGTGATCTCGGAATAGATCTTGCCGAGATCAAGCCAGGTGACATCAAAACCGCCCGTTTTGTTTTTCACTCGGAGTGGTTTTTGCAGCATGCAGCGGTGCCGCAACTGTCCGGCTCTCATGAGATCTCCTGAGGCTCGGCGTCGACCACGCCGCGCCAGTTCCTTGAAGCCCACAGCAACGACTCAACGCCCATCGGCAACACCGCAGTGATTGTGCCGATGACGACCGCCTCGCGGGTCGAGTACGAGTGCCCCAATAACAGCAGCAACGCGTTCTTGAACGACGCGGGGTAGTCCGCGACTACCTTGAGCGCTGGGTTGTCGCAATACCACAGCGCCCAACCCAGAGCGGATTCAGCGTAGAGCTCGATCAGGTCGTCATCGTCTTCATGGTCGACGCGCAGATGCTTGCGCATCAAAGCGATCGGCAGTAGGTCGGTGACGGGGATGCTCATTTTTTGCCGCCTGCTTTTTTGGTTGCGTTGGCCGCCGGTGCTTCCTGCTCCCGGATTGGATCGGCATCAACCTCTTCCGCCAAGTCCAGTCCGATCAATGCCTCGGCATATTCGTCCTTTACCTCACGGACCTCGAACTGGCTGAAGTTGCCGGCGTGGTAGTGCGAGAACTGCCGCAATGCGCGAATCTTGATCATGACGCAATCGGGGCAGTTGCCTGCCCCGCCCTCGATTATGGTGCGGTTGCGAAAGGACCGGTGATGATCGCGGTTGGCCGGTAGTGAGCCAGGGCCAAGCGCTCTTCACAGAGAATGGTCAGCATGTTCTTGACGAAGTTATCGCGATCTTCGCGGCTGACCTCGACGGTTGCGTCCATGCGGTCCCAGACCTGCGATGCCAGATCAAAGCCGCCGACGGTGAACGTGCCCAGGGCCTGGGCCTTGGTTGCAACCACTGGCAGTCCCCACATGACCTTGGCCGCGAAGGCAGCCGGGCCGCCGAAGATGTAGCGGCCATCAGCATCTTTCAGCAGCGCAATGGCGTGCCAGTCGCGAGGGTTGAGGATGATGCCCGAGGCCTCGAATTCGGATTCACTGGTCTGGAAGATCGCGTGGGCGATCTTGTCGGCACGGGTATCACCGGTAACGTTGAGTGTCGCGTCGTAGGCCGTGGCCACCTTGTTCAGGCCGGTCAGGTTGTCACCGGTACCGTCACCGTTCAGCAGTTGCCCCTCTTCGACCAGGGCCAGGCCGAACAACAGGCGGTTGTTTACATAGGATTCCAGCATTGGTGCGTCGTCCATGACCTGGCGCGAAGCCTGGATCCAGTGGGCGATGGTTTTAACGTTTGCTGTTTCCTTGGTAAAGGTCAGGTTGGACTCAGGCTTCAGCGTGCCCTCGGCGACCGGCGCAGCGCTGTTGGTGAAGATGTTCTCGCGAACATATTCCAGCGAGTTCGAGCTGATACGGCCCTGTGCCAGCAGGTCGCGAATGGTAAGGCGGCGCAGGCCAGGCATCAAAATACCGGCGTTGCGCTGGGGATCAATCAACGCGCCGGCGGAACCAGCAGTACTGCCGAGCTGCTTATTGAAGCTCTTGACATCGACTTTGCCCGAGGACTTGCCGTCCCAGGACTTTTGAAGATCGACTGCCGTTTGCTCTGCGAAGGACTTCTTCGTTTCCGGGTTGTCCAGGTTGCCGGCGGCAAGCTTTTGCTCCAGGTCGAACAGGCGAGTTCCGGACTTGGTCAGCTCTTCCTGCACGGTCTGGAGATCGGACTGCAGCTTTTTGCTGACGGCGCCGGTCTCGGTGATTTCTTTTTTCTGCGCATCGAACAGTTCAGTCATGTTCTTTTGCGATTCTTCAATAGCCTTTTGAATCTGGGCCAATTCGGACATGGTTTATTTTCCTACAGATGGGAAGGACTTAAGGCGATCCAGGATCGCGGTGATTTCGCCACCTTCGGAATCACTCCGAACTGCGGACTTAATCCGGGCGACAAGGCCCAGAGCTTGCGACTTGGACAAGCCGACCGAATCCCTCAGCCAGTGCTCAACGTCGCGAATAGTGGTGATCGACTCCATGGACTTCATGGATTCGATAGTTGCCAGCTCATTGGCGGGAAACGTACAAATGCTGATTTCGCGAAGAGCCTTCACGCTCTTGAATGCGCGGCCGGTCGCGATCATGTCGAAATCGTCTTTCATCACGGTGAAGCCGACAGACATGCCCTCGACAGTCTTGTGTTCCATCGCGGCGCGAAGGTCGTTAGAAACAGAAAGACCCGGCGTCAGTTCGCCTCGAACGATCAAGCCTTTGCTGTCCTCTTCAAGCGATTGCCATTTACCCACCGGCAAACCGTAGGTTTGATGGTTGAAGAACATGCCAACCTGCCGGCTCTGCGTGTTCAGGGCTTTTTTAAACGCGCCCGGAAGGATGATGTCGCCATCCGAATCGATCACATCGAAAACGCTGGCATACCCCTCGAAAACCCCAACCTTTCCGCCGGAATCGAATTTGATCTCAGCCTCAGCGAAGGCCAGGGTCTTTTGGATGTTTGACATTTGGCAGCTCCAGAAAAACTAAACCCCGCTGGGTGCGGGGTTTGTTTGGCCAAGTTGGGTAAGTGGTACATTTTGCGACTGCCTGGTGGCGACATCGCCTCCATCAACGGGTGGCCGGTTGTTGACGCGCCTGCCTTCGTTGATCGTCAGCAAGCCGGTATCCACCAGAGTTTTCATGTAGTTCGCCCTGGCGGTAGAGTCGCCACTGAGAAGGCCGTCGCGGTTGTGCTCAGCATGAACCCGGCCGAGGTCGGACGGCTTTACCAGCCAGCGCAGGATGCTGCACTCCCAGATCTCCAAGTAGGGATCAAGGGCGTACTGTAGAAAGCCGAGGTTTTGTTGCTCGATACCGGAGCCCCAACTGGTGGACTTTTCAACATCGCCCACCAGGTGGGGAGGCACACCAAAGAACCTGGCCAGCTCGCTCACCTGAAACTTGCGTGCCGCCATCGTTTCAGCGTCCTGCGGGCTCACTCCAATAGCTTGGGTGGTAAAGCCGCCCTCAAGGATCCACAGCCGCTTTTTCACCGGGCCGCCGGATATCTCCTTGAAGTTCTCTTCAACCTGAGCGCGCTGTTCTTTATTGAGAACCTTGCCATCACCGGTCATCAGCAACTGCGGAGACTTAGCTCCGTTCGCGTAGAAGTCTCGCTGCTGATCCTCCATGGCTACCGCGACACCAGCGCTCTTCGCCGCAAATGCGATCGGGGAAAGCCCTACGAGACCATTGAAGCCGAACCCCTTGAGGTGGAAGATTTCTGCTTGTTTGAAGTCCGCATACTCATTGTCGCGGCGATATCGATACACAACCTTACGACCTTCGAGCCTGACGTCCATGTTGGCCGAAAGAAGCGGGACCAGACTGATTACATCCCCGGCGCTGTTGCGCTCGATCAGTGCATACGCGTTGCCGTAATAACAGAGTTGCATCGTCATCGACACACGGAAGTCGAAGGCGGTCATGAAAGAGTTGGGGCTATACCGCAGCAAGCGTGCCAGAGGATTATTGAGGTCCGCCTTCCTGCGGTCATCACCCGTTGTTTCAAATACATCCAAGGGCATGCACGCCGTGACGCTGGATATCAGCCTTACACACGCGAATACCGTAGATATCTGGAGCGATCGTTCGTCATTGACGACCGAATCCCCTACTACCCCTGACGCTGATACGGGACCGGTCTGCGATCCCTTCTCAGGAGTAACTAGGCGGCCGCCGACAAAGAAGCTCGCCATACGCGCCCAGAAGGGACTACGCGTGCGGAGGTCGATGCTGTAGTCGGTATCTGCCATTACATGCTCATCGGTCTGGAGAGGAAGTCGTCGACAGAACCTTGCACCTCAGCGTTTGCCAGGATGCGCCCTATCGTCATGATCAGCGCAACAGCGCCATCGATCTTGTTGTCATCGCCCTGTTTGATTGGGCGGACAATGTCGTCATTGCCCGGCATGTTCTTGCCGATCACGTTAGCGATACACCAGGTCATAATCGGGTTGCCGTCATGGTGAAAACGGCCGGCCTCGATGGCGGCCTCCAACTCCTTCATGGGGTCGGACATGTTGGTGTAGTTCTGCGTGATCGTGACCGGATTGAAACCTTGGTCATCCAGATCGTGGCTTAGCCCCGTAGCGCCATGCGGGTCAATCGGACACTCACGCACCGGGGCTTGGTGGTTCGCCTCCTTGGTGTCCTCAAGAATCTCCCGGTAGTCCACCTCAGCCCCGTCGGTCACGTCCAAATGCTTGGAGTGAATCCAAGCCTGGAAGCGCTCAGCCATCCGCTTGTTATCGGTGTTGAACGCTGTGTCGTATGGAACCCAGAACTTCGGCGCAATGCTGTAGTAGTGGTTCTTTCCATTGATGACGCGCCAGAACAACCTGGCCCTCGAGTTCATATCGAGCTTTCGCGCCAAGTCGAAACCGGCAATCCACTCCTGACCTTCGAACTGATCCAGAGTCAGCGACGTGTCTTCGCAAGCCTTCCAGCTTTCCATATTGTAGAAGCCGGACTTGGCGCTTACCCAGAGGTTGAGATGCTTCGTTTTGAAGGTGTTTGCGAAGCGCGCCGACCTGATTGCCCTGGCCTGCTGGCTTTCCAGATACTCCTGGAATACAGAGACCCCGTGGTTCGGGTTGGCCTTGGCCAGCATCTTCGGGTCGGTCCAGTCGTCCCCTTCGTCCAGCGTCCATATCCAGCCGAACAACTCTTCGTCCGGTACGGTGCCGGCCAGCATCTCAACGACCTGGCGGCGCTTGTCGTAACACGGCCCCTCGATGTCCGCACCCGCGGTGGTAATGATGAACATCAGCGGCTGACGCCGGGCGCCCATCCCCGTGAGCATGGTGTCGTACTGGGCTGACGTCGGGTGTTCGTGGTATTCGTCAACGATGGCGCAGCTGGGCGAAGCGCCGTCGCCGGGATTACCGATCAGCGGCTCGAACCGGCTGAAGTCGGACGGGATGTTCATGTTCGAGGCATTCACCTCAATGCCGGCGGCCTGAATCAGCATCGGTGACTTGCTGACCATGAGCTTCGCGGGCCGGAAAACCTCCCACGCTTGCTTCTCTGTGGTCGCACCGGCGTATACCTCGGCACCAAATTCGCCATCGGCAACGAACATGCTGATGCCAACACCGCCAGCAACAACAGATTTTCCGTTCTTCCTGGGCACTTCCCAGTAGCTTTCGCGGAACCGGCGGTGGCCGCCCTTCTTCTTGACCCAGCCGAATGTCACGGCCAGACCGAAAAGCTGCCAAGGCTCCAGCGTGATCAGCTGACGCTTGAATGCCCACTCGCCCTTGGTGTGCGGGAGCAGCTGCATCAGCTTGAGTTTTTTCTCTGCCTTTGCCGCGTCGAACTTGAAACGGAACCCGCGCTTACGGCTAGCCGCCAGATCATCGAAGTGGCGCTGCACTGCCTGATGGATATAACGGCACGCCGGGACCTTGCCGCGGAGCAATGACCGACCCCACGCCGTCGCCTTGTCGACATTGGGGTGGGCAGATTTAGTCATTAGGTTCTCAGCAGGTTGGCAAATTCGTTGGTTTCTTTCTCCTTGTTGCCGCCGATGAGTCGTGTGCGGCTGGCCGGGTCCAGGCCCAGCATCGAACCGAACGTCACCATCTGACGCATCGTTTCGTTAGCGGCTGTAAGCGCGGGGTTCTTCATAGGCCCGCCAGTGGCGCCGGCGACAACGATTCCGTTCTGCTGGATCGATTCCTGCGCGAGTCGCCAGTTGTCGTAGGCGCTACAGAATGCCTCGACGTTATGCAGGTCCGTGATCGCCACCACGTTCTCCCGCAGCAGCTCCGGAACAATCATGTTCCACATGGTGGCTGCCCGAGGACTGAACCAATCCGGCGGGTCGATCTGAGTGATCTTTGAAAACTGAGGTTCGGCTGTATTCAGCGCGCGCTTGCCAGGGTTTCCGGCGAGTGCTTTTTTGGCCGTTGGCTTGGGTTTGCGACCACGGCCGGCGACCGTGGCGGTGCCTCCCATCGCGCAACTCCTGAATTTTTAATTTCGCGGGTGTAAGAAAAAGGCCAAGGGGACGGTCTAGCTCACGAAAAGCCCGAACTTTTCACCCTCCCCCTCCCGTATTGAGAATCGACCTCATTACCGCATCAGAATCAGTCAATTCGCACGATTTCTCGATGGATTGCCCCAGCCGCCGTCCTCGGACGCCGTCTTCCTGCTGTGGCAGGGATGGCACAGGGCTTGCCAGTTCGAACTGTCCCAGAACACGGCCTTGTCACCCTTGTGAGGAACGACGTGGTCAAGGTCAGTGGCCGCGACGACCAAGCCCTGACGCTCGCACTCAGCACAGAGAGGATGCTTGGTCAGGTACGCCTTGCGAGCCTGCTGCCACTTGTAGCTGTACCCACGCTGGGCGCTGGTCTCACGCTGCTGCTCACGACGCTTGGCCTCGGCGCTCTTTCCGATGTCCTTGTGGGCATCGCAGTAGCGCGGGTTTCGGGTAAGCACGTTGCAGCCCTGAGCGTTGCAAGGTTTCTTTGGCCTGAGCGGCATGATCAAGGCGTCCTGTTTGGCAGCTTGAAGTCCGTGACCCGGTCGGCTATCGACCGGATCTTCTCGACGCCGAGGAAGCCAACCCAACCACCAACGAAGGTAGCCATGCTCTGTGGCAGCCCGAAGAACTCCAGGCCGCTGATGATGGTCAGGGTCAGGCCACCACACAGCACGCCCTCCACCAGCATTTGGCGACGTGATCCACCACCATAAGTGATGCGCAGCACAGCCATGGCAAAGGACAGCCCGGCCGGGTAAAGGATTGGCGCATGCTGGCTCAGCCACGCAAGCATCAATGCCCAGGTGTCTGGCTTGTCTGGCATGTTCGGCATCTCAGGTTCCTCCCTTTCGGGGAGTTAATAGATCAGCTCCAGCAGCACTCCCAGCTCAGAGCGATGGGTGTGGTGGAGCCGAAAACGAAAAAGCCCCGGCAAATGCCGAGGCTCAGTTAAAACACAATGGGGATCAGAAATTAGGGTTGGCTATATGTTCCTAGCGAGAAACCACTAACAGCCTCGATGCGACCTCGCCACAAAAGCCCCTCAGGCATGGCTGGAACCACATCTCTACCGCTGACGTATCGAGCATCTTTGAGGTGAATAAAGTCTTCGTGAAGACTCGCTGCCTCAGGTTGGCCCCACTCCGCGAAGCTCGAGCGAATATCCTCATTTGGTCCGCCGGGCCAGGCCTGGGAAAGTGAATCGGCAAAACCATCGAAAAAAGTTTTGGCCGAGATCAGCGTCCCGGTAATCACTCCACCAGCGATGACAAGCGTTATGCCAAATGAAAAGTCGTGGCTATTTACTGTTGTATTGAGGGTCTTCAAGAAACGATCAGGCATGGCGCATGTCCTTTTAGGCTAGCAATAATCAGACATCACGATGCCACCACACCAACCTGCAATCAACC
>Ga0209913_1001124_pt1 | contig 16342 bp, 15 predicted proteins | sample PersoiDNA2013203_FD_185805 | JGI IMG/M metagenome (GOLD analysis project Ga0209913, IMG submission 185805) | Permafrost soil microbial communities from the Arctic, to analyse light accelerated degradation of dissolved organic matter (DOM) -... | ecosystem: Environmental > Terrestrial > Soil >... | reverse complement strand
TGCGTCCACCGCCAGCCTTTCGGGCGTAAGACTGCTCTGCAGAACGTTGACGCACTGGGATCAGTGGCTCAACTCGGCTCCAAAAATCATCAGTGACTTCCCATGCTTTCGCTTTTGCCATCTTTCCGCCACGCGCGGACCTCGCGCATGGGCAGTGATTGTCATTTATTTCCGGATGAGTTCTTAGTGAGAAAATTTTGGGTTAATTCAGTACTTAGTGAGAAAAAAGTTCAAAACCAGAAAATCAGTGACTTGTAAGTCATTGATTTTGAAAGATGCTTTGTTCACGACTTTGTGAGAATCGACACTGGCGTTGGTATTTTGGCTTGTTCATCTGGATATTTAGGATAATTACCTGATTCGTGACTGACCGCTCTTAACTTGTATTGATCGCCCTATGACACTCAAACTCTGCGTTGCCCAACTCGATTTTGTGGTCGGTGACATGGCGGGCAATGCAAAAAAAATCATTGAGTCGGCGCGTTCTGCCTATGCCGAAGGGGTGCGCCTGTTGTTGACCCCCGAACTCTCTATTTGCGGTTATGCCGCCGAAGACCTGTTTCTGCGGGCCGCGTTCATTGCCGCTTGTGACGACGCGGTGAAAACAGTGGCAGTTGAACTGGCCGGTTTAAAGGACATGATCGTGGTGGTCGGGCATCCAACCGGGGGTGACAGCCGAACCCGCTCGGTGGCTGTATCCAGGCGGCACAATGCCGCCAGTGTCTTGCGCGAAGGCGCGGTGATCGCCACTTATGCCAAGCGCGAGCTGCCCAACTACCAGGTCTTTGATGAACGCCGTTATTTCACACCGGGGCACGACGTCTGCGTGTTTGAAGCGGGCGAAGCCGACAAAATGGGCCAAAAGATCAAGGTCGGCCTGCTGATCTGTGAGGACGCCTGGTTTGAAGCGCCCGCACGGCAGACCCAAGCCGCCGGCGCCGAGCTGTTGGTCGTGATCAACGCCTCCCCCTTTCACGTCGGCAAGGGCGACGAGCGTGAGCAGATGATGCGTGAACGGGTGCGGGCCTGCGGTTTGCCGCTGGTCTATGCGCACCTGGTGGGGGCGCAGGATGAGGTGGTGTTTGAAGGCCGCTCATTTGCCCTCAATGCCAATGGTGAGGTCGCCGCTCGTGCTCCCAGTTTTATACAAAATGAGCTTGTAGTCCAAGTCAGCCGGGCGTATGAAGCTATTTATTTGACAGCAGATGTAGCGCCAGAGCGCAGCTTGGACGCCGACCTGTGGGACGCGCTGGTGCTGGGGGTACGCGATTACATCGGTAAAAACGGTTTTCCCAGCGTGATTCTGGGTCTCTCCGGCGGTATTGATTCGGCACTGGTGCTGGCAGTGGCAGTGGACGCTTTGGGCAAAGACCGGGTGCGCACGATCATGATGCCATCGCCCTACACGGCGGACATCAGCTGGATCGATGCGCGCGACATGGCGGCGCGCCTGGGCGTGCGCTATGACGAAATCTCCATCGTGCCGGAATTTGAGGCTTTCAAGAAATCTCTGGCCGGTGAGTTCCAGGGCCTGGCCGAGGACACCACCGAGGAAAACATTCAGGCCCGCATTCGCGGCACGCTGCTGATGGCCTTAAGCAACAAGTTTGGCAGCATCGTGCTGACCACCGGCAACAAGTCCGAGATGGCCACCGGCTATTGCACGTTGTACGGCGACATGGCTGGTGGCTTCGCTGTGATCAAGGACCTGGCCAAAACCACGGTGTTCCGGCTGGCGCGCTGGCGTAATGAGCACGATCCCTATGGCACTGGCCAGGCGCCGATTCCAGAGCGCATCATCACCCGCCCGCCGAGTGCCGAGTTGCGCCCGAACCAAACAGACCAGGACAGCCTGCCTGCCTACGAGGTGCTGGACGCGATTCTGGAGCGCTACATGGAGAACGACCAGAGCATCGAAGACATCATTGCGGCCGGCTTTGCCCGGCTTGACGTCGAAAAGGTCACGCGCCTGATCAAGATCAACGAATACAAGCGGCGCCAGGCCCCGGTGGGGATTCGTGTCACGCACCGCAGCTTTGGCAAGGATTGGCGTTATCCTATTACCAACAAGTTTCGCGCTTGACGCCCAGTCAACTTCCCTCCCAGTTTTAAAAGGAACACCATGAAACAAATCACCGCCATCGTCAAACCGTTCAAGCTCGAAGAAGTGCGTGAAGCACTGGCCGAATGTGGTGTCACCGGCCTCACTGTCACCGAGGTCAAGGGTTTTGGCCGTCAAAAGGGCCACACCGAGCTCTATCGGGGCGCCGAGTACGTCGTGGACTTCCTGCCCAAGGTCAAGGTGGAAGTGGTGGTCAAGACGGTTGATGTGGAACGTTGTGTGGATGCCATTGTCAAGGCCGCTCACACCGGCAAGATTGGCGACGGCAAGATATTCATCACCTCCGTGGAGCGTGTCGTGCGCATTCGCACCGGTGAATTGGACGAGTCGGCCATTTGACGGCGCTGCGCAGTTGAGAAAGATCAAGCCCTGAGGCGGGGAGCTGCATAGACTGATGGTTTAGTCTGACTTTCATGGCCGTACCAAGGCTGGTCGCCTATGGCCCACATTGAACAAGCTGCTGCACCGCGCGCGGGGTGGACCTGGTGAAAGCACTCGACCGCAAGCTGCTGCGCGACCTGTGGCAGATGAAGAGCCAGGCACTGGCCATCGCCCTGGTGGTGATGTGCGGTGTCGGCACCTACATCATGTTTCTCTCCACGCTGGGGGCGTTGCGCGCGACCCAGGACAGCTATTACCGGGACTACCGTTTCGCTGAGGTGTTTGTCACCTTGAAGCGGGCGCCGCAGGCGCTGCTCCAGCGCGTGCAGGCTATCGCCGACGTGGGTCGGGTGGAGACGCGGGTGGTGGTGCAGGTGCGCCTGGATATGCCGGCGTTCGCCGAGCCGGTGACCGCCTTGATGGTGTCGGTATCCGATGGCGGCCGTCTCGGACTCAATGCGCTGCATCTGCGCCAGGGTCGGCTGCCAGCGCCGGAGCAGCCTGACGAGGTGGTGGCGAGTGCGTCTTTTGCGCAGGCGCATGGCCTGCAACTGGGCGACCGTTTTGACGCCATCCTCGATGGGCGGCGCCAGGCACTGACCCTGGTGGGCACGGCGCTGTCGCCGGAATTCATTCAGCAGATGCGCCCCGGCTCGGTGTTTCCCGACTACAAGCGATTCGGCGTGATGTGGATGGGGCGTCGCGCCCTGGGTCAGGCCTACGACATGGAGGGTGCGTTCAACGATCTGGCCCTGAGCCTGCGCCCGGGCGCGGACAGTCAGGCTGTGATCGACCGCATCGACGAACTACTCAAGCCCTATGGGGGACTGGGCGCCTATGGACGCAAGGACCAGCTCTCGCACCGCTTTCTCAGCCAGGAGCTGGAGCAGCTCGGCACCCTGGCGAGTCTTTTTCCTGTCATGTTCATGGGCATCGCCGCTTTCCTGCTCAACGTGGTGATCGGGCGACTGGTGGCGATGCAGCGTGAGCAAATCGCCGTGCTCAAGGCCTTTGGCTACAGCAATCTTGCCGTGCTGTGGCATTACCTGCGCATGGTCTCGGTCATCGTGGTGCTGGGCGTCGTGACCGGCACCGCGCTCGGACTGTGGCTGGGCAAGCTGCTCTCGGACATCTACACGGCGTTCTATCACTTCCCCTATCTGATGTTCCGACTGCAGCCCAGCACGCTGCTGGAAGCCAGCGCCGCCAGCCTCCTGGCGGCCGGGACGGGGACGGTATTTGCCGTATGGCGGGCCGCCACCTTGCGCCCTGCGCAGGGGATGCGTCCCGAGCCGCCCGCGATCTATCGCGAGACATGGATCGAGCAGTTGGGCCTCAAGCGCTGGCTGTCGCCGCCCATGCGCATGATCATCCGTCACATCCAGCGCCGGGCCTTGAAATCCATGCTCACCGTGCTGGGCATTGCGATGGCGTGCGGCATCATCCTGACCGGCCTGTTTCAGCGCGACACCGTCAGTTACATGGTCAACATCCAGTTCGGCATGGCCCAGCGCGAGGATCTGTCGGTGACCTTCACCGACCCCGCCTCCTACCGCGCCCGTTTCGACCTGCTCGGCCTGCCGGGGGTACAGCAGGTGGAAGTGTTCCGCGCCGTGCCGGTGCGGCTGCGCCATGGTCATCTCAGTTATCGCATCGGCATTCGCGGCGTGGAGCCGGGCGGCGATATTGCGCGCCTGCTCGACGCCGACCTGCGGCCAGTCGCCTTGCCATCTGAGGGTATCCTGCTGACCGACTATCTTGCCAAACTGCTTGATGTTCGGGTTGGCGACCGCCTGACGGTGGAAGTGCTGGAAGGCAATCGCCCCGTGCGCGAGGCCACCGTGGCCGCTCTGGTCAGGGAGTATCTGGGCGTGTCGGGCTATATGCACCTTGCGGCCCTGAACCAGTTCATGCAGGAAGGCCCGACGATCTCGGGCGCCTACCTCAGCGTCGACAGCGCCCAGTTGCCAGCGCTGTACGAACGATTGAAGGGCATGCCGCGCATCGCCGGACTGGCCGAGCGGATGCAGGAGATCCGCAATTTCAACCGCGTGATGAACGAGACCATGCTGTTCTTCACCTATGTCGCCACCGTGTTTGCCGTCATCATCGCGTTTGGTGTGATCTACAACAGCGCCCGCATTGGGCTGACGGAGCGCGGCCGCGAACTCGCCAGCCTGCGGGTGCTGGGTTTCACCCGCGCCGAGGTCGCCTACATCCTGCTCGGTGAGCTCGGTCTGCTGACCCTGATCGCCATCCCGCTCGGCCTGTGGCTGGGCCAAGGGATGTGCTACTACATCGCCCATACGATGCAAAACGACTTGTTTCGCGTGCCGGTGGTCCTGGTGCCCCAAACCTATGCCTTTGCCTGCGCGGTGGTGCTGGTCTCCGCGCTGCTATCGGGCTTGGCGGTGCGCCGCCTGTTGGATCAACTCGACCTGATTGCCGTCCTGAAGTCGGCGGAGTGACTCTATGAAAAACAATGTGCAGTGGCGTCGTCGAATTGTGCTTGGCCTGCTCGCCGTTCTCGTTGCCTAGGGTTTGTTCCAGGGATTTCGCCCGCAGGCGGTCGAAGTGGACATGGGTGCCGCCAGCCGTGCTGCGCTGCGGGTAACGCTGGAACAGGAGGGGCGCACGCGGGTGCTTGACCGCTACGTGGTCACCGCGCCAAGGCCAGCGCCAGCAATGCCGAGCTGGCGCAATCAGAACTCCAGCGCGTGCGCGCGCTGCGCCTGCAAGGGCACGTCAGCGCCGCGGCCGAGGACCGCGCCGCCAGCGAGGCGCAACGCAGCGCAGCGGAACTGCGCTCGGCGCAATTTGCCGTCACCACCGCCCGCCACCAACTCGAAGCGGCCCGCACCACGCTGAAATACGCCGGTAGTGCCAGCAGCGCCGAGCTGGTGACTGTACGTGCCCCGGTGGCCGGGCGCGTGCTCAAGATCCCGCACAAGAGCGAAGGCACGGTGGTCAGCGGCCAGCCGCTGGTCGAGATCGGGGACCCGGATGCACTGGAAGTGGAGGTGGACCTGTTGTCGGCCGATGCCGTGCGCATCCACCCCGGCACCCGCGTCGTGTTCGAACGCTGGGGCGGTGAGGGCGCGCTCGAAGGTTTGGTGCGCGTGATTGAGCCCGCTGGTTTCACCAAGGTTTCGGCCCTTGGCGTGGAAGAACAGAGCGTCTGGGTCATCGTCGCCTTCACCTCGCCCCCTACCCAATGGCAACGCCTGGGCGACGGCTACCGCGTCGAAGCCAGCTTCATCGTGTGGGAGGGCAAGGACATCCTGCAAATCCCCGCCAGCGCCTTGTTCCGCGATGGCGAGGGCTGGGCCGTCTTCGTGGTGGCGCAAGGCAAAGCGGTCAAACGCCGCGTGGCGATCGGCCAACGCACGGGCTTGAGTGCCCAGCTCGTCTCCGGTATCCAGGCGGGCGAGCAGGTGATCAATCATCCCGATGACCGGGTGCGGGAGGGGGTGAGCGTGGTGGCGCGGTAAAAGAAGCGCTCCTGCTACTCTGGCAAACGATGACATGGAAGGTCTTGTGTGCGCTGGCGAACAGACTGCTTTGCCGGGACAGAAAATGATCGGTTCCCATCGGCAGCAAGCTGCCCCGACCCGCAACATCAATGACGTATTGCATGAAACCATTGACTTATCCAGGGTCAGAGATTACAACCCGCAAATTTCGGCGCGCTTTACAGCGCACCACTGATTGAAGATCACCCGTCGACCCAAAAAAGCCATGTTCGTCACCCCACTCGAAGTTCTTGTCGAACCCATTTCGACCCTATCTGCCCGTCCAGGCGCGGGGCCGGCGAAGGCCGGCGTGGTCAAGGCGCATTGCGCCCACTGTCATCTGCGCGCGTGGTGCCTACCCAGCGGCATGGAAAATAGTGATGCGGACTGCATCAACAGTCTGATGTTTGGTCGGCGCAGGATCAAGGCCGGTCAGAAACTGTACCTGGAGGGAGAACCGTTCCAATACCTCTACGAGGTGCGCAGTGGCAATCTGAAATCAAGCCTGAAGACGTCGGATGGGTTCGAACGGGTCAGTGCCTTTCACATGGCGGGAGAGTTGATTGGGCTGGACGGCGTAGCTGAAGGCCAGCATGCCAGCAGCGCCACCGCGCTGGAAGATACCGATGTCTGCGCCGTTTCCTACGCACTTTTGACTGAATTGGCGGGGAACAATGCCCAATTGCAGCGCACCCTGATGCAGCATATGAGTCGTGAGCTCGTGCGTGAACTTCGTTTGCTGCTGCTGCTGGGTAGCATGACTGCCGAGAAGCGGCTGGCAGCCTTCTTGCTGAACTTGTCGCAACGGCTGTCGGCCCGTGGCTATTCGCCGAGCGATTTCCGCATGAGGATGACACGGGCCGACATCGGCAGTTATCTGGGGCTGACGCTGGAGACCGTCAGCCGTACCTTTTCTGCGTTCCAGAAGCTGCACCTGCTCGAAGTCAAAACCCGCCACATCCGGATCACTGACCTGGGCGGCCTGACGCGCCTCGGCGATGTGCGTGCGCCGGCAACTACCAACCCATCGTGATGCGGGTGGCTTGCCTGTTTGAAAGGTTCAAGTGTTTTTGGCCTCTAGCCCCCGTGCACTGTGCATGAGTAGCTCTTGAATTCATAGCAAAGACTTGCCATCTATCAGCTTACAGCAACTGCGCATCCGCCGGGTCGTCAAACAAACCCGGCCCGTTCCTGTCATTCGAGTTGGTGAAGACATGTCATTCGCTGGCAACGGCTGCCTAAGGACTCTGCAATGCCAGCACTGCCTCTGACGGCGACACAAGGAGGCGTGCTCCGTACAGTGTGTTTCCGGACAAAACAGCCGTCGCATACTGCACGGCGGGGTCAGCGCGAAAATCGTAAGCCGACTGGTTGAAATTCACCCTCAACCCGAGCGCCGCCACCCGTACGGGGTACGCTATCTGGATGCCATTGGTATAGTTGCCGTCATCGTCAATTGCCATTAGAAAAGCCATTAGATTCTCGACAGCTGTTGCACTTTGGAGAGCGCAGACGTCGAGTAAAGACTGGCGTCATATAACGACGAAAATGGCTGGACCAAGTCCCCCGGCATGGTGAACAGCACAATGTCGCCCAACACAAAGGTCACAGTGTCGCCGCCGGTGTACCCGGTATACCGGCCGGCCGCCGTGGTCAAATGCGATTCGGAGCCAGTCGCGTTGTTGAAATACTCCAAGCCGGAAATAGTGGGGTGAGTCAAATATTCGTAAGTAGGCTGTAGGACCACAGGGCCGGTATCGACTACGGCATAGCCGGCAGCTCCGCCCCCGCAACCGGTCAGGCCAAGGCACAGCAGTGTTGATATGGCATAGAGAAGTTTCATATGGCTTCCAAGGTTCCCTGCGAAAAATGCGTTGCCTATGTGACTCGTGGTCCGGCGTCGAAAAGCCACTTATTGATTTCTCTTGGCGACTTCGTTGCCGAGGTATCCACCTCCCACAGCGCCGGCGATAGCGGCCAAGGTCTTGCCGTTGCCGCCACCCACCTGACTGCCCAGCAGTCCGCCGAGCACTGCGCCCACGCCAATTCCGAGAGGGCTATTTTGCGCAACAGGTGCCGCTTTTGGGTATGAAGGCACAGAGGAATATTGTCGAGCGGGCTCATGCTCTTGTGCGGGCGCCAAACGATCCTGTGTGTGGTGATGCACGATGGGTCTGCGCTGTAGAGCTTCATTGACGCTGATTTGAGGTGCTGCGGCCACCGGTGTCGGTACTGAAGCAAGCAGGCCTGCAGTGTGTGCCGTATCTGCGGCGGAGCCATGCGAATTCGGCAGAACGCCTGCAATGGCGGCAATACCAAGCAGGCTAACCAAGGTGACAGACACTGCAGCGGCTGCCATCAAGGGATGGATACGGTTTGAGGTTTGAGTCATGTTCATTTAAAGTTCCGTCAAGTAACCCGCCGTGTGGCGTATGTTGAAATCAACGTCTGAGCCACGAAATTGGATGTATTCAAAGTGTTTCGCGAGTAAGGGGAGGTAACTGCGCTGCTGAATAGATCGAAAAATCAGCCGCTGGCAGTTTCGCAGCGTCAAGTTCAAGCTGAGCGTCCTGCCCGATGCCGGCCACTGGGGCTGTAGTTCTTTTCGTCGGCAATGTGGTGACGATTTCAATGACGACAGGCACCGCACAAAGCATCGGACTTTAAGAATGGGTTAAGGCGCCCCCGCTAAGCTAGGCTGCTTTGCCAAGAAAGAGAAAGATTCCCCATGTTTTCGAGCTCTGTGTCAAAGTTGGTTTGTCTGGCGATGGCGCCAAAGTCATCCACAAGCGCAACAGAGACTAGGAATCACATATTTACATCCAAAGGCAATTTATGAAATGTCCTACCTGCATCACCACCGATCTGCTCATGTCAGAGCGTTTGAACATTGAAATTGACTATTGCCCGCAGTGCCGAGGCGTTTGGCTGGACCGGGGCGAGCTCGACAAGATCATCGAGCGCAGCACGCGCGAAGCCGTGCCGGTTGCTCCAACGGTGGCCCAGCCGGTCACAATCCCGTTACCCGCACAATATGACAACCGGCACGGTCATCGGGACAGTCACCACGATTACCGAGAAAAAAAATCCATCTGGAAAGAACTGTTTGATTGAGAATCAAACTATGAAAGCCATGTGGTACAGCCACCGGAATAAATAATTCAATGAATGCACATAACTTTTTGATCATGGCCATTCCGGCCCTGGTTGCCTTGGGCGGTGGAGTTCTTGCTGCATTTTGGACACCAAGCCACCCGACCCGTGGTCTGATTCAGCACTTTGCGGCTGGAGTGGTTTTGGCGGCGCTGGCTGTTGAATTGCTGCCGGAAATTGAACGTGAGCATGCGCCGAGCTTGGTTTTGGTTGCCTGTTTCGCTGCAGGTAGCTTGTTTATGTATGGCCTGAAGATATGGACGATGGGCCTGGAACATCAGGCAAAACTGTCAGGAAAAACGGGAGGGCTGAGCACCGGTTTGCTGCTGGCGACCTTTATCGATGTCGCAACTGATGGTTTTATCATTGGCGCGGGCTTCGCGGCGGGTGGCGAAACAGGGACTATTTTGGCTTTGGGCCTCTCAGTGGAGCTCTTGTTCCTGGGTCTGGCGCTGACTTCGAGTGCGACGGCGGGCTGGAGAATTGTTGCCATTTCCGGTGCACTGGGAACTACCGTTTTGGTCTTTGCCATGTTGGGAAGTGTCTTGCTCTCGGGTGCATCCCACGCAGTGATTGGCGGAACACTGGCATTCAGTGCCGCAGCATTGCTATACCTCGTTACCGAGGAGTTGCTGATGGAAGCGCATGAAGTAGAAGAAAAGCCAATCTCTACGCTGATTCTGTTTGGCGGGTTCCTGGCGTTTTGGAGTATTCAGTTGATAGGCCGGTAAGCGCTCCTATCTTCAACATCGTCATATCTACGACCGCAAGGGTCCGGCCAACCGCCTGCCTCTGGCGGGTTCCATGTGAATTGAAGCTGGTCAGTCCAACGCCAGCAGGCGGGTCAAAAACTTGTTTGCGCTAGCAAGCCGCCCCATCGACGCCGAACGGCCAATGCGCAACGCAGGCGCAAAATGGACAAAACTCAGTGACGTCACGGAATTGCGTTACTCGGACCCCTCGCAAAAGCGACTTTTTGTAAACAACATCAAAGCATTCGGTTCTGCCAGAAAGTATTCAATGCCCACCGAAATCACTATCGAACGAATCATTCATCCCCATATCCTCACCTGCACCCCCGATACCCTATTGTCCGATGCAGCGCAACGTATGATGGAAACGCGTTGCAGTTCGATTCTGGTGGCAGTGGACGGGGCTATCGTCGGCATCTGGTCGGAGCAAGACGCGCTGGCATTGGATGTGGCCTCCCTGCAGGCATTCCATTCCCCCATCGCGCAACACATGAGCTCTCCGGTCAAAACCATCAATGTCAACACCGGCCTCGGCGAGGCTGCCTTGCTCTTCCGGGAGGAAAAGGTGCGCCATTTCCTGGCAGTGGACGATGACGGAAAGCATAAGGGCATCGTCAGCCAGACCGATATCGTGATAAATCAAGGAATCGAATACTACATTTCCTTGCGCGAAGTGCAATCGGTTCTGAATCGTCAGTATCCGATCATCTCGGGCGCGGCACCTTTGGACGAGGCTGTGAGAAGAATGCATAGCGGCCGCTTCGATGCCCTCATCACGCAATACCCGGACGGCGATTACGGCATCCTCACCGAGCGCGACGTGGTGCGCCTGATCGGCGGCGACAAACCGATCGCCATCGTCGGCGAGCTCGCCAGCCGACCGCTTATTTGCGTTCCCAGCGATACCAGCCTTTATCAAGCGCGCAACCTATTCATAGACAAGCGCATTCGCCACCTCGGCGTCACCGGCAGCGACGGCAAGCTGTTGGGGCTGGTGACGTTCGCCGAACTGCTGGCGAGCATTGAGCAAGACTATGTCCGTGAGTTACGCGAAACACTCAAGAAACGCGAGCGCAGTTTGGTGATTTCCAAGCAGCATCAGCGCTTGGCCGCCAAAGTGTTCGAGAGCACGTTCGAGGGCATCATGATCACCAACGCCGAAAGCGTTATCGAATCGGTCAACCCGGCTTTTACCCAGATCACCGGCTTCATGGCGCATGAGGTGATCGGCAAGACCCCGGCCATCCTTTCTTCTGGCAAGCACCAGGAGCTTTTTTACCGCAAGATGCGCGAAGATATAGCCGCCACCGGTCATTGGCAGGGAGAAATCTGGAACCGGCGTCGCACCGGAGAAACCTATCCGGAATGGCTCACCATCAACGCCGTCAGTAGCGACGACGGCAAGGTCACCAATTATGTCGGCGTTTTCTCCGACATCACCACGCGCAAGGTGGCGGAAGAACAGGTGCTTTTCCTCGCGTATCACGACGGCCTGACCGGCCTGCCCAACCGCTCGTTGTTCATCGACCGGCTGCGCCACGCTATCGTTCACGCCCACCGCGACCGGGCAAAGGTGGCGGTGATGTTCCTCGACCTCGACAATTTCAAGCAGATCAACGATACCCTGGGACATCACATCGGCGACCAACTGCTGCAACTGGTCGCGCAACGCCTGACCAGCTGCATGCGCGAGGGCGACACCGTGGCGCGCCTGGGTGGCGACGAATTCACCGTCGTTCTCGAATCAATCGCCAACACGGGTGACATCGCATACGTCTCGCAAAAAATCATCGACACCCTGTCCCGTCCACTCCTGCTCGATGGACACGAAATCACTGTTACCAGCAGTATCGGTGTCAGCGTCTATCCCGACGACAGCGAAGAGTCCGACGACTTGATCAGGTATGCCGACGCGGCGATGTACCGGGCTAAGGAAGGTGGGCGCAACAATTTCCTGTTTTTCATCGCACCGGGAAAGGAGTAGGACCGACCTCGACGCAACAATGGAGTCCTATTGCGCCGGAAAATCCTGAAGATAAGCCGCCACGTCTTCCATGTTCTTGCGTGTAAGCTCATGGGCCACGGTCTTCATGATGCCCCCCTCGGGGCGTTCCTCGGTGCGCTGAAAAACCGTCAACTGTTTAATGATGTAGTCTGAATGCTGATGCGCGAGTCGCGGGAATTGCTCATTGCCCTGCGCTTGCGGGCCATGACAAGCGCTGCAGGGTGGAATCCCCTTCTCGGCAACACCCTGTTCAAAAATGCTCTTCCCCCCTGCGATGGCTGTCGCATCAGCAGTTGCTCCCGGTATAGGCGCTGGAGTCTTCGCCGCATAGTAGTCCGCCAAACCTTTGATTTGGTCGTCGGTCAAACTCCGGCTCAGTCCCCACATGTATTCATACCCGGCGGGATCGAGGCGGTTGTGACTGCGAAATGCCTTCATCTGTGCCATGAAGTACGTTGGTTGCTGTGCAGCGAGATTGGGGAAGTTCGGGTTGGTCGATCTTCCGTCGATACCGTGGCAAAACGAGCAAACCTGCTGCGCAAGCGTCGTTGCAGAAACTTTTGGATTGGCCAGGTTACGGGAATTCTCGATGCTGGAGCAGCCAGCGCCGAGCACACCCGCCACAACAACCCAAAGAATATGACTAAATTTCATGCTGAATCTCCAATGTTGCAAGGGCGCTTAATACGCGAACCAGACGTACAAGAACGTCGAGTTGTTGTCGCTGGCGTTGCTTGCCCCCGCGTATTTGTTGTAGCGCGTGTACTGGGCACCAATGCGTACGTTTTGCACGGGAATATAGAAGGCTTCATAGGTGGCACCGCTGATAGCAGGATCGCTCTGGTTATTGGTGCTGCCAGTCAGATTGAAGAGTGACAGGCTGCCGCCGTATTTGGCCTGGTAGGTATAGCCCAGCTTGGCCCGCGTCACGATGTTGGTATCGCTCAGACCAGGATTGAGCTGGCCTGCGCTCATGGCATCCGAATATGTTTGCTCCGTCCTCATGTAGGCCAACTGGGCCGTCACCGTGTGCGGATCGAGAATGTACTGGTACTGGGCATCAATGCCGGTATTGCGGAACCGTCCAACCGAAGCCGGGTCGGACGTATCAGTTGGGTCGTCATACACATGCGCAACCATCCCCGAGGTACCAACCATCAGGTTATGTGGCCCCCACTCGTGGGAGAGAGCCAAGCGCCAGTAGGGATTGTTGCTGCCACTCAGTTGGGTTCTGGGGTTGACTCCCGCGGTCATGAAGGAAAGGGCCCGATCCGCGGTACGGTAGGTTCCCACTTCAGCGTAGACAGTCTTGTTCCAATACAGGTAGGCGTTGAGCCCTGCGATGTTGCCACCCGAAGCGAATCCAGGATAGGGTGCAGTACCGTCAATGAACTGGGAACTCGTTGGCGATGGAACCGGCACATATTGCATCCATGCCGCCGCGCTGTTCCAGGGGTCAGTCAGCGAGGGGTTGTTGTTCAGGCTCACCCCATAGATCCAGTCCTGCTTGTCGCCAACGATGTGATTGGCAAAGCGGATGTCGATGTTGTCTGCATTGCTATGACCAGAGAACGATCCGTCCCCGTTGTCAACGGCATAGGGGTCAAAGGTAATTTGGGTAAAGGCGCCAAAGTTATCAGTGATCTTGCCCGCCAAAAATACACTGGCGGTCGCAAGGATTGGGGTCCCGCTTTTGGCAGTTCCTGCAGGGGCGTTGGCAATGCTGGAACTGCTGGCAAGAGCCATGACAGACAGCGGAATGGTGCGCTCACCAATGGTGTAACCCGTCATCTTGAACATTCGTCCATAGGGCGTCAGCTCGGGAAACTGTCCGCCAGCGTGACAAGCAACACAGTTTTGCCCGGTTTGTCGGGCAAAGGCCGGCACGGCCTTTGCCTGCATCGGCAGCAGAAGGGTTAGCAGCGATATCAGTCCGAGACCATATGCCGTGATTTTCAAACGCCAGCGTTGACTTTGATTTGCGGGTGATGACATGGCGGAGGCCCTTCTCTGTGATTCAAATTGCAGTCTGATTCGGGTCATTGCGGCTCGAATGAGAATGAGTTTCGTCTACATCTGATCAATTCGATTGGGGGGTCATCGCTTCTTTACATAAGTTAACTTTGCTGTTGCTATTTTGAGACGCTTGTGCGGGACAGTTGACAGTCAGGAACTGGGATGAATGGCTCGATTGGCACCTTGCTGGCCGGGACGAACGGCTGCTTCGTCCGCCGCCGTGGCGGCGGTGAATGACTGCTCCTTCCTCTCGGAGCGGGTTTGGTTTGCTGCGGGCCTTGCGCGGAGTCGCTAAATCCCGTGGCTGTGAAGCTCGACAAGGCCTTTTGGCGTGTGCAGGGTCGCGGTGATATTGGCCGGGCCTGTCTCCACCGCAATGCCGGTGAGCCCGATGGCATCAAAAGCCGCTTGCAGCTTGACGGCTGTCGGGTGCGTGACGGCAATGCCCTGCAAGCTAACGCCGGAGCGCGGCAGGCTGTTTCTGGGATGCAGGCGCAGCGGCTCGGCGGCATCCGGTTTGCCCCATTGAATCAAGCTGGGCAGTGCGCCGTTGAACAGGCGCTGCCCATCTTCGCGCACGGTGATTTGCCATTGCAACAAGCCACGGCGTGAGTGGCGACTGGCTTGCACTGCGGGTCCGCGGTCGATGCCTAGCGCTTTCAAAGCGCTACGGGCGGCCTGGATATCGTCGGTATTGGCAACAAAATGCACCAGACGCGGCTCAATAGCGACGGCTGCCTGCAGCGCCGCATCGTCCATGTCAAACCAGCGTTTGGCTGTTGCGCTGGCGGGCCGTTTAGCGTCTGGATTGATGGCAATGATTTCCAGATAGGCCAGCGGGTTGGCCGGTGTGGCGATTTTGAACAGGCGGTTATGGGTGCCATATTGCGGGTGCTCACCGCCCGGCCCGGGCGTGACGCCCAGCGTGGCCTCGCACCACTGCACCCCAAGCTCCAGCGTTTGTGCCACGACGACCAAGTGATCAATTTGTGTTTTCATGGCTTGACCATACCATCCATGCCCGCCCCCGGACCTCCAGCAGCCGCTCCAGCCCATCGTGCGTGAGTGTCAGGTTGAACTCTTGCCCGGACGCGTCGGCGCGTTGCTTCAGGCGTGCGGGGGTGAAGATCAAGCCTGTTGTCCCGCGTGAGCAGGCCAACCGGGACATCGACGAGATCATTGCGCACGACCTGGGTGAAGCTGCCGAACCAGCCGCTTTCGGCTTCATTGACGCCAAGGTGCCGGTCAAGTCCTTCATGCATTTTTGGCCTCCAGCCCCCGAGTGCTTTGTGTGAATAGCTCCTGAATTTATAGCGAAAACTAGCCATCTATCAGGTCACGGCCACTGCGCATCCATCGGGTCGTCAAATAAACCCGGCCCGTTGAACCGGGTCCGCTCAATCAGCAGCAAACGCAGCTTGGTCGAGACGCCGCCATTGGCGGAGAAGCCGCCCGCCCGTCCGTCGGCGGCGAGCACACGGTGACACGGTACCACCGGTGCAAACGGGTTGGCGCCCAGCGCCTGCCCCACGGCACGTGCAGCGCCGGGGTCGCCCAGCTGGCGGGCGATCTCGCCATAGGTGACGGTCTCACCCGGCAAAAGGCGGCGCGCCAGCGCGTACACCCGCTGGTGAAACGGCGGCACACCGTCCATGTCGAGCACCACGTTGGACAAGTCCACTGGCGCCGTGGGCGCGCCACTGAGCAAGGCCACCACAGCGCGGATAGCGTCTTGTACCTGGGGTGGCGCGATAGCTTCGCTGCACTGTGGAAACCGGCGGCCCATGCTCGCGCGGGTGGCGGCCTCATCCTGCTCGGGCAGCTGCACACCGGTCAGCCCGCGCTCGCTCCAGGCGATGCCGCAGTGGCCGATGGGTGTGGGGAAGAGGGCGTAGGCTTGGGTTGGCATGATGGAATCGTACTGCTGCGGCCTGCCGGTGCGAGTAGCAAGTTAATATCCCACGGCTTTTCCTCGGATGCCTGCAATAGACTGATAGCGGCACTGGCAATTACCGAACTGGAAGCCCCAAACCCACCTTTCAAAGCAGCGCAATGACAGTTAGCAATTTGGCGCTGATTCCGGCAAGGGAAACAGCCGTCACCGAGCCAAATATCCACCAAATGGGGGATACCCAAACAAAGCGAGCGCCCACAAAATCAAGATCGATGCCTTCCTTGATCCGCTATCGTGTGTCGCTGGACTTCCTCTGCGATCGTGCAGGGGAGGCGGGACTCGACGTCCTGATCGAGCCGATCAACCCGCGCGACATGCCGGGATATTTTCTCAACGATTTCAATTTTGCGGCCGATCTGATCGATGGGATGGGGCACGCCAACCTCAAACTTCAGTTCGATATCTACCACCGGCAGATCATTCATGGCGACGTCCTGACGGGGCTGC
>Ga0209913_1001123_pt1 | contig 16352 bp, 14 predicted proteins | sample PersoiDNA2013203_FD_185805 | JGI IMG/M metagenome (GOLD analysis project Ga0209913, IMG submission 185805) | Permafrost soil microbial communities from the Arctic, to analyse light accelerated degradation of dissolved organic matter (DOM) -... | ecosystem: Environmental > Terrestrial > Soil >... | reverse complement strand
GCTCCCTCCCACATTTAAGCTTCGGAGGGCTTCAAGATAGGGGTTTCTGAACCCATCCTGAAGAATCCTCCTATTCATCATGTAGGTACTTTCCTGTGGTTTACTCTCCTGTAATCGGGGCGTAAGCTTCGCGCGTTTTCATCAATAGCGGAGACCCTCAGTGGGTACTTGTTCAAGTGACAGTCGTCGGCCGGTTTCGGTAACCGGCACAGACTTGGCAAGGTAACGCGCATTCTTTCGATGCCGTTGTCTCGCCAAACAGCGAGAAGCGGCATCCCGGCAGCGACCAGTTCTGGTGCCTGTCTTGATCCCCTCTCATCGACGCTGACCAGCACCTGATTCACCTCAGGCTGCTACGGACGCGCCTGCCTTTTTGCGGTGGGCGGGCCAGGCTGGCTGTGCCTTCTTAATCGGGCGCAGTGCCGTTGGCCGTACCTGCACGACGGTTTCCTCGCGCAGGAGTAACACCATGAACTTCACTCTGTTGAAAGAGTTCTTCGCCGGCTTCCTGCGGACCCGGCATATTGCCCGGCATTTCCGTCGCCTGGCGCTGCTCGACAGCGTCACCGACGCCAGCGTCAGCCGCGAAGTCCCGCCGAGCCTGGCGCAGACCCTGGTGGTCGCCGCCAACAGCAGCGCGGAGCAATTGCTGGGCACCCTGGGCAGTCATGCCGAAGGCTTGAACGCCCAGGAAGCCGACGCGCTACGGGAGCAATACGGCCTCAACGAAGTCGAGCATGAGCAGCCGCTGCCCTGGTGGGTCCACCTGTGGCATTGCTACAAAAACCCCTTCAACCTGCTGCTGACCTTGCTGGCGGTAATCTCCTGGCTGACCGAAGACATGAAGGCCGCCACGGTGATTTTTTCCATGGTGGTGCTGTCGACCCTGCTGCGGTTCTGGCAGGAGGCCAAGTCGAACAAGGCTGCCGATGCGCTCAAGGCCATGGTGAGCAACACCGCGACGGTGTTGCGTCGCGAGGCAGCCAAACCCATCGAACTGCCGATCAAGCAGCTGGTGCCGGGCGACCTGGTCGTGCTGTCGGCCGGCGACATGATCCCCGCCGACTGCCGCGTGCTCAACGCCAAGGACCTGTTCGTCAGCCAGGCGGCAATGACCGGCGAATCGATGCCGGTGGAGAAGTTCGCCCAGCAGCAGGACGCCAAGACGCGCAACCCGCTGGACCTGGAAAACATCCTGTTCATGGGCACCAATGTGGTGTCCGGCGCGGCGACGGCGGTGATTCTGACCACCGGCAACAGCACCTATTTCGGCGCGTTGGCCCAGCGCGTCACCGCCACTGACCGTGCGACCACCTCGTTCCAGCATGGCGTCAACAAAGTCAGCTGGCTGCTGATCCGCTTCATGTTCGTGATGGCACCGCTGGTGCTGTTCATCAACGGTTTCACCAAGGGCGACTGGACCGAGGCGCTGCTGTTCGCGCTGTCGATTGCCGTGGGCCTAACTCCGGAAATGCTGCCGATGATCGTCACCTCGACGTTGGCCAAGGGCGCAGTGTTTCTGTCGCGCAAGAAGGTCATCGTCAAGCGCCTGGACGCGATCCAGAACTTCGGCGCCATGGACGTGCTGTGTACCGACAAGACCGGCACGCTGACCCAGGACAAGATTTTCCTGGCGCGCCATGTGGACGTGTGGGGCGAAGAGTCCGACGACGTGCTGGAAATGGCCTACCTCAACAGTTACTACCAGACCGGCCTGAAAAACCTGCTGGACGTGGCGGTGCTGGAACACGTGGAGGTGCATCGCGAGCTGAAAGTCGCCACCGCGTTCCAGAAGGTCGATGAGATTCCGTTCGACTTCAACCGTCGCCGTATGTCGGTGGTGGTGGCCGAGCAAGGCCAGCCGCACCTGTTGATCTGTAAAGGCGCGGTGGAGGAGATTCTGTCGGTGTGCGACCGGGTGCGCCACGGCGACACCAATGAAGCGCTGACCGATGAGTTGCTGGCGCGCATCCGCCAAGTGACCGCGGCATTCAACGAAGAGGGCTTGCGGGTGGTCGCGGTCGCCGCGCAGCCGATGTCAGACGGGCGCGATACCTACAGCCTGGCGGATGAAAACAACCTGACCCTGATCGGTTACGTGGCCTTCCTTGATCCTCCGAAGGAAAGCACGGCGCCTGCCCTCAAGGCCCTGAAAGCCCACGGCGTGGCCGTCAAAGTGCTGACGGGCGATAACGAACTGGTCACCGCCAAGATCTGCCGCGAAGTGGGCCTGGAGCAGCAAGGCCTGCTGATGGGCAACGACATCGAGGACATGACCGACGCCGAGTTGGCCAAGGCCGTGGAAACCACCAACGTGTTCGCCAGGCTGACGCCGTCGCACAAGGAGCGCATCGTGCGCCTGCTCAAGGCCAACGGCCATGTGGTGGGCTTCATGGGCGACGGGATCAACGACGCACCGGCGCTGCGCGCTGCCGATATCGGTATTTCAGTGGACAGCGCGGTGGACATCGCCAAGGAAGCGGCTGACATCATCCTGTTGGAAAAGAGCCTGATGATCCTGGAGGAGGGCGTGCTCGAAGGCCGGCGCACCTTCGCCAACATGCTCAAGTACATCAAAATGACCGCCAGCTCCAACTTCGGCAACGTGTTTTCGGTGTTGGTCGCCAGTGCGTTCATTCCGTTCCTGCCGATGCTGCCCATGCACCTGCTGGTGCAAAACCTGTTGTACGACATTTCGCAGATCGCGATTCCATTCGATCACGTCGATGAGGAAATGCTCGCCAAGCCGCAACGCTGGCAACCGGGGGATGTGGGCCGTTTCATGGTGTTCTTCGGGCCGATCAGTTCGATCTTCGACATCACCACGTTCGCACTCATGTGGTATGTGTTCGATGCCAACACGCCGGACCACCAGACCCTGTTCCAGTCGGGCTGGTTCGTGGTGGGGCTGCTGACCCAGACGCTGATCGTGCACATGATCCGCACCCCGAAAATCCCTTTCCTGCAAAGCCGTGCGGCGATGCCGTTGATGGTGATGACGGGGGTGATCATGGCCGTGGGGATTTTCCTGCCGATGGGGCCGCTGGCGCACTACTTCAAGCTGCAGGCGCTGCCGTCGCTGTACTTTGTGTTCCTGCCGGTGATTTTGTTGGGGTACATGGCGTTGACCCAGGCGGTGAAGGGCTACTACATCCGTAAGTTTGGCTGGCAATAACACGCTGTATCAAACGCACCTGGACCCGGCTCCCGGCGGGTCCAGGGGTGGTTTCAATTTGCCGCAGCATTCATGGAGTTTTTTATGCAGGCAATCAACAACATCAACCTCAACTCCCTGATCGATACCGTGGTCAGCCTTACTGCGGCGTTTATCCTCGGTGGCTTGATCGGCTTCGAGCGCCAGTACCGCCAGCGCACGGCGGGCTTGCGCACCAACGTGCTGGTCGCAGTGGGCGCGGCGATTTTCGTCGACATGGCCAACCGCCTGGGCGGCGCGGAAGGCGCGGTGCGGGTGGTCGCGTATGTGGTGTCGGGCATCGGCTTTCTGGGGGCCGGCGTGATCATGCGCGAAGAAGGCAATGTGCGCGGGCTCAACACCGCCGCCACCCTCTGGGCCTCGGCGGCGGTGGGCGCCTGTGCCGGTGCCGACCTGATCCTCGAAGCGCTGCTGGGCACGCTGTTTGTGCTGGCGGCCAACACGTTGCTGCGGCCGATCGTCAATAACATCAACCGCCAGCCGCTGGATGTGGTGTCGGCGGAGGTGACCAACATCCTCTATGTGATTGCACAGCGCAGCCAGCAACAGGCGGTCATGGTGTTGCTGGAAGCGGAGCTGGCGCGTAGCAACTACCCGGCCAGTGATGTCGATGTGCGACCGTTTGGCAGTGAAGAAGTGGAGATCGAAGCAACCCTGGTCGCCACGTCGGTGGACGGTGACGAGCTGGACGCCCTGGTGGCGCGTATTTCCACCTCGAGTCTGGTGGTGCAGGCCTTCTGGAGCCCAAGTACCACCGACTGATCGACCCTTGCCAAGCCTAGCCCTGCCAAGGGTTGGCTATGCTCTAGTGAGGAAAAGTCCTACATGCAGTCAGGATTATCCCTTCATAAGAAACATCACCCCATTGCTAAGGTTGATCGCTGCAGCTTTCCGGCAGCAATGATATGGCTTCAAGTGTTCGTGGTGATTTTCAAAGGAAGGGACCAGGCACCCGCCTTCTGGCGATCTGAGGGGCAGTACCGTTCGTCGGAACTGTCAATTCTCACAGGTGGCTGGGTTCCGTGTGATGTGTCAGCGTACTTTGTCCTGTCAGGGGTTTTTATGAGCAAAGCGTTAATAGTGGATGACCACCCGTTTATCCGTGCCACTGTCAAATTTCTGTTGAAACAGGAAGGTTTTACTGAAATCGATGAAGCCGGTAATGGTGCGGATGCCGTGCAGAAGGCCCGGGAAGGGCGCCCGGACCTGGTGATTCTCGACCTGGCGATGCCCAAGTTGGGTGGCCTGGAGGTCATCAGTCGGATCAAGGCCTTGGGCCTGCCATGCAAGATCCTGGTGCTTACATCCTACTTGGCGGTGTTTTTTTCGACCCGTTGCATGCGGGCCGGCGCCATGGGGTTTGTCGCCAAGACCGGTGAGCTGGACGAACTGCAAAAAGCAATCAAGGCCGTGATGTCCAACTACAGCTGCTTTCCCAGCCTGCCCACCAGTTCGGTGCGCCGCGATGATTTGCAAACGACCGAGTGCGAGTTGGTGGAAGCCCTCTCGGATCGCGAGTTGACGGTGCTGCAGAAACTTGCCCTGGGCCTGGGCAACAAGGAAATCGCCGAAGACATGTTGCTGAGCCACAAAACCATCAGCACGTACAAAACTCGCCTCAAGGAGAAGTTGCGCATGTCGTCGGTGGTGCATTTATCCAAGTTCGCCCAGCGCAATCATCTGATCTGAAATGACCGCCACTGCGTTTAAGCGGTTCGCCGCGATCTTATTGATGGGCCTGTTGCCCATGATCGCAGCGGCCGTCGATGAGTCACACGCACTGCGCTTGTTGGGGCACTCTCAGCTCGAAAACGCCAGCCTGATGCTGGACGAAACCGACTGGCGCTGGCTACGTGAGCGGCGCACGTTGGTGATGGGGGTGTCGGCGCCGGATTATGCGCCATTCGACCTGAGCAACAACAACGACGAGCTTGAAGGCATTACCGCCGATTATGCGACGCTGGTGGCGCAGGCGTTGAATGTCACCGTCGAAGTGCGGCGCTACCAAACCCGCGATGAAGTGATTGAAGCGCTCAAGCAGGGCGCGGTGGATTTCGTTGGCTCGGCCAACGGCTATGAAGCCGCGGACCCGCAGTTGGTGCTGTCGCGTTCTTACGCCAACGATCAACCCACCCTGGTCACCCGTATCGGCGACACCCAGGCCCTGAGCGCAGACTTGGCCGGCAAGCGCGTGGCCATGCTGTATCACTACATGCAGCCCGATGCCGTGCAGCAGTTCTACCCCCACGCGCAGTTGCAGCTATTTGCCTCGACCTTCGAAGCCATCGGTGCGGTGGCGTTCGGCCGGGCCGATGTCTACCTGGGTGATGCCATCAGCACCCGGTACCTGATCAACAAGAACCACCTCAATAACGTGCGCGTGGCAGATTTTTCCGGCCTGGAGGTCAACCCTTTCGGGTTCGCGTTCACCCAGGATAATGTTCGCCTGCGTAACATCGTCAACACAGCGTTGGCCATCGTGCCGTTCAACCAGCAGATCGATATTCTGCGCCGCTGGAGTGCTGGCGGCAGCGGTTACATGGAAGCGGAGCGGCTGCGCCTGAGTGACAGCGAGCAGCGCTGGCTGGAGAAACACCCGCGTGTGAAAGTGGCGGTGCTCGACAAGTACGTGCCGCTGTCGTTTTTCAATGAGCAAGGGCAATTCGAAGGGTTGAGCTCCGAGGTGCTGTCGCGGATCAGCTTGCGCACGGGCCTGAAGTTCGATGTGGTGAAGGGCAGTTCGCTGCCTCGACAAATTGACGAGGTCAATGCTGGCCAGGCGGACATGCTGGCGGTGATCACCCCCAGCGTCGAGCGGACCGAGAAGCTGCGCTTCACCCGGCCTTACCTGTCCAGCCCGTATGTGTTGGTGGTTCGCGCCGAAGACGAGCGGCTGGTGACCCTGGAAGACTTGCCCGGAAAGCGCCTGGCGTTCATTCGCAGCAACAGCCTGGGTGAGCAAATCGCGCGGGATTATCCCGGCATTGAGTTTGTCGACAGCGCGAACCCTGAGGAGGCCATGGAGTTAGTGGCCAATGGCGGGGCCGATGCGACCGTGATTTCGCTCATCAGTGCGCGCTATATGATCGCGCGTCATTACCGTGACCGCTTGCGTATGACCAGCACCGTCGGCACGGAGCCGGCGCGGATCACGTTTGGCGTCAACCGCAGCCAGTTGGAGTTGTATTCGATCCTCGACAAGGCGTTGTTGAGTATCACGCCTGAAGAGCTGGATGAGCTGACCAATCACTGGCGCAGCGAGATCATCATTGAAGACAGCTACTGGCTGCGCCATCGCAACGCAATCATCCAGGGCTTCAGTCTCGCCGCGGTGCTGTTGTTGATTACCCTGTGCTGGGCCTTTTACCTGCGCAGCCTGATTCGCAAGCGCGCCCAGGCCGAGCGCGCGTTGAGCGATCAGATGCGCTTTATGAGCGTGTTGATCGACGGCACGCCTCACCCGATTTACGTGCGCGATCGCCAGGGGCGGTTGATGGCCTGCAACAATGCCTACCTCGACGTATTCGGTTTCAAGCTGGAAGACGTGATCGGCAAGACCGTGGCGGAAACCGACACCGGCAACCCGCCGCAAGCCCAGTCTTACCATGACGACTACCTGAAGTTGATGGCGCGGGGCGAGCCGCAGATTCATGACCGAATCCTCAGGGTGCCGGGGGGCGAAGTTCTCACGATTTACCACTGGATGCTGCCGTACCGCGACGGCGACGAGAAGGTCGTGGGCATGATTGCCGGCTGGGTGGATGTGAGTGAACGCCACCGCTTGCTGGGCCAGTTGCAGGAAGCCAAGGACGATGCCGACGCCGCCAACCGCGCCAAGACGACGTTCCTGGCCACTATGAGCCACGAGATCCGGACGCCGATGAACGCGGTGATCGGCATGATCGAGTTGGCGCTCAAAAGCGCCGAGCAAGATCGGGCGGATCGCGATGCGCTGGAGGTGGCGTCGGTGGCATCGCGCGGCATGCTGGAATTGATCGGCGATATTCTGGATATCGCACGGATCGAATCCGGGCACCTGTCCCTGGCCCAGGAACCGGCCAACCTGCATGAGCTGCTGGCCTCGGTGGTGCGGGTATTTGAAGGACTCGCACGAGCCAAGGGGTTGGCGCTGCGCGTGACGCTCGATCCGGCGCTTGATCGCCCGGTGCTGATCGATCCGCTGCGCTTCAAACAGGTGGTTTCGAACCTGCTCAGCAATGCCATCAAGTTCACCAGCAAAGGCCAGGTACAACTGGGCGCCCAGGGGGACGTTACAGAGGATCGACTGCTTCTCAGGTTGTGGGTGCAAGACTCGGGCATGGGAATCAGTGCTCAGGATCAGCAGCGGCTGTTCAACCCGTTTATCCAGGGCAGCAACGCTGAACAGTCGGCCCGCAGCGGTTCAGGACTGGGGCTGGTGATCAGCCGCAGTTTGTGCGAAATGATGGGCGGTCAGTTGCACTTGAGTAGTGTGCTGGGGCAGGGCACCCGAGTGGACGTGAGCGTGGCGCTGACCCTGGCGGCCGCGATGCCGGCGCCGGCTTCTGCACCTGTGCCGCACAGCCCGCCGACGCGCGCGTTGAGTATCCTGGTGGTGGATGACTACCCGGCCAACCGTTTGCTGCTGGCTCGGCAATTGAGCTTCCTGGGGCATAGCATCACCACGGCGGAGGACGGTGTTCAGGGGCTGGCGCTGTGGCAGGCCGGGCACTTCGATGGGGTGATAACCGACTGCAATATGCCCCTGAAGAACGGTTACACATTGGCCCGGGATATTCGTACACAAGAGCGCGAGCGAGGCTTGGTGCCGTGCCTGTTGCTAGGGTTTACCGCCAATGCCCAACCCGAAGAAGCCGAGCGCTGCCGCCAGGCCGGCATGGACGGGTGCCTGTTCAAGCCCACCGGGCTCGAAGACTTGCGATCGGCCCTGGCCCCGCGCATGGCGAGCCCATGCGAGCCGCAAGCCGAACCGGCGTTTGATCTGGGGACGCTGATCATCCTGACGGGGGACGATCGCGCCGCGCTCAACGAATTGTTGATGCCGCTGCTCGACAGTCTGGAAGACGATCACAGGCTATTGCCGTCGTTGCGACGCCAGGCCGACTTCGCCAAGTTGCATGACCTGGCACACCGCGCCAAAGGCGGTGCGCGGATGGTCAAGGCGCACGCGCTGATCACCTGTTGCGAAACCTTGGAGGCCGTGTGTGAACGGCACGACCTCCAGGCGCTGGGTGGGGCAGTTGAGGGCGTCGACCAGGCGATCAATGATTTGCATCACAGCCTGAGCGTTTATTGCAATCAGCCTTGACGCGGGGAGATGTCATTCGGTGGATTTGGGACAACTCCTACACGAAGGGGGAACATGCCTGATTTTGTCTGTGGGATATGTCTGGAAAATGGGCCGCTCTCACTCAACGAGCACTGCCTGCCAGGGGTTTGCCATGCCGAACAACGCACTGACCATCCTGATTGCCGATGAACAGCACCTGCAACGGCTGTATATCGAAAAAATGCTCAACCGGTTGGGGTATCACCGGATTGTGCCGGTGCAAACTTTTGAGGAGGTACAGATCCTCACGGCGATCCCGGCTGAACCCTTTGACGTGCTGATCGTCAATGCAGGGTTGGCGGCCCATGTCGGTGGGCCGCAGGCCCAGGTGCGCCACGTGCTGGTCTATGATCATCTGGACTTGGACGTACCCGTCGGCTCGACACCGGAGGTACTGGTCCGCTTGCCCGGTGTACCGGATAACGTCAATCTTGAACACTTCATGGACATCATCGACCCACCCGAGGCCACCACTGGCCTGCGGGTATTGCCATGGCTACGGGAGTTATCGCGCATGCCGGTGGCTGGGGTTTAGTCCCACTTCGGTGCGATACCTTTGGGGCTGGTCAGGCGATGGCCCCGTTCCAGCCCGGCGATTTGCGCCATGTCGGCAGCGCTCAAGGTCAGATGCAGGGCCTTGAGGTTGCTTTCCAGGTTGGCGCGTCGGGTGGACGATGGGATCACCGCGTAGCCCAATTGCATGGCCCACGCCAGGGCCACTTGCGCCGGGGTAGCTTGATGGCGTTCGGCGATCTGTTGAATCACCGGGTCTTTCAGCACCTCGCCGTAGGCCAGGGTCATGTACGAGGTGATCTGGACGCCATGGGCGGTGGCGAAATCCACCACCTTCTGGTTTTGCAGGTAGGGGTGCAGCTCGATCTGGTTGGTGGCGATGTTGTCCGCACCTACCGCAGCAATCGCCTGCTGCATCAGATCGACAGTGAAGTTGGAAACGCCGATCTGACGGGTCAGGCCCAGGCGCTTGGCTTCCAACAACTGGCCCATGAATACGGCGACGGGCACCTGGTCTTCCGGCGATGGCCAGTGGATCAGGGTCAGGTCCAGGTAGTCGGTCCTGAGCTTGCGCAGGCTTTCTCTGAGGCTTGGTATCAGTTGGCCTTCGGCGAAATTGGCGATCCAGATCTTGCTGGTGATAAACAGCTCGTCACGCGGCACACCGCTGGCGGCGATCGCTTGGCCGACGTCGGCTTCATTGTCGTAGATCTGTGCAGTGTCGATGACGCGGTAGCCCAGTTCCAGGCCGGTGCTCACGGAGTCGATCACCACCTGGCCTTGCAGGCGGAAGGTGCCGAGGCCGAAGGCCGGGACGTTGTGCGTGGGGATAGACATCAGTAACTCCTGAAGGGGGGTGAACAATGGAGTCGAGTATCCGCCCGTCGTTCCTTCGGAAAAACCGTCAAATCCGAAAAGAACTCTTTACCGCAAATCACGAATGGCCAGACGGCTGGTCGTTGCGGCCGCCTGGCTTGCCCGTGCGTTGCAGGCAAGCCAGCTTCCATTGCTCAGCCGATGGCGTGTTCGCGCAAGCGCTTAGCTGCACTGCGCAATAGCTGCTCGGTGCTGTCCCAGCCGAGGCAACCATCGGTCACCGACACGCCGTATTTCATCGCCGGGCCCAATGGCTGGCAACCTTCGAACACGTGGCTTTCGAGCATCATGCCGATCAGCGAAGTGTCGCCCTGCAGGCGTTGTTCCAGCACCTCATTGAACACCGCCGGCTGACGCAGCGGGTCTTTGCCGCTGTTGGCATGGCTGCAATCGACCATGATCCGCGCGGCTACCTTGGATTTGGCCAGGTCTTGCTTCACCTGGGCCACGCTCTGCGCATCGTAGTTTGGCCCACGGTGACCGCCGCGCAGCACCAGGTGAGTGTCGGGGTTGCCCGGGGTCTGGATGATCGCTGGGTGGCCCTGGCTGTCGACGCCGAAGTGTCGGTGCGGGTGGGACGCCGAGCGCATCGCATCGCAGGCAATGGCGACACCGCCGTCGGTGCCGTTCTTGAAGCCGACGGGCATGCCCAGGCCGCTGGCCATTTCGCGGTGGATCTGCGACTCGGTGGTGCGCGCACCGATGGCGACCCAACTGAGCAGGTCTTCAAAGTAGCCGGCGGCCATGGGTTGCAGCAGCTCGGTGGCGACTGGCAGGCCCAGGCGCAGCATTTCGCGCATCAGTTCGCGGGACAGGCGCAGGCCAGCCGCCATGTCATCGCGGCCATCCAGGTGCGGGTCGTAGGCCAGACCTTTCCAGCCGATGGTGGTACGCGGTTTTTCGACGTAGGCGCGGATCACCAGCAGCATCTGGTCGCTGACTTCCAACGCCAGTTTCTTCAGGTTGCGTGCGTACTCCATGGCCGATTCCGGGTCGTGGATCGAACACGGGCCAACGATCACCAGCAAACGTGAATCTTCGCCATTGAGGATGGCGCGCACGGCTTGGCGATGGGCGTGGATTTGTTCATTGAGGAATGGGCTGAGAGGCAACTGGTGCTTGAGCTCAAGGGCGCTGGGCAAGCGCAAGGTCAGTGCTTCATTGGCGCGGGTCAGGGCAGAAACGGGCAAAGCGGCGACGGAGGAGTTCATCTTCAAGGCTTCCTGGGCAAGCGGCGGGCGATTCCCGCGCGCTCTGCCCTACTGGGGTGTTCGACAATTGGCCGTAGTGGCTACGTGTGCTGGCTTGCCACCGATAGGTGACCGATCGGAGGCGGCAGGCTGTCCCGAGCGGAGCTTGCTAAATCGCCATGCAGTGCAGGTGTCGTAGCGGTAATAGGTGGCGTAGTTCATGTCGTGATTCCTTTAAATGTTCTTGATCAAACAAAGTGTTCAGGGCTGAAAAAGCAAAACCCCCGATCGGGGAGCCGACCGGGGGTTAGATTTCTCTGGTAGGCGACCCCTTGAACAGTGGGCGCCGATTTCAGGTATCAGGCGCGCCAGTGGCTAAACCAATACCCAAAATAAAAGCTGACTCGTGCACTCAAACCGTCCACACGGGTAGCCGACACCGAGCGCGAGGCGCTGGCAGCAGGGCAAACCTGGATGTGGGTGAGTTGCAACATGGTGTTTCTCCAAATGATGGTGGGAGCTTACTAGAGGCGCACGGGTGGATTCAATCAGTAATTTCTATTGCGTGGAGGTACTTACGGCTATGGGGTGAGTGCCGATATGCTGGTTGCCACTCGATAATGATTGCTGGGACGCGACCATGACTGCCTTGACCCTTGCGGTTGCTCAATCCATTTCCATCGCGGGCGACGTGCCTGCCAATATCCAACGGCACCTGGCGTTCATGCGCGCAGCGGCTGAGCATGGCGTGCAACTGCTGGTGTTTGCGGAGTTGTCGTTGACCGGCTATGAGCCGTCCTTGGCGGGTGAATTGGCGATAGCACCCGCGGACGCACTTTTAACGCCGCTGCGCGAGATGGCGCGGGCGCTGCGCTTGACCGCCGTGGTGGGCATGCCGATCCGCTTGGCGCCAGGGGCGGGCGTGTCGATCGCCGCATTGGTGCTGGGGGCAGACGGTTCGCTTGCGGTTTACACCAAGCAGCATCTGCATCCCGGCGAAGAGGTGGCGTTTGTCGCGGGGCAGGGCGGTGTTGCACTCGAGTGGGGGGATGACCGAATTGCGCTGGCGGTCTGCGCAGACTTCTCCCACGCCAGCCATCCACGGCAGGCCGCACAAGCGGGCGCCACGGTATACGCCGCCGGTGTGCTGATCAGCGAAGGCGGCTACGCAACGGACAGTGCGCTGCTTCAGGGCTATGCCGCCGAGCATGGCCTGGTGGTGTTGATGGCCAATCACGGTGGCCCATCGGGCGGCTGGGCGTGCGCGGGGCGCAGTGCTATCTGGGCCGCCGATGGGCATCTGCTTGCCGCCGCGCCGGGTGTGGGCGATGTACTGGTCATTGCTCATCGCGACGCCGGGCGCTGGACCGGCCGATCGGTAGCGCTGTGTGCTGAAGAGGTTCGATGACATGACGTTTCACTTGCGCGCGGCGACTGATCAGGACCGCTCATTTGCTCGGACGCTGACCTACGAGGCCATGCGCGACTACTACGCGCAATACGGTTTGCTGTGGTCCAACGATGGTTTCGACGTCGCCTGGGCGGGGCGCGAGAATTGGTTGATTTGTAGCGACGACACCGTGATGGGCTTTATCAGCCTGAGTCGCGATAGCCAGGCGCTGTATATTCGCGAGTTGCATATTCTCGAACCTTTGCGTGGGCGCGGAGCAGGCAACTGGGTACTGGAGCAAATGGCGCTCAAGGCGTGCGGTCTAGGTCGCGGTCTTTTACGATTGACCGTGTTTAAAACCAATCCGGCAAAAAGGCTTTATCAGCGCAAGGGTTTGCAAGTTGCGGGTGAGGAAGCGTGCTTCTGGCGCATGGAGCGCGATTGTCAGTCCAACCCTGTGGACCAATAAGTGACTCATTTGCGCAAAACAGGCACAGCTGTTTAATAAGCGCATACTGCGTTTAGGACAATATTTCCTGTTCCTGCCTCAGGGGCTCATTCTCGGCAAGGATGATGCCTTCTTTCATGCCCAGAAGGACCGCTACCTTATGGGCCTCTCCACGCCGCCCTTTCTTGCGCCCGGCGAGCACCTGATAAGTGGTTGCCGGGTCGACACCGTGTTCCCGGGCAAACGCTTGAACTGACTTACCTTGGTGTTCAAGCCAAGCCTTGGCTTGTGCAGCAGTACGAATTCCGGGCATAGTTCAAAACCGTTCAAGTTTGTTTGACCAAGGGATGAACGTATCACCTCTTGAAGGGTGCCAATTTAGGATCATACATCCAAATGAGTGGAATCGGTTCGCGTTTAAGGCAAGAAAGAGAGCGGCTTGGCTTGTCGCAAAAAGTGTTTGGTGAAATTGGAGGCGTAGAAGCGAACGCGCAAGGAAAATATGAAAACGGTGGGCGTGCCCCGAAAGCCGATTATTTATCGCGTGTGGCCGAAAGAGGCGTGGATCTCCTTTACGTATTAACGGGCGCACCCACGCCGGCTCAAATGGATAACCTGAGTCATATCGAAGAAAAAGTGCTGGGCGACTACCGGTCGATGTTCAAAGAGGACCAGGATGCAATCAGCCGGTTGACCTCCACGTTGGCTGAACATTCGGCAACCCTGAAAGTGAACGGCAAATTCAAGCTATAGCCCAGGATTCCTGACCTTTCGCCCAGAAAACAGTGCTGCTCGTCGTTCGACGGGCACGCTCTTCGCGCTCAAGCGCTATATATATGACACTTGCAACTAGGTCTGCACCTTGGTTTTTTGCTAAGGTGTTCAGCAACCTATAAGACCATATCGCGAGGTGTCTGCTTGATTAGGGTGCTAGTAGTCGATGATCATGATCTCGTTCGTACAGGCATTACACGAATGCTGGCTGACATCGATGGCCTGCAAGTAGTCGGCCAGGCTGAATCGGGGGAGGAGTCCCTGATCAAGGCTCGGGAGTTGAAACCCGATGTGGTGTTGATGGACGTCAAGATGCCTGGGATCGGCGGTCTTGGTGCCACTACCAAATTGTTGCGCAGCCATCCGGACATCAAAGTCGTGGTGGTCACCGTGTGCGAAGAAGACCCGTTTCCTACGCGCCTGCTGCAGGCGGGCGCAGCGGGTTACCTGACCAAGGGCGCAGGCCTGGCAGAGATGGTACAAGCCATTCGCCTGGTATTTGCCGGCCAGCGCTACATCAGCCCACAGATCGCTCAGCAGTTGGCGATCAAATCCTTCCAGCCCTCCAGCGACTCGCCGTTTGACGTGCTGTCCGAGCGGGAAATCCAGATCGCCTTGATGATTGTCGGCTGCCAGAAGGTGCAGGTCATCTCCGACAAGCTGTGTCTGTCCCCCAAGACCGTCAACACCTACCGCTATCGCATTTTCGAGAAGCTCGCCATCAGCAGTGATGTTGAATTGACCCTGCTCGCAGTGCGCCACGGCATGGTGGACGCCAGCGCCTGACATGACCACACCGTTTGATCCGAGTGCCTTTCTCTCGACCTGCAGCGGCCGCCCCGGCGTGTACCGCATGTTCGACAGCGAGGCGCGCCTGCTGTATGTGGGCAAAGCCAAGAACCTGAAAAACCGCCTGGCGAGTTACTTTCGCAAGACCGGCCTCACGCCGAAAACCGCCGCCCTGGTGGCGCGTATCGCCCAGGTCGAAACCACCATCACCGCGAATGAAACCGAGGCGCTGCTGCTTGAGCAGACGCTGATCAAGGAATGGCGGCCGCCCTACAACATCCTGCTGCGTGACGATAAATCCTACCCCTACGTGTTTTTATCTGACGGCAACTTCCCGCGCCTGAGTATTCATAGGGGCGCGAAGAAGCAGAAGGGCAAATACTTCGGACCTTACCCCAGCGCCGGTGCGATTCGCGAAAGCCTGAGCCTGCTGCAAAAGACCTTTTTCGTGCGTCAGTGCGAAGACAGTTTCTACAAGAACCGCACCCGGCCGTGCCTGCAATATCAGATCAAGCGTTGCAAGGCGCCCTGTGTCGGCCTGGTTGAGCCGGCGGAGTACGCCGAGGATGTGCGCCATTCGGTGATGTTCCTCGAAGGGCGCAGCAATGCCCTCACCGACGAACTCTCCGGCGCCATGGAGCAAGCCGCGGGCACCCTGGATTTCGAGCGAGCCGCCGAGTTGCGCGACCAGATCTCCCTACTGCGCCGTGTGCAGGACCAGCAAAGCATGGAAGGCGGAACCGGCGACGTCGATGTGATCGCTGCGTTCGTCAACCCGGGTGGCGCCTGTGTTCACCTGATCAGCGTGCGTGGCGGTCGGGTGCTGGGCAGCAAGAACTTCTTCCCGCAGACCGGTATCGACGAGGAGGTCGCTGAAGTCATGGCCGCGTTCCTGGGCCAGTATTACGTCAGCAGCCCTGAGCGCGATTTGCCGTCGGAACTGATCGTCAACGTGGTGCATGAAGACTTCCCGACGTTGATCGAGGCCATCCACGCGTTGCGCGGCCGTGAACTGGACATCAGCCACCGCGTGCGCGGCACGCGTGCGCGTTGGCAGCAACTGGCCGTGACCAACGCCGAGCAGGCCCTGAGCGCACGCCTGGCCAATCGACAGCACGTGGCCGCGCGCTTCGAGGCCCTGGCCGAAGTCCTCAACCTGGACGAGCCGCCCCAGCGCCTGGAGTGCTACGACATCAGCCACTCCAGCGGCGAGGCCACGGTGGCGTCCTGCGTCGTGTTCGGGCCGGAGGGGCCGATCAAATCCGATTACCGGCGCTACAACATCGAAGGCGTCACCGCTGGCGACGACTACGCCGCCATGCACCAGGCCTTGACCCGCCGCTTCAGCAAATTGAAGGACGGGGAGGGCAAGCTGCCCGATATCCTGCTAGTGGACGGCGGCAAGGGCCAGCTGTCCATGGCCCGCGACGTGCTCAACGAACTGGCGGTGCCCGACCTGATCCTGCTCGGCGTGGCCAAGGGCGCCACGCGCAAGGCCGGCTTCGAGACGTTGTACTTGAATGATGCCGCCCATGAGTTCACTTTGAAGGGCGACTCGCCTGCGCTGCACCTGATCCAACAGATCCGTGACGAAGCCCACCGTTTTGCCATTACCGGCCATCGCGCCCGTCGCGGCAAAACCCGGCGAACCTCAACCCTGGAAGGCGTGGCCGGGGTAGGCCCGACACGCCGACGCGACCTGCTTAAACATTTTGGTGGCTTGCAAGAGCTCTCCCGTGCCAGCATTGACGAAATAGCCAAAGCACCCGGTATCAGTAAAAAGCTCGCTGAGTTGATTTATGCAAATCTGCACAGCGAGTAGAATGCCT
>Ga0209913_1001121_pt1 | contig 16365 bp, 15 predicted proteins | sample PersoiDNA2013203_FD_185805 | JGI IMG/M metagenome (GOLD analysis project Ga0209913, IMG submission 185805) | Permafrost soil microbial communities from the Arctic, to analyse light accelerated degradation of dissolved organic matter (DOM) -... | ecosystem: Environmental > Terrestrial > Soil >... | reverse complement strand
AACTGATTTGTCCTGTCTATGATTCTGTCGCAGGTTAGGCCATCAAAGCTCAGCCAGATTTTGATAACTGGCTACTGAATGTCGTTCGCAAAGGAGCTTGGTTTCGCCGTGGTGTGTGGTGGTCGAGCCATTAAGATACCGATTGGCGCCTTTAATGGATCAGCCGGAGATTCTTGATCGGCGACGTGATTTGTGTCACGCAGAGCGTAAGCAGTGGATGCTTCTGAAGACCTGTGTGGCTCATCACAACAGAAGCCGAAAAAGCGAACGTCTCAAGACATTAAAGCGCTGAGAGAGCAATCCCAGGGCTTCAGGTGGTCGACGTATCGGGATTCCTTCAGATATCTATTGGATAGCTATTGGGACGTCCCGTGCCCTGCATGTGAAAGCAAAGCGTTCCTACGTGTCGATCGCATTCAGGAGGAAGTCATTGAGCAGCTTCTGATCGTCAAAAGGCTGAGCCTACTAGGCGTGAAATTCCATTTTGTAGGTGACCTTAACCAGTCGATTTATGAGTTCAGGAAATCGAATCCTGCGAACGTGCGTAAAGTGGCTGGCGGCCCGGCTAGAACTGCAGGTGACGAAAGCAGGCCCTTACTGCCCTATGGATATTGAGTCAAAACTGGCGTGGCGCATATTCCTTCACGACGGCCTCCAGTTCTTGGTGGAACACGGCGTCGGAGACGGTAATCAGACTTGGTCGGACTGGGCCCGGGCAGCAAAAATTGCGCTTGGAAAGCTGCCAGATCAAACATTCGTACCTGTAGAGTGTTATCGCTGATGCAGAATTGAACCATCTGCCGACTTGGCGTTGCCCCATAATTATTCAGCCCAAAGTCAGACCTGCTAACGCTTTACGAAGCAAAAGCTTGGGTAAGCGAAATTTCGGTAGCTGGGTCAATTCTGCATCAGCGGCAACAGGCCGGCATCATTGGCGGTCAGCGACTCGAGTTCTTTGATGGTAATTTTGGCCATGAAACGGACTCCCCCTACTTTTACCCCCACAAAAACGTCGGCTCTTGATGGACGTTACTGGACTCTCGTAGAGCAGAACACCGCTGGAGCTCAAGTAAATACTAGCTTAGAAAAATCCAGAGTGAAATTTTGGAATCTTTCAAGAAGTATGAAAAAGGAGATGGGGTGCTAGGGGTAGAGTGTTCGAATCACTCCGTCCCGACCATATTTTTCAATGACTTAGCCGCTTTTTAGCGGCTTTGTTGTTTCTGCCATAGTGACTTTCCGAGTCACCCTGGCCTTTTCCTTCACGCTTCCCTCCTTTTCAGAATCGTCAGCGCTGGTGCGCGCGAGTCGGTTGGCCAACGCATGAGCGCTATCGAGCAAGCGTTGCCGGGCCGTCCACGTTCGATGAGCCTCCCAGAGGCTGAATAGGTTGGCGAGAAACCTCGGCTTTTTTCTCAGGTTGCGGCTGCAGGACCTGACGGGGAAGGGGCATGACGCGCTCTTGCAGGCCCGCACTCGATTACTGCACGCGGCCAAGGCATCCCCGGTGATTGACTATCTGATGGAGGATGGGCTGGCAGATGCGCCGCAAATCAACGTCAGTATTGATCGGGAAAAGGCCGAAGCGCTCGGCGTCAGTTTTGATGTGATCAGTTCAGCGTTGTCCTCAGCGCTGGGCTCGGAGCAAATCAACGAATTCGCTAATCAAGGCCGCATGCAACGGGTGATCGTTCAGGCCGAAGGCAGCAGTCGGCAGACGCCTGATGCATTGCTGCGCCTGCAAGTCCCCAACCGTCAGAACCGCCTGGTACCGCTGGAGGCGTTTAGCCGTTTTGAGTGGCAGGTTGGCCCCCTGCAGATTGCGCGTTACAACGGTTCGGCGTCGTTGCGTTTTTCCGGTGACGCCGCGCCGGGATACAGCACCGGGCAGGCGATGGAAGAACTGAAGAGCATCGCCCGTCAACTTCCCGCCGGCTTCAGTCTGGAATGGGCCGGGCTGTCGCTTCAGGAACAGCAGGCCAGCGATCAGGTGCCGTTGTTGGTGGGGTTGTCATTGGTTGTGGTGTTGCTGGTCCTGGTGGCGTTATACGAAAGCTGGACCATTCCCTTTGCGGTATTGCTGGTCGTGCCGGTCGGTATGTTCGGTGCAGTGGCTGCGGTGAAGATCATGGGTATGCCCAATGACGTGTATTTCAAGGTGGGGCTGATCACGATCATCGGTCTCTCGGCAAAGAATGCGATTCTCATCGTCGAATTCGCCAAAGCGTTGCATGCTCAGGGCGCGCCCTCGCACAGGCGGCCCAGGCTGCACGCTTGCGGTTCCGCCCCGTCATTATGACCTCGATGGCCTTTATTCTCGGCGTGGTCCCGCTGGCGGTGGCCTCCGGGGCCGGTGCCGCCAGCCAACGGGCAATCGGTACCGGCGTGATCGGTGGCATGCTTGCGGCAACGCTGCTCGGTGTCTTGTGAGTACCGGTGTTCTTTGTCTGGGTACTGTCCATGGCGAGTCGCTTGCGAACGCGCCGTGCCCTGTTCACCGAAACAATAATCGAGAAGGGTGAGTGATGACCGCAGCTAACGCCGCGCCGCTTTCACTAGATCGTTTCCCGTGCTTCTTCCTGAATCCATTCCACGAACGCCTTGATCTCAGGCCTCTGCACGGCCTCCGGCCGAGTGACGACGTAATACGCAAATCTTGCTGGCCAAGGCTTGTCCATCACTTGCACAAGACGGCCCGCAGCGATTTCCTCGCGCGCGTACTCCTGAGGTACTAAAGCCAGCCCCTGGCCGGCCTCTGCGGCGCGAATCAGCAGGAAATCATCTTCAAAGGCGGTACCCCGTTCGGCGCGCGGGTCTTTTGCGACGCCATGTGCGGTGAGCCACAAGGCCCAGTCTGCGCGATCGGAATCGTGCAGCAATGGGAAGTTCAGGCAATCCTCGGGCTCCATGAGTTCGGGGCTTGCGGCCACAAAGGCGGAACTTGCGACCGGCACCAGTATGGGCGCCATCAAGCGTGTGACATCCAGGCCAGGGTAGCTTCCCAACCCATGCCGCAGTGCCACATCGACCCGGTCCCGACGCATATCCACCACGGCGGAAGTCGCCTCGACGCGTACCTCAATGTGCGGATGCCGCAGGTTGAAACGGCCCAGCCGCGGCACCAGCCATGAGGCTGCGAACGTTGCGACTGTACTAACGGTCAGGGTTTGCCGGGATTTGATCTCCTCCAGGGACTGCAAGGCCACTTGCATTTGCTCGAAAGCCTGGAACAGCGCGGGATGAACGCTGGCCCCTGCTTCCGTAAGGCGCAAACCGCTCCGCTCTCGCGTAAAAAGCGCCATTCCGATTCGATCTTCCAGCAGTCGAATCTGTTGGCTGACCGCGCCTGACGTGACGCTCAAGGCTTCAGCGGCAGCTTTCATACTTCCTCGTTGGCCAACCTCAACGAAGGTTCTTAATGCAAGAAGAGGCAGTGACGTTGCCATCGGCTTTAGTTTTCCTAAATGTGGTACGCAAAAATGATCGTTTCCGCTTACGAAGCGCCAACGCGATGATACATCGTGTTTAGAGGTACTAAGTTAATTTAGCAAAACTAAATCAAATGGGATGCACAATGAATAACCCTCGCTGGCGCCTTTGCCTGATATTGCTATGCACGACTCAATTCGTCGCACTGCTCGACTTTTCCATCACTATGATTCCGCTGCCGCAAATTCAGGAAAGCCTGGGCTTCACGCCTGGCGCCTTGCAGTGGGTGATCAACGCGTATGGTGTCGCCATTGCAGGTTTCCTTCTGCTGGGCGGGCGTGCTGCCGACATGTTTGGCCGTCGCCGTGTGTTCCTGATTGGCCTGGTGATTTTCACCCTAGGTTCGTTGCTCGGTGGTTTCTCGCAAACTCCCGCCATGCTGATCGCCACCCGAGCCATGCAAGGCTTTGGCGCCGCTCTGTTTTCACCGGCAGCGTTTTCACTGCTGCTGGCACTGTTTCCCGACCAGGCATCGCGTAATCGAGCGCTGGGTGCCTGGACGGCGGTGGCGGCGAGTGGCTTTGTCGCGGGCCTGATTCTCGGGGGGGGCATTACCGATGTCCTGGGCTGGCGCTGGGTCCTTTGGATTAATGTACCGGTCGGTGTGCTGGTGATCGCATTGTCAGGTTACCTGCCGACGGGCGAGCGTGACGTCGCCATGGCGGGCAGGCGCCTGGATATCGGCGGTGCCGTGTTGGTTGCCGGGGGCGCCGCGACGCTGGTGTTTGCGTTCGCCAACAGCGAGCACGTCGGGCTTGCGTCTCCAATCACCTTTGGGCTGGTTGCCCTGGCTTTGGGTTTGCTCGCCTTGTTCGTCTGGGTTGAAAGCAAGGTGGAATACCCGTTGATGCCTATCCCGATTTTCTGGCGACGCATGACGGGGGGCGCGAACCTGGTGTCGCTGCTCGCGAACACGGCACTGGGCCCGACGTTTGTCGTTGTGGCGTTGTACATGCAGGAAGTCCTCGGTTTTACCGCGACCCAGACGGGGTTGGGGCTGCTGCCGATGGCGATTGCCTTCACCCTCTCCAGTGCCTGGGTAGGCCCGAGCCTGATCGCCAAGGTTGATACCAAGCCGGTAATTCTGGGGGGCATGGCGTTGTTCGTCTGTGGTCTGGCCCTGCTCGGCCTGTGCCTGGCTGTAGATACCTCCTGGGCCGGCTCTATCCTTCCCGGCACGTTGCTGGCGGGCATTGGGTATGGCATCGCGTTTCCTGCCTGGACAGTAGCGGGTATTGAAGGCGTGGATGCCGTCGACCATGGCTTGGCGGGAGGCATGCTGACCACGACCCAGGAGGTGGGTTCGGCAGTTGGCTTGGCCGTGGGGGTGGCGGTGAGCATCGCTGTTCTGGCGGGCGGAGGCACTGAAGTACAAGGCTTCAGCTACGCCATCCTGGTTTCCGCCTGCATGGTGGTGGTCGGCGCTGTATGTGCCGCACTCATCTTGCCCGGCAAGGTCCAAAGCGTGGCTGTCGCAACGTAAGCTCACCCGTCAACCGCTGACCTGGCTCGCCCTCGTCTTCTGAACTGACGAGGGCGAGCTGCGGTAACGCGCCACAGCGACTGCCCAATCAGGCCGCCGGACCTTCCAGTTGTACTTTCCACGGCGGCACGAAGGCCAGATCGTCGCGCGAAAACTCGGCTTCAAGCGCCAACAACCCTCGCTTCTTGTCCAGACCACCGCTGTAGCCGGTCAGGTGACCCGTGGCGGCGATTACGCGATGGCAGGGCACGATGATCGATATCGGATTGACCGCGTTGGCCATGCCGATAGCACGAGCGGAGGAGGGCTTGCCCATTGCCTTTGCCAACTCGCCATACGTGGTAGTGGTTCCGTAGGGGATCTCCCTGAGCAACGCCCACGCTTCTTTGAGAAACGCACTGCCAGCGGGGGCGAGCGGTATGTCGAATGTTTGGCGGGTACCGCAGAGGTATTCACGCAATTGCAGGCAAACCGCAGCGGCAGCCTGCTGGTCCAGGATGGCGTCTCGGTATTCAGGCCTTTCGCTGAAATCGAGCCTTATCAGTGCACCATTTTGGTCAAGCAGCATGTGGATCATGCCCAGGCGGCTATCGAGATAGCCTTGGAACAGGCGCGTTTGGGCAATAGACATGTTAGCGGTCTCCGGTTACGAGGCTGAGCAGGGGAGTGCCCGCCGGGCACTCCAGGTATCGAGCGCTTACCAGTGCTGAGGGAAGGGCAAAGGACCGCTACGTGAGGGGAACAGGGGCAGTACTTCTTCTGCCAGTTCCTGAAGAATCTCTTTTGCCGGGCGTTCCGCCATCTGGATGCCCAGTGCGGCGTGGTTAACGCCGGCATCGCGCCATTCGCCAAGCAGCTCGATCAGCCCGTTACGCCCGGTCTTGAGTACATACCCGCCCCGTAGCGGCGTGCGCGGGAAGTCCGGGTCCACCGCCAAATCGATCCATTCATTGGTCATGTGCGGACGGAAACCACCGCTCGGGATGTTGGCGCGCCAGGTGCGGATTTTTTCCGCCAGGCGGCGCGGCCCCATGATGTTCTGGGTGGAATCGGGAAAGGTCAGCCAACCATCGGCGTGTTCGCCCAGCCATTGCATGGATTGCCGAGAAGAGCCGGTAACGATCAGCGGAATACGGCCTGTAACGGGCTTTGGCAGCAGTTGTGCTTCGTTCAGGTGGCCAAGCGGCGAATGGATCATCGGCGCTTTTACTTGCAGCAATTGTCGAAAGTAATCCACCGAATGGGCAAAGCGTTCACCGCGCTCGCTATGCTCGAGCCCATAGGCGGGGAACTCCACTGGGCGATCGCCTGATGCGATGCCCATCACCAGCCTTCCTCCCGACAGTTGGTCTATGGTCGCAGCGGCTTTGGCCAAGTCTATGGGGTGGCGTAGCGAGAAAATCGCGCTACCGGTCACAAGGCTGACCTGTTTGGTGCGTGCGGCAAGATAGGCAAGGTAAGTGAACGGATCAAACAACTGCCCCGCATCACCAAATGAAGGGTCGTACAGGGGGACATCGCGGACCCAGGTGGCGGCAAAGCCCAGCCGATCGATTTCACTGACTAAATCCGCCTGGCCGGTGAGTACCGACATATCACCTTCGTAAAACCGCAGCGGCAAGAAGATCCCCAGCGTCAGTTGGTGTTGCTCGAACATGCGGCGGTAGCCAGGGTGCCCGGCGAAAGTCGCGGCATCCGCTCCCCGGATCGATGAAGGCGCAATGTGCGTTATGTTTTCGCTCATACCAGTTCCTTGGTGGGTGGGGTTATGGGCCAGTCGCCGGGTGCGGCAGCGAAATGCCACGTTGCACGGCTGGACGCAGGGCGACGCGCTCATACCAGCCCGTCAGATGGCGATGCTGGCTGAAGTCGAAATGGATGATGCGGGCGATGTGCATCCAGCCGAAGGTGGCTATATCGGCGATCGAATATTCGTCGCCCGCCAGCCATGTGTGCTCTGCCAAGCGCTGATCGAGTGTGCTGAATGTCGATTCAGTCAATTCCCGATAGCGCGCGATGGTTGCCGGGTTTGTTGAGCTTTCGAATAACTCGAAATGCACGCGTTGGCCCAACAAGGGTCCCATGCTTGAGGTATGGAACATCAGCCAGGTGATGGCCGACCAGTGTGCCTGCGGTTCCTCGGGCAACAGGCGAGCTGTTTTCTGCGCCAGGTAAAGCAGGATGGCGGCGGACTCGAACAGGGTTATGCCTGTCGCAGTGTCTATCAGTACTGGGATTCGTCCATGCGGGTTGAGTTGGAGAAAGTCAGGTTGACGGTTCTCTCCCTGCTCAATATGGACGTGCTTCAAGGTGTAGGCGAGCCCCAATTCCTCCAGGGCAATGGTGATTTTGAAACCGTTGGGTGAGCTGTCGGTATAGAGAATGAGGTCAGGCGTTTTCGTCATTGTTTTAACCTTGAGGAACCACGGACTAGTCGAGTTGCTAATAGTCATGGTAGTCAAGAAAAAACGGGTTTAGAAACGATGATTTTTATTTCGTGGCATTAGTATTTCTAAACCATGATCGGGTTTTCACATTCGTATAAAAAGTAGTGCCTTTGGAAAACTGCAACGCACTAGAAACAAACAGTTACTATTTATTAGTGGCGTTGCCATGTGCGGCAGCAGCGTGCTGAAAAAACAAATAGTCAATTTCCGTTAAGTCCCCATTCGCGGGAATGAGTCTACAAGTAAGAAGATGCCGTTAGTACCAGCAAGGTGTGGGTGATATTCGAGCTTGCGCGTAGTGTAGTCGCCGTATGTTGGTGGGGCTTAAGTTGAGGTTAGAAAAACTAAATCATGGAGTTAGGTAAAATGATTATACATTTATAAACGCCAATGATAATTTTTTTGAAGTTGCCGAGGCTGATCTGAATCAGTGAAGTGCTTTGGCGGTTTGAAGTCGAGACAAATGATAGTAAGGCGTATGTATCGTGATGAGCTGGGTAATGGCGGTCGCGTAAAATGACGTCGTCTGCTGATCATCTTTTGAAAGGAGTCGGAATGAGTATGCATGCACATTATGAGGTGATTGGCGTGGGCTTTGGCCCTTCCAATATCGCCATGGCAATTGCGCTTGAAGAGGAGTCGCCCAGCACGCGATGTCTGTTTCTCGAGAAGGCTGCATCCAGCCAGTGGCAAACAGGGTTGTTGTTGGCGAATTCGGATATTCAGAACCACCCGTTGCGTGACCTTGCAACGCCGCGTAATCCAAAAAGCCATTATTCGTTCACCAACTATTTGTTTGAACAAGGGCGTTTGTTCGAGCACCTGAATATGGGCTTGTATTATCCCTATCGCTATGAATACCGCGATTACATCAAATGGGCGGCGGAACACTTCAATGCGAGTGTCGAGTATTCAACCGCCGTTACCGAAGTCATCCTGCTCCCCGCCGGTGACGGGCCTGCGCGTTTTAAGGTGACTACCGATTCCGGAAAAGTCTTCACCTGCAACAATCTTGTTATGGCAACTGGGCGAACTTCCTACTTTCCGCCGGTGCTCAATGCGATCGCGCCGACCAGCCTGGTACATGGCGCGCATTTCAACTCGATTATTGACCGTATCGTGTCTGGCGAGATTCGCAGCGTGGCGGTAGTTGGCGGCAGCCAATCGGCAATTGAGATCATGCTCTACCTGTCCAGTACATTCCCGCAGGTTAGCGTGCATGGGGTTTCGCGCAAATTCGGCTACCGCATGAAAGACAGTTCGCCTTTCACCGGCCAAGTGTACTTTCCAAGTTTTGTAGACCTCTTTTACAACAGTTCGGCCGCGCACAAACAACGCCTTAAGGATGATCTTCATCTGACTAACTATGCGGCATCGGACGCCGATGTGCTGGACGAGTTGTACCGCGCTGTTTATCGAGATAAACACTTTGGGAACAACAAACTGACGATCCACAACTCAGTGGAAATCGCCAGCGCCGTCATGATTGATTCGAGAGTTTCACTGGAGTTGGTCACCGCACACAGCGATGAAGAGATTAAGTCGGTGGAAGTCGACCTGATTGTGTCGGCAACCGGTTTTCGCGATTTCGGCCCCCTCGAACATCAGGAACTTCACCCTTCCTTGCTGAGTGCGCTCTACCCGCATATCGCCAAGCACGAACATGGGGAGATGCAGGTCGGGCGTGATTATCGGCTCGGGATTATCGGCGCCCCTTACGCCGGGCTTTACCTCAACGGGCTGTGTGAGTCCTCTCACGGTCTGGGGGACGCAGGTTCGCTGAGCCTGGTGTCAATCCGCGCGAAACAGATCATCGAATCCATACGTTGCCTGGGTGAACAGGCAGCCGCTGTCGCCCATCCCATGAAAGCAGAAGCCTAAGACATGAACACCATTAACGTGCAGACACCTATACCTGGCCCACGTTCGCGGCAAGCGCTGGATAAGCAGCTTGCACAGGAGTCGACTGCTGTCTCCTACCCCAAGCGTTTGCCGATTTCCTTGGCCAAAGGCCTCGGTTGCTATGTTCAAGACTTGGACGGCAACGTATTCATCGATTTCCTGGCGGGTGCCGGTTCCCTGCCACTGGGGCATTCCCATCCTGATCTGGTTGCCGAAGTCGTAGAGCAGGCCGGCACTCTGTGCCTGGGCCTGGACTTTCCGACCCCGACCAAGGAGCGTTTTACCGATGCGCACTTGGGTATGTTGCCCGAGGCCATTCGCGGTGATTACCGCATGCATTTTTGCGGCCCGACGGGGGCCGATGCGTGGAGGCGGCCGTCAAACTGGCCAAGGCCGTTTCCGGTGCGGATGAAATCATCAGCTTTCGAGGTGGGTACCACGGTTGTACCAATGGTGCGCTGTCACTGACGGGCAACCGGGCGATGAAAAAAAATGTTCCGGGCAAGATGCCTGGCGTGCATTTCTTCCCCTTCGGCTCCACCTCGACGTCCCAGGCCAGTTCGGTGCTGAACGGGGCGCAGGTTGATGCCGCGCTGCTGCTGGAGTCGGCGCTGGAAGATGTCAATTCCGGACTTGGTAATGTCGCCGCCGTCATCCTTGAGCTGGTTCAGGGGGAGGGCGGTGTTTATGTGGCTGACAAGGACTTCGTCCAGCGCATTTACCAGCTCACGCGGAAATTCGGCATTACGTTGATCATCGACGAAATCCAGACCGGCTGCGGGCGCACCGGCACCTGGTATGCCTTTGAACAATACGGCATTGAACCGGACATTTTCGTGACCTCTAAAGGTACCAGCGGCATTGGCCTGCCGAGTTCGCTGATGTTTTATAAAAAGAGCCTGGTGTCGTGGCCGTCGGGCAGCCATATCGGCACGTTTCGCGGTAATCAGTTGGCGTTTGTCGCAGGTGCCAAAGCCATCGAAGTGTTCCACCGCGATGCGGTATTGAACAACGTTCGCCTGCGTTCCGAGCAGATCGGAAGACGTCTTGGCGAGCTGCAGCGTGACTTTGCCATGTTGGGCGAGGTGCGTGGGCTGGGTCTGATGCTGGGCGTCGAAATTCTCAATCCGGTGACGGGCAAGGTCTGTGACGCCACGGCCTCGAAGATTCAGCAGCGTGCCCTGCGTCTTGGTTTGATCACGGAGCTGGGCGGGCGTGACGATACGGTGCTGCGAGTGCTGCCGCCCTTGAATGTGAGTGAGCAGACCGTCACCGAGGCCTTGGGCGTGCTTGAGCACGTACTCACCGAGCTGATCAACGATAACGAAGGGGCAGGCCAATGACGGTTTTTCGCAAGATGAACTGGGGCGGCCTGGTCCACGAATATGACTTGGACGGTTCGCGACTATTGCCCTGGGAAGGCATGAAATCTCCATTTGGCGGTGCCTGGTGTGTTGTGCGTCCGGGGACGGAAAGCCGTCGTCACGCGCATGACGAATATGAGTTGTTCATCGTCATCGAGGGGTGTGCTGAAGTGCGCGTGGGGGAGCGTTCTCTCCTGGCGGAGAAAGGCGATCTGGTGCTACTGCCGCTCAACACCGAGCACTCGGTGAAAAACAGCAGCGAGTCGGATTTCCATTTCTACTCCATCTGGTGGGACAAGGAGAGTACCAACAATTTCCTCGTCTCGTTGGAGGATAAGTGATGACTGATACCTTCATCGTCACCATCACACCGCCTACACCCAATGGTGATTTGCACATCGGCCACATCGCGGGACCGTTTCTGGGGGCCGACATATTTACGCGCACCCAGAGGCTCAAAGGCGCTCAGTGTTACCTGGTGTCCTACTCCGACGACTACCAGTCCTACCTGACACGCAAGGCGATGGAAAGCGACACTGATGCGGTCAGTTTGGCCAAAGTCAACTCGGCCAAGATACAAGACTCGCTGCGCATGGCCGATATCCAGGTTGACCACTGGCTTGAGTCCTATGAAAACCGGCATTTCGAGGCCGCCACGCAGATGCTGTATGAATCCACTCAGGCGCAGGGTTTGATCGAAGCCAAAACCTGCTTTGAACCCTACTGCGAGCACTGCGATGTGTGGGGGTATGAAGCGTTTGCCCGGGGTGGCTGTGACCACTGCGGTCATAGCTCGGACCCCAGCCAGTGTGAGTTTTGCGCAATGGCGCCGAATGTATTGGAGATGAGCGACCTGCAATGCATGTTGTGCCACCAGCCGGTTGTGTTCAAACCCGTGGAACGCCGGATGCTCAAGTTGCCGATGGTGGCGCAGGCCCTGCGTGAGCGGCTCGACAAAGCGCCCATGCGGCCAACGCTCCGGGCTTGGGTAAAAGAGGCTTATAACAACGGCTTGATCGACTGGGGCGTAACCCGGCCGGGCGAGGCCGGGCTCAAGCTGTATGACGATGAGGCGCACCGGGTCCACACCTGGTTCATGGGGCAGGCGGGTTATTTCGCGGCGCTCAAGGAGTTGTCCGAGCACAACGAGCGGGCCCGGGATGCCTATGAGTTGTTGTTCCGTGACAGCACCCGGCTGGTCAACTTCCTGGGCATGGACTGCTCCTACAGCCATGTGCTGGCTTACCCGGCGCAGGTGTTGTTGAACCCGCGTTTTCAGTTCAAGAATGCGTTCTATACCAACGCGTTTCTCAAGCTTGATGGGGTGGATTTCTCCACCAGCCGTGGCCACGCAATCTGGGCGCGTGACCTGGTCAGCGACGCCTGTGCGGATAGCGTACGTTTTTATGTTTCGCTGGTTGCACCGGAAGAACACACCGAAAACTTCGAGCCGGCGGCCTTCTGGACCTGGCGCCAGCACATCTTTGGGGTGTTGTTGCCCAAACTTGCTTCGGCGCTGTCGAGTGGGGCAAGCGTCGTTGGCAGCGAAGGTGTTGTGCTGTCTGAACTGGAAGTCAGCCTTGTCGAACAATGGCAGCAGAGCGCCCGGCATGACCAGTTCTCGATGAAGGGGATCGCTCTGGTACTGATGCAAATGCTGGTTGCCATCGAGGCCCATCTCGACGCCGGCAAGGTGCCGCGCAATCTTATTGCACTGTTCGCATTGTTGGGCGAGCCGACCCTGCCGAGCCTGAGCAAGGCCCTGCAGCAGCAGCTGACGCAAACGGAACGCAGCGTGTTCGCACGCCTTGCTGAACCTGCGCCCCGCAGGCAAGGAGGGCACCGGTGAATAAGTCGGTTCGGGTCATCGTCATTGGTGGCGGCATCACGGGAGCCACGGTTGCCGCCAACCTTAGTGTTCAAGGTCAACAAGTGTCCCTGCTGGAAAAGCAAACGGTCGGCGGTAATGGTGCCACTCAGTATTCCGGCGCGTTATTTCGCCTTTTTGATCCCGACCCGGAGATCGCCAGGCTGACGCGCAATAGTGTCGAGTTGATGGAGACCAGTCGGGTGGGAGAAGTCTTCGCCCAGAGTCTGCGTCGTTGCGGGATTTTATATGCCTGTGAAAAAACTCAGCTTAACGATGACGCTATCTCCCGCTGCATCGCGCAACACAGCGACGCGTTATACGCCCTAGAGCGGGTAAGCCCGCAGGCGGCGTGCGAACTCAGCAATGGCTGTTACCCCAGCGACAACGTGCGAACGCTTCTGTATGAGCCCAAGGGCGGAGTAGGCGATATCCGCAAGACCGCACGCGACATGGCCCATCTGGTCAGGTCCTATGGCAACCTGGTGCTTGAAAACGCGCATATCAATGCGATCAGCTCTACCGCTTCGGGCGTCACGGTGCGTTGCGGCAGCTTTGTGCTGGAGGCCGATTACCTAGTATTGGCAGCTGGCGCATGGTCGCGACAGCTGGCTGACGAGTTGCCGATCGATACCCGAAGTATTCCGTTGGCCAGTCTGCGTGCCCGTCGCGAATCTCCAATCCCGATCATCGATACCGAAACCGGTACCCACGTGATTCCGCTGCAAGGTGGGTATTACCAGGCAGGCTCGAAGATTCGCGCCTCGGCTGTCGACCCGGAGTCCTTGCGCTATGACACTGGCTTGATCGTCCCGGACATTCTGGGACGGCTCAAAGGGTCTGGCCTGGAGCACACAGCGGCCGATGTCGTGACGGTGCTGGAGGGCTTCGACTCCTACACCGCCGATGGCCGGCCGGTAGTCGACTTTATTGACGTGCACAAGCGCTGCGTCGCAGCCACCGGCTTCTGCGGGATTGGCTACAAGGTCGCTTTGGCCGTGGCGGAGCGTGTGAAATACATGCTCTTGTCCGAAGAGATGGCGTGGAACTCGCCCTTCAGCGATAGCCGCCATCTCTTCGCCTCCGCGCGCTTTTACGCGCCGGAGACGGTGCAATGAACCGTCCGATACGTTGCGGCTTTGCCGCGATTCTTGACCCCGCCAGGTCCATGCACACGCAAACGGTCCTGCGTGCCTTGGATATCTACAAGGCATTGTTTGCACACGACACCATTGAGTTCATCTGCTGCGAGGATTTCGGCTCGGTAGAGGGGGGCGCGCATGCCGCCGATTTGCTGGTGTCACAAGGGGTCGACATTGTGGTGGGCCACTACGCCAGCAATTCCGCAATGGGCGCGGCGCCGTTTTATGCCGCGCATGCAGTCCCCGTCCTGCTACCTACGGCCACGGACACCCAGCTGACGCTGGATCGCAATAACATCTTCCGTTTGTGCCCTAACAACACGGATATCGTTAACGCGCTGTTGTCGTTCTTTTCGCCGGATGAGCAGTTCAATTTTGACGTATTCACCGATGAATCGTCCTATGCGCAAAACCTGGCCAGTATCCTGAAAAACACCTTGGTCGAGCGCTCTGCTCGCTCTGTGAATAAAACCGCAGTGACGTCCAATATCGTGTTCATAGGCACTGGAACGCGCAGCGAAATGTTCCTTGAAGCCTGTGAGCGCAAAGCGATACCTGGCCCATTCATGCTGACCGACGACGCGGCCTGCCCACACTTCGTCATCCCCGGGTCAATGCGTGCAGGCCAGGTGCGCGGGGTCGGTTTCGCCTCGACTGCTCAGGTGAACCCAACGGCGCCGTGCGCACAGGAATATGTGCGCCGCTATGGCGAGCTGCCCGGTGTGTTCTTTCTGGAGACCATCGCCGCATTGGAGATCGTCAGCCACTTAACGGCGAAGTCCGAGGATTTCGTGGCCGATCTTAATGCCGGCTCATTTCTCACGTCGCTGGGAGAGTTGCGTTTCGTGCGCGGCGAACGGCAGCACGTGGATTTGTGCCTGTGGCGCAATGACGAAGCAAACCAGTTTCGCCCCGTCGAACTCATTAAACCGAACAAAGAGCCAATGACATGAATCACGCGTTGAAGTCGCCCAGCTACATTGACACCCTGTGTATCGGATTTGGCCCAGCCGGCCTGGCACTGGCGTGCGTATTCGATGAAGAACTCATCGCCAAGGGCAGCCAGGTCAAGCCCAGTTTCCTCGCCCTGGAGAAAGCGCAGACTTGTGCCTGGCACCCGAACCTGCTCTTGGCAAATACCGACATAAACCACCATGTCTATCGTGATCTGGTGACGCCGCGTAATCCACAGAGCCCTTACAGCTTTGCCATGTACCTCAAGGAAAAGGATCGCTTGTTCAAGTTCGGTCTGCTGGGGCGTCCCGCCAGCCGTTTCGAGTGGTCTGACTACATGGGCTGGGTTGCCGGCAAACTCGACGGATATGTGCAGTACAACCGTGCGGTCACCGACATTACGTCGATCCTGGAAGAAGGCCGGTTGATTGGTTTCGAGGTCGTGGGTGAAGGTTTCACGTACCAGACGCGCAAGATCGTCCTCTCCAACGGTTCGTCGCCGCAAATACCCGAGGTGTATCACGCGCATCTTGGCAGTCATGTTTTTCATGCCAGCGAGTACCTTGACCGGCTGAAGGCGTTCGCGGGCGATATTCCCAAGCGCTGGCTGGTATTGGGCTCTGGGCAGAGCGCTGGCGAAGTGATTGCCGACTTGATCGGCAAAAAAGATGACATTCACATCGTGTCGCTGCATCGCTCCATCGGATTCAAGTTGGCGCAACTGGGTCAGTTTCCAAACCTGGTATTTCTCCCGGAGAACATTGAATACTTCAAGGGGCTGGATAGCGCAGGGCGCAACCGGTTCTTCGACCATGTGAAAAGCACCAACTATTCCGGTATCGATGTGGACGAAAGCCAGCATCTGTATTCGGTCATCTACGAGGATGAGGTGGTGGGGCGCGAGCGTCTGAAGATGGAAGTCAACTCAGAGCTGTTGAGCCTGACGAAGTCGGCGCAGGGTTATCAGGTGATCCTGCGTGACAGCTTTACCGGCGCGCTGACCGAATACGAAGTGGATGCCATCGCTTTGGGGTCCGGTTACCAGCAGTCGAAAGTGCCGCCGTTGCTGGCGCAACTGGATAAGTTCCTGATGAAGGATGCCGACGGCAATCTTCTCGTTGATAAAGAATACAAAGTGAAGCTGCGCAACAGTGAACAGGCTGAAATATACGTCAACGGGCTTTCCGAGCGAACCCATGGCATCAGTGATTCACAGTCGTTCTCGGCTGTCGCATTCCGCGCCGGTGTCATCTTTGAATCGATGAAAGCCAATGCGGTTATTCCAGTCGATTACGTCATCTGATCCCCACGGAGCGCAGTTATGCCCAAGTCCATGTTGAATGCTGATACCAGCGGCGAAATCATTGCGTCATTTTTTCCCGAGCAGCGTGAGCGCACGGAAATTTTCGGCTTCCTCAAAGGGGTTGTCGACAAATACGTCAGCGACATTTCCAGTATCGAGGTCAACCCATCAATGTCCAAAGCGGACATTGGGCAGATCCTCTCGCGCTACGATTTTGACGGCAGCCTGCCGGTGGCCTCGGTGCTGTCCGACGTGCTCAGCATGATGGAGCACGGTGTGGTGCATGTGACCAGTCCGAATTATTTTGGCCTGTTCAACCCCTCCACGTCCTTTTGGGGCGGGATCGCTGATTTCATCACCGCGTTGTACAACCCTCAGTTGGCTGTGTGGAGCCATGCACCTGCGTGTGTGGAT